>Ga0272441_10005878_pt1 | contig 20999 bp, 19 predicted proteins | sample SSMProp6N_FD_193582 | JGI IMG/M metagenome (GOLD analysis project Ga0272441, IMG submission 193582) | Marine sediment archaeal communities from Little Sippewissett salt marsh, Falmouth, MA, United States - SSM-Prop-6N | ecosystem: Environmental > Aquatic > Marine > Wetlands > Sediment ...
CGGCGGCGAGGAGCGTTCCGTCCTTCTTCGCGGCGAGCTTGAGGTCGATCGTTGCGCCGTAGCGGGTGTGATCGTGGGCATCCTCCTCGCGGGTCGTGACCAGCTTCACCGGCAGGCGGGCCTTCAACGCCAGCGCCGCACAGATCGGGATCGGCGCGTTCATCTGGATGCTCGATCCGAACGTCCCGCCGATCGGCACACGGCGAACGTCGATCTTCGACAGCGGGATGTCGAAGATCTCGCCGAGCAGGATCCGCACGTTGTGGATCGACTGCGTCGTCGGCCACACCGTCAGGCCGCCATTTGGCTCCGGCCGGCAGACGCACGATTTCGTTTCCAGCTGCGCGTGGTAGACCTTCGGAAGCCGGAACGTGCCCTCGACGACAACGTCGGCTTCGGCGAAGGCGGCCTCGGCGTCTCCCTCGTCGACATCGCGGGTGCACGCGACGTTGTTCTCGATCGCGATCTCGTCCTCACCGAACAGGACGGTGTCGTAAATCGCCGGGGCGCCGGGCTTCATCGCCTCTTCGGCATCGACGACGGCCGGCAGAGCCTCGTACTCGACCCGGATTGCGCGAACCGCTTGCTCGGCCAGTTCCTCCGTCTCCGCCGCGACCGCCGCGACCGCTTCGCCCATCCGGCGGACCTTGTCGGCGAGGACGGTGTGGTCCTTGTGCAGCACCGGCGGGATCGTGATGATCCGCTCGTTGTACCGCACTTTGGGGACGTCATCGAATGTAATGCACGTTACCCCCAGCGCCTCGGCTTCCGAGGTGTCGATCGATTTCACGATCGCGTGCGCGTACGGGCTCGACAGGATGCGCCCGTGCAGCATCCGGGGCAAAGAGATATCCACGGTGTATTGCTCGCGGCCTGTGACGCGAGCAATACCATCCGAACGTGGATATTGCTTGCCTACTACCGTGAATTCACCCACGTTGGCACCTCACGCAACGATCGAAGCTCGCATTGTGAGCTTCGATCCCTCTGCAGCGCGCGAGGCCACAGCCCGAGCAAGCTTGCAGGCAGGTTACTCGTGCGATTCCGTCCGACCGTGGGTATTGCTGCCCGACGACCGCAAACTCATCCCTCTTCATGCGTCACCCATCCAGTCGAAGCTCGCACTCCGAACTCCGGTCCAAGCTCCAGTGCGTGGTGGAAGAACTTGAGCACGCCCGTGGCCGAAGTACTCCTCCCCATCACGCCCCTCTTCAGCTCTTCACTCGTCGCTCCCCACTCCCCTACCCCCTACCCCCTACTCCCTACCCCCCTACCCCTTACCCCCTACCCCCCTACTCCCCTTCCCGACTCTCGTGTTCGTAGTGTTCGAAGTGATCGTGCATCCGCTGCGCGGCGAGCGGTCCGTCGCCGCCGGCGAGCGCGTCAATGATGCCGCGGTGCAGCTCGACGGATTCCATCAGGACCTCGTGACGATTCGGGAGGTAGAACTGGCGTTCCATCGATTGCCATCCTTCGTGATCCATGAACTCGAGGAACGATCGGGTCGTCGACACGACGACGCCGTTCTCGGTCGCTTCGGCGAGCATCAGGTGAAAGTCGCGATGGAGGCGGAGGTACTCCGCATACCCTTCGGACCCGGCACTGCGCTCCATCTGGGAGAGCAGCGTGTCGAAGGCCTGTTCCTTCTCCGGTGACCAGCGTGCCGCGGCCAGGCGCACCATGCCGGATTCGAAGACGGCGCGGGCCTCCTGGAGATGGAGCGCCTCCTCCGACTGCTCGATCGCCTGCGTGATGCCATTGGTGACGATCGCGCGGCCGGCCGACTCGCGAACATAGCTTCCGTCGCCGACGCGCGTCTCGATGACCCCCATCAGCCGCAGCGCCGCCAACGCTTCGCGAACCGACGTCCGCCCCACCCCCGTCAGCTCCGCCAGTTTCGCCTCCGACGGAAGCCGCTCGCCGGCGGCCAGCGTTCCGTCTTGGATAGAGGAAACGATCCCGTCAATGACATGCCGAGGTCGGTTGGACTCGCCGAGCCGCTCAAACGCCATCGGCATCACCTTCAAAAAGAAGCGGTGGTAGCTTCTTTTGAGCTGCTTCCCCACTGGGAAGCAGCCCGATCACAGGACGCGGTCTCTTCGTTTCCACCAAACGCTCGATGGGCATGGGAACGCCATCATACACGATCTGTCAGCTGTCTGACAGATCTGTGAGAAACGTACGACGGGCGTGCCCTCGAGCGATGGAGTCACCGTTTGGCTTCGAATTCCACGACGAGGATGCGGTTCGATAGACTGGCCTCTTGCGGTGTGGGTGTTCCTTGTGTGAAAGGCGGATTGCGATGAGATGGTACGGTGGACGTCGTGCGGCTACGGCAGCAATGCTTCTTGCAGTGTTCGGGTGGTGCGTGTTTGGGGCGTTCGCGGCGACGGCCGACGATCCGGTTCCGCCGACTGAACCGCTGAAGCTGATCTTCATTCACCATTCGTGCGGGGAGAACTGGTTGAGCGATGAGGACGGCGGGCTGGGGATCGCGCTACGAGACAACGGATACTTCGTCAGCGACACGAACTACGGCTGGGGGCCGGTGTGCGAGGCGTGCGAAAACTGCTGGGGCGCGATCGGGGACTGCACCGACATCGTCCACTGGGACGACTGGTTCATCGGAAGTGCGGACGTGCCGGATGCGTTGTATCACGAGTTCGGCCAGGGGTCGTGGTACTCCCGGTCCGAGGATCCGGATCCGACGCGGGAAAACGAGATCGTGCTGTTCAAGTCGTGCTATCCGAACTCGAACCTCGGGGGGAACCCGGACGATCCGCCGATGCCGAACGACGAGGGCCTGACGGTCGGCCGCGCGAAGGCGGTCTATCTCGACCTGCTGGAGCACTTCGCGACCCGCCGGGACAAGCTGTTCGTCGCGATCACGGCACCGCCGGTGATGCGCGTTGACAGTCGGGAGGATCCGGCGAACGCGCGGGCGTTCAACGACTGGCTCGTCGACGAGTGGCTGGCGGAGTATCCGTACGACAACGTGGCGGTGTTCGATCTCTACCACGTGTTGACGTCGAACGGCGGCGATTCCACAACGAACGACGTCGGCTGGGAGACGGGGAACCACCATCGCTGGTGGAATGGCGCGATGCAGCACGTGCAGACGGTGGACTGTGATCTGTCCGCGTACGCCGACGGCGACAGCCATCCAACGGCCGCGGGGAACCGGAAGGCGACGGCCGAGTTCGTACCGCTTCTGAATGTCTTTGTCCGCCGCTGGTTGGGGAGCGAAGGCTAGCCGAGGATCGTCCCTTGCCGGCTTGACGGGTCGCTCGGCGTCCCTACCCTTCCCGGATCGACACGACGGTGTCGTCCCGTACGACGACGAACCGTGATGGATCTGCGTACGCCCAAACCTCGACGGTGTCGAGCTGTGCCGCCTCGAAGCCCAGATCGGCCGCTGCGGAGACGCGATCGGGCTCTCCCCAGACGGAGACGAGCTCCGTCGTCGGTTGGCTGACGAGATCGGCCGACGGCGCATTGACGACGCTGAACGCCCCGTTGAGGCTCCAGAACAGCATGAAGATGAGGGCGATCATCTCCACGGTGCAGCATGCGATCTTCATCGCTCCCCCCTCGGTCGACCACCACAAACAGCCTAGAGAAGAGGCGTTGATTCGACCCCGCGGTGTGCCCGCCGGGCGGGTCGCGTCGGTCTGCCGTGAAACGGACCGCTGTCCGAACGTAATTTGGGTCACACTTCCGACGCGGATTCTCTGCGTTCCTATTGGAGGCAGCCCTCGTGCGCTTGGTAGCCTTCCGCCTCGGCGTTTCGCCGTTCGGCGAAGTACAGCCGGTTGCCGGCGGCGATCGAGCAGGCGACCGGGCAGGTCGAGATGTGGTACAGCGGGGAGCCGATCTCGGCGACATAGAAGACGGCATCCCGATAGTCGATCGGATCTCCGTGCCCCGGATTCGACGTGAGCGTGCTGACCGGGATCTCGAACGAAGCGCTCGTCCGTCGACCGAACTCATCCTCGACGGTCACGCGGATCTGCGCCGTCTGGGCCGGGAAGGTGACGCCATGGTAGAGGGTCCGGACGTGGTACGGATCATAGCTGTAGCCAGACTCGGCGGCGGGAGCGTACGGAAGTCCTCCGGGATCGAGTTCCCCAGTGTAGGTCGGATAGACGATGCAGGCGTCCTCGTACACCTGGCCGTTGAACAGCGCATGCACGATGCCCGGTTCATACGGCGGGGCGAACACCGAGTCGGGCACGGCCTGCCCGCAGAGCGTCTTCAGCGAGCATTCGAGGCGGATCTCGACGACCCGGCAGTCACCGTCGTAGACGACCCCGGTTTCGGGGCCGGCCATCGTGGCTTCGCGGTGGGAGAAGTCGATCATCGTTCGCTCCCGTGGCTCGAGGATCCACATCTCCGGGTTGCCGCCGATCACAGGACGGAGGATCCGCGGGCGGGCGTTCGTGCCGATCGCGGTTGCGTTGCCGGTCCGCGTGTGTTCGCCGTCGCTCCACGTCACGGCGACCTCCCACGAGAGGCTGTCGACGACGACGTCCAGTTCCGGGGACGAGTTGCCGATCCGCGTGCCGTCGGGCAATTCGTAGGTGTATGCGCCTGCGAGCGGTGTGCAGACGATGCGTGCCTCAAACGGGACGTACCCGTGGTCCGGTTCGATCCGAACGCGAAACTCCGCTGGGCCGCCGTCGGGTAGACAGCCGCCGAGCGACGCGAGGACGAGCAGTATCCCGAGCCCGGCGATCCCGTATGCGATTCGTGTCCTCATGCGTTGGGTGCCCTCCGACACGGAGTATAGGGGTTTCGCCATCGCGTGAGGAGGAGACGATCGAGATCGAGAGGTGGCGGGTCTACGGGGTCTCGACGACAGACCGCTGCCAGCCGCTGCGGGCGAGCAGTGCGGCCGCGATCAACCCGGAGACGACGTTGCTGATCGACATGCCAAGCCAGATCCCGTCGGCCTGCCAGCCGATCGGGAAGGCCAGCAGGTACGACAGCGGGATGCGCAGCACCCACAGCCGGAGAATGCCGACGACCATCATCGGCTTCGTATGTCCGGCACCGCGGTAGACCGCCTCGGCGGCGAAATACGCGCTCAGAAACGGCATACCGGCGGCGAACAGCTCGATAAACCGTGCGCCTTCGCGGATCACGTCCGCCTGTCCCGGGACGAACAGTGCGAGCAACGGTCGACGTGCGAGCCAGAGGAAGGCTGCCTCGGCGCAGACGACCAGGATCAGCGTCTTCAGTCCGGCGTAGAGCGTCCTGCGCGCCCGGTCGACCAGTCCGGCGCCGAGCGTTTGGCCGACCATCGTCGTCAGTCCGATACCGAGCCCGTCGGTGACGATGAACAGCGTGCCGAAGATGCGGTCGGCGACCCCGTAGCCGGCGAGTGCGATCGCGGCGGCGTCGAGCCGGCCGATCACCGCCATCACGACGACGTAGCCGAGGGCGACGCTCGACTGACCGATCCCGGCCGGCAGGCCGATGCGCAGTGCGCGCCGGATCCACGCCCACTGCGGTCGAAGCGACGGCACGTGGAGGCGCAGCCCGCCGTGTCCGCGCCGGAACAGGATCAGGAAGACCGTCGTTGTCACCCCCTGGCTGATCACGGTGGCGATGGCGGCGCCGAGAATCCCCATCTGCGGGAGGCCGGCGTATCCGAGCACGAACAGCGGATCGAGGACCATATTCAGGAGGACGCCGGAGCCGTTGACGAGCAGTGGCGTCACCGTGTCGCCGGTCGACGAGAAGGCGTAGATCATCAGCCCGGGCAGGATCATCGTCGGCAGCCCGATGAAGATGACGCGAAGGTAGGTTGCAGCTTGCGCGGCGACCGCGGTATCGGAGACGAGTAGGGAAAGGAAGCGCCCGGAGAACGCGAAGCCGAGGACGCCGAGGACGACGCTTGTGACGGCGCCGATCGTGAACAGCTGGTTGATCGCGAGATTCGCTTCTTCCGGCTTGCCGGCGCCGATGTGCTGCGCGACGAGTGCGCTGACGGCGGCGCCCCCGAACCCGGCGACGAACGAGATGACGAACCAGACGAACGGCCAGGAGACCTGGATTCCGGCCATGACCGCCGCGGAGGTGTCGGAGGGCAGCCGACCGATCCAGAACGCGTCGGCGAGGTTGTACAGCGTGAACAGCAGGCTCGACAGGACCGCCGGTCCGCCGACGCGAAGCATCGTCCGGATAATCGGGCCGCTCAGGATGTCGTCCCGTGTCGCCTTGCGGAATGCCATCAGTCGTGGGGGGCTCTTGCGCTCTGCGGCGACCTAGACGATCCGCTTGGAGCCGCTGTAGATCTCGTCGATTCGGAGGACGGCGACGGCGTGCCCGGGATGCTTCGACGGGTTCCAGCCTTTCATGTGTTCGAAGTACGGGCCTTCGGTGTACCGTTCGAGCGAACCCTTCACCTGGAACGCCGCGCCGTCTTCGGCGTGAAACAGCAGCGCGCCCGGCGTTCCGACGAGCAGGTTGGCACGGGTCTTGTCGAAATAGTTGTCGGCGATGAGCAGCGTCTCGTCGTCGAAGCGTCCGACGCAGGTCACATAGATGCTGTTCGGTATGCCGTCTTGGGAGACGGTGGTGAGGATTGCGGGACCGTTTCTCCTCTCCCATGCGTCGCGGACGGACTCGGGCATCGTGGTCATGCTGCCTCCCTTCCGTGGATCACGAAGACGGCGAACGGCCGTCGCGGGGCTATCGCCGTCGTTCCGACGTGCGCACCCCTCGAATGAAGAGCGGGATGGCGACAAGGAACGCGACGGCTGCCAGTCCGTCAAAGAATCCTGCCGTGACGTCGGTCGCCGATCCGAGAAGGACGAACCGCTCCAGAAGGGACGAAAGCCCCTTGGCGAACAGTCCTGCCGCCATGGCGGCGAACCCTCGAGCGACGGTCTGGGTCATCGTCTTCTCCGCTCCCTTCGAACGGGGGAAAGAGTGCATGAGTTGTCCGATCGCCGCAAGGCGGCGCCGGCTTCACAGTGGGAATTCGGTGTGCCGACGACGCCGGTCCCCTCTTGGCCAGTCATCGACCTGGCGAATGTCTGGACACTGGTTCTCGGAGCCGTCCTCCAGCTATAGGGCGTCGCGGATCTCAGCCGGCCGGATTACGGATGAGCAGCTATTCACCGTGCAGAGCTTGTATTGACAGGTCTCCTCAGAATACCTACGTTACTGTATTGACGGTAATCAAGCCGATCCGCGGGAGGCGGCTTGAGAAAAGCTGAACCGATCAACGACACGAGGAGGTATGGTATGCGTAGAGGAATCGGACTGGCCTTGCTGATTGTGGCGACCCTGTGGATAGCGGGTTTCGCTCAGGCCGTCGGAACACGAGACAATCCGATCTTGATGATGCTCACACCGTCCGAGTACGGGGCAGAAGTCATCGATATCGGCGAGCGAATCGCAGAAGAGCTATACGCGCTGACCGGGCTGTACATCGAGTTGCTTGTCGTCCCCGACTTTCCGGCGTTGATTGAGACGTATGCAGCATCGGATGGAAATCTCGTAGGGTTCATTGCTTCTCGAGACTACTTGCCGCTGTTTGAACGAACCGGAGGAGAGCTCTCGATGCGACTGGTTGGGATCCCCGTGAATGAGCGACCATTCGAGACGGAAGCATTCAGTGACTGTGTCTGCTTCGGCCCCGGCTTCCCCTCTGACGCCGAGGATATGCTTGTCGAGGCGATTCAGGCCCATATCGAATCGCCAAGAGGCGCGTTCCTCTGGAGCGACAAACGCTTCTACGAGTGGGCAGGCGTTATGGAGGCGAGCGAGGGCTTCCTGGCAGCTCTGCAGGCTTCGATCGGTTTGCCGGTTCCGCATCGTCCATGCACGACGGAGACGGCTCCGGCTTCCGAGACCGAGCCGGAAGAGGTGATTCGATACGCTCAAGATCCCGTTGGGGACTTCGAGGTCGATCATCCGATGTTTGCAGAGCTCTATGACATCGTGTTTGAGGAGAACACGCCGATTCCGCCAGCGTTGGATCTCGTGGAAGTCGTCGTCGAGACGGATGCGGGGATTCACACATTTCATCTCCGAACCCGGGAGGGCGGCGTGGGCGAAGAGATGCGAAACGTCGACCAGCGGGCGACAGTCGGTGTGTACATCGATAGCGACGGGAACGGTCTTAGCGACTACATCCTGACAACAACGTCCGACGGAGAACGCAGCGTGGTCTTGACGCCGGAGTTCGAGCCTCTTGATGTGACGTCAGAGCTGAGGGTCGAGGACAATCTGATCACAGTAACGATTCCCGAGTGGCTTGTCGGGCCCGGGTTTCATTGGATCGCCTTCGCAGGTTTCTCGCCGGTGCCCTACGCTGCTTACACAACAGCCGTAGAAGACGTTGTCGTCGTTCCGGATGTGGATGTCGTCTGCTCACAGGTGGGAATGAATGCCATCCTCTCTTTCCTCGACGGCCCTGGAACATGCCAGATCGTGGAGAAGCTGGGCATCGCGTGTTGCGGCGGCACTTGTTCGCAGTCGGCATCGGTTCCGTACACAACGGTACCCGGGACCAGCCAGACGGGCAGGTTGTTCTATCGGAAACAGTGTGGCCAGAGGATCTACGAGTTTTGGTGCCTGGGGGCATGCTTCGGGTCACGGGTCTATGGCGGGGGGACCACGGGGTGGGTCGGCCGATGTCCGTATCCTTGCGGACTGAACACGGTGAACGTCTGGAAGCAGGGGCCGACGATCCAGTTGGACAAGGTCTACCACACGGTTCGAGATGCCAGTTGCGCGAGCAAGGCGGACATGTTGAACACGCTGAAGCACGAGGACTCATGGGCTGGCGGCCAGGATGGGAAGATGGATTCCATGCACCATACGTACTTGTATGCCACCGATCAGCTGACAAGCTGCAATGTGGAACGGGAACCGGGAACGTATGCTCTGCTCGATCAGCGCTGCTGCGGCGCCCGGAAGCCGTACGCCAACCTGAGCGATGTGCCCGGGAGAATCGACGATACAACGGGGGATTGCCCGACGGGGCCATGAGCGATCGAGCAAATCGAGCTGCTGACAGCCCGGCCTGATCCGTAGCGGAGCAGGCCGGGCTCAGGAGGGAATCTCACGGCCGAGTCTCTTCAGAGAAATCCGGCACTCCGTCGCCGTCGAGGTCGGCGATCGCCGCGAGGCCGCCGAGCGAGGTCTCCTTGTACCGGCTGCGCAGGTCGAGGCCGGTCTGATGCATGACTTCGAGGGTCGCGTCGAACGAGACGCGGTCGCGGCCGCCGGAGATCATCGCCAGGTTCGCGGCGTGCAGCGCCGACGTGGCACCGGCGGCGTTGCGTTCGATGCAGGGGATTTGCACGAGCCCGGCGACCGGGTCACAGGTCAGCCCGAGGAAGTGTTCGAGCGCCGTTTCGGCGGCGCGATCGATCTGGTCGGCGACGGAGCCGCCGAGCAAGTGGCAGACCGCGGCGGCCGCCATCGCGCTGGCGACGCCGATCTCCCCCTGGCAGCCGACCAACGCGCCGGCGATCGATGCCTTGGCCACGGCCAGCCCGCCGATGACTCCGGCGACGAGGAGGGCGTCGAGGATCTGCTCCTCTGACAGGTCGAGCGACTCCTGTGTGACACGGAGGCAGGCCGGGAGGACCCCGGCGGACCCGCACGTCGGCGCGGTGACGACCGCTCCGCCGTCGGCGTTCTCCTCGGCGACGGCGATCGCGTAGATGGACGCGCGCGTGCTCGCGTCGGAGACGACGCCGGGCGTCCCGCGCATCCGGTCGAATTGGGCGCGCATCGCGGCGGCGCGCCGCTCCAAGGCGAGCGGGCCGGGCAACACGCCGGAGGCCGCGAGTCCGCGGTCGATCGAGCCGTTCATCAGTCGCCAGACGGACCGCAGATGGTCGAGGACGCGCTCGCGCGAACGGCCGTGGACGGCTTCCTCCATCGTCAGCGCGAGCTCGGGCAGAGATGCCGCTCGCCGTTCGCATGCGGTCACGAGGTCGCGGGCCGCGACCGGATCGGTAGCTCGGGCGTCGGCCGACCGATCGAGCGCCGCCGCATCGGCGAGTGCGCCCCCGCCGATGGAGCAGACGACCGACGATCTCAAGACGCTGCCTTCGTGATCGAGCAGCGCAAAGCGAAGCGTGTTCGGGTGCGGTCCCGGCGGCGTCTCGGTGTCGAACCGGATGTCGAGTTCGGGGCGAAAGACGACGCCGTAGGTCGGCAGAAGCAGAACACCGGTCGCGGCGATCTCGTCGTAGATCGACCGAAGCGAACGGTTCGCGACCGCCTCCGGGCCGTACCCGGAGAGGCCGGCGACGACGGCCAGGTCGCTGAGGTGTCCCCGCCCCGTGTGGGCCAGGCTTCCATACAGCGTGACCTCGATTCGCTCGCCCGGCTGCGGATCGACGCGGGATGCGAGCTCGGCGCGGAAACGGAGCCCGGCGCGCAGCGGTCCGAGCGTGTGCGAGGAGCTCGGACCGACCGCCGGCTTCAGGATGTCGAGCACACTCGGCAGCGGGATCGGCTTTGGTTCGTTCACGGTCGCACTATCCGACACACCCGGCGCAAGATCAACTGTGTGAAACCATCAAGGGTGTCATCGTGGAATCCTCCGGCGCGCCTTCATTTGGGCCCCGGAATCGGAAGCACCCATAAGAAGCCGCGTGGGGGCGGGGTGTGTGACGCGGATCTCTTGACAGATCCGATGAGCGGCCCTATGATGCGTCCGACATGCCGAGGGCAACGGATCGAGACGCGAGACTGCTTCCGAACCAGATCCCGGCTGCGTTTTACTATTATTTTGCGTGCTGACTCCCCTGATCCGATCTAACATCTCCTAGATCGAGCAGGGAAGTCACAGAGGACTACAGGCAAATGCCTGTGGTCTTTTCTTTTTGGGTACGGGCGCCGCGGAAGGCGATCGAGGCGAGGAGGAAGGAGCCGACATGAGGTGTTACGCGATCCGGGGGGCTGTCCCCGTAGAGTGCAATCGTGCAGAGGAGATCATCGATGCGACCCGCGAGTTGCTCGAGCGCATCGTCGATGTGAACGGGATCGATCCGGAGGAGATCGTCTCCGTGACCTTCTCCGCGACCGAGGATCTGGATGCGATTGCGCCCGCACGGGCGGCTCGCGACATGGGCTGGATGTACATCCCGCTCCTCTGCGTCCGAGAGATGCCCACTCAGGGTGGGATGGCGCGCGTCGTCCGGGTCATGATGTACGTGAACGGGGATCGGATCCCTTCGGATGTCCGCCACGTCTACCTCGGCGAAGCGCAGGCGTTGAGACCGGATCTGGTGGCGGCGGGGTCGGCGAAATGAGTCGCGTGGCGTACCAGGGGATCGCCGGGGCCTACAGCGAGGAGGCGATCCGCCGGTACTACGGGCCGGAGGCCGAAGCGGTGTCGTGTGCGTCGTTTGCCGAGGTGTTTGCGGCCGTCGAACGCGGGGAGTGTGCGTTCGGCATGCTTCCGGTCGAGAACTCGATCGCCGGATCGGTGAACTGGTCGTACGAACTGCTGATGGAGCACGATTTGCGCATCCACGCCGAAGTCATCCTGCGGATTCGCCATTTGCTTCTGGCCGCGGCGGGTACGTCGCTCGGGGATGTTCGCGTCGTTCGTTCCCATCCACAGGCGCTGGCGCAGTGTTCGAAGTACATGATCCGGCACGAATTCCGCGCCGAACCGGCCGAGGACACGGCCGGGGCCGCCCACGATCTGCAGGAGCATCCGGAGGCCGGAGTTGCCGTCATCGCCGGTCGAACGGCTGCGGAAAGGACCGGATTGGAAGTCCTCGATCGGGCGATCGAAGACTCACCGTCGAACTACACGCGGTTCTTCGTCCTGTCTCTTCACGATGCGCCGCGTGCCCAGCGAAACAAGACGTCGATCGTGTTCACGACGCCGCATCGTCCGGGGGCGCTGTACGACTGCCTCGGCGAATTCGCCTCGCGTGGTGTCTCTTTGTGCAAGATCGAATCCCGTCCGCGTGCGAACCGACCCTGGCAGTACATCTTCTATCTCGACTTCGAGGGGCACTGCTGCGATCCGGCGTGCGAAGCGGCGATGATCGGCCTGCTGCGCCGCTCGTCGTTCGTCAAGATGCTCGGTTCCTATCCGGCGGCGACCACACCGGTCGACGAACCCGAAGGGTGTCTGGAGGACCCGGCATGATCGTGCTCATGCGCCATAGCGCGACACCATCACAGCTGACGAATGTCGTCGCACTCGTCGAGGGGCTGGGGTGCCAGGCACACATCTCGCGTGGAGAGCGGCGGACGATCGTCGGGGTCATTGGCAACGGGAGGCCGTTCGACACCGAACGGATCGAGCGGATGTCGGGCGTGGAGAAGACGATGCCGGTGACGCGGCCGTTCAAGCGGGCCAGCCGGGAGTTTCACCCGCAGGATACGGTTGTCGTGGTCGGCGATGTGGCCGTCGGTGGCGGACCGGTCACCGTGATCGCCGGTCCGTGCGCGGTGGAGAGTCAGGAGCGGATGTCCGAAATCGGGCAGGCGGTCGCGGATGCCGGCGCTCAGATGCTGCGCGGCGGCGCATACAAGCCACGGACGTCGCCGTACTCCTTCCAGGGGCTGGAGGAGGAAGGGCTCGCGATCCTTGCTCGGGTCCGCGACGAGACCGGGTTGCCGATCGTCACCGAGGTGATCCAGCCGGATCTCGTCCCGCTCGTCACGCGCTACGCTGATGTGCTCCAGATCGGGGCGCGCAACATGCAGAACTTCGCGCTGCTGCACGCCGTCGGGCAGGCGCATCGTCCGGTGTTGCTGAAGCGGGGGATGATGTCGACCGTGGAGGAGCTGCTGATGGCGGCGGAGTACATCCTCAGCCACGGGAACGATCGCATCATCCTCTGCGAGCGGGGGATCCGCACGTTCGAGACCTACACCCGCAACACGCTCGACATCAATGCGGTGCCGCTGCTGAAGCGGCTGACGCACCTGCCGGTGATCGTCGACCCGAGCCACGGCACGGGGGTGCGAGAGCTGGTGGAACCGGTCTCGCTCGCGGCGATCGCGGCCGGTGCCGACGGACTGATCGTCGAGGTTCATTCCCGCCCCGAAGAGGCGCTCTCCGACGGAGGCCAATCCCTGTTGCCGGAGCAGTTCGCCAGGTTGCAGTCCTCCGTGCGTGCGGTTTCCGAAGTGGTCGGGAGGGCGACATGAAGCGGCTGGCCGACTGTCGGGTCGTGATTTCCGGCCTCGGGCTAATGGGCGGGTCGCTGGCGGGAGCGCTGCGCGGGCACTGCCGGGCTGTCGTCGGACTGGCGCGGCGTCAGGCGACCGTCGAACGGGCGCACCATCTCGGATTGATCGACGAAGGAACGGTCGACGGGGAGGTGGCCTTCCGTGATGCGGACATCATCGTCCTGGCGACACCGGTCCGGGCCATCGTCGCGCAGCTCCGAGCGATCGGCGGCGACCTCCCGCCCGGGTGCCTGGTCATGGATCTCGGGAGCACCAAGACCGAAGTCCTCGCGGAGATGGAACGGCTCCCCGACTCTGTGGAGCCGCTCGGCGCGCACCCGATGTGCGGGCGGGAGACGAGCGGCATCGACGAGGCCGATTGCGACCTGTACCGCGGTTGCACGTTCATTCTCTGTCCTCTTGAGAGGACGTCGGCCGCGGCCCTCGGGCTGGGATGCGAATTGGTCGAGGCCGCCGGTGCGGTGCCGCTGGAGTTGGAGGGCGCGCGGCAGGACCGGCTCGTCGCGACGCTCAGCCACCTGCCATATCTGCTGGCCTGTGGCCTCGTACAGACCGCCGACGCGACGACGTCCGCCGACCCGGCGGCGTGGACGATCGTCGCCGGCGGCTATCGCGATACGAGTCGCGTCGCGGGGAGCGACGTACAGATGATGCTCGACATCCTCGTGACGAATCGCGAGGCCGTCCTCCAATCGGCGGTCACGTTCCGCGAGCGATTCGATCGACTCATCGCGCTGATCGAGTCGGGGGTCGAGGATGAGCTGGAAGCCGTCCTGAGCCGATGTCGTGACGAGCGAAGGAGGATGTTCCGATGAGACGAAGGATCGAGGCGCCCGCGGGGACGTTGCGGATGCCCGGCGACGAGCGAGTCGCGGGAAGGTTCTCCCGGGCCTTCCGTCGAGATCGATGGGCTAGGGGGAGAACATGATCGACTCGCGGACGCAGTTGGTCGGAGTCATCAGTTGGCCGGTCGAGCACAGCCTGTCGCCGGTGATGCACAACGCCGCGTTCGGCGCGATGGGGATGAACTGGAAATACGTCCCGTTCCCCGTCGTCCCCGGCGCCGCGGCCGACGCGGCGCGCGGACTGATTCCGTTGGGATTTCGCGGTGCGAATGTGACCGTGCCGCACAAGCGTGACGTCTCGCTCGGTGTCGACCGGCTGAGCGACGAGGCCGAAGCGATCGGAGCGATCAACACATTGTGCGTCGATGGGGATCGCGGCCCCGATCGAACGATCGTCGGGCACAACACCGATCTCGCCGGGTTTCTCGATGGGTTGGCCCACGCCGGGTTCGAGCCGAGCGGCGAACGGGCCGTGATCGTCGGCGCCGGCGGGGTGGCGCGCGCGGCGGTGTACGGGCTGCTCCGTGGCGGGGCACAGCGGATCGCCGTGCTCGCACGGACGACGGAGAAGGCCGAAACGCTCGCTGCGGATCTGGACGACGGGAGCGGGCGCGTGCTGGGCGAGCGACTGACCGACGAGACGATCGTCGAGGCGGCGAGCCGGAGCGCGCTGGTGGTGAACACGACGCCGGTCGGCATGTGGCCGGAGACGGAGCGATCGATTTGGCCGGACGATGCCGTCTTCCCGAGCCGCGCGATCGCCTACGATCTCGTCTACATCCCGCGGCGAACGAAATTCCTCCGGCAGGCGTCGGCGGCCGGCGCCGTATGCATCGAGGGACTGCGGATGTTCGTGATCCAAGGAGCGAAATCGTTCGAGTTGTGGACCGGACGAGCACCGTCGATCGACGTGATGACGCGGGCCTGCGAGGCGGCGCTCGGACGGGGGACTTCGTGAACTTCTTTACCGGGGGCGAGTCCCATGGGCCATGCCTTACGGCGATCATCGGGGGCCTTCCGTCCGGTCTCTCCATCGACCTCGCCGCGATCGATCATGATCTTGCGCGGCGCCAGAGCGGACACGGCCGTGGCGGGCGGATGGCGATCGAGACGGATCGAGCGGAAATCCTTGCCGGCGTGATCGGAGGGCGAACGATCGGCGCGCCGGTGGTCCTGCGAATTGCCAACCGAGACGGGTCGAACTGGAAGGCGTGGTGGGCCGCCTCCGGCGTGGATCCGCTGACGGTGCCGCGTCCGGGCCACGCGGACTACGCCGGGATGATCAAGTACGCGCTCGAGGACGCCCGCCCGGTCCTCGAACGCGCCAGCGCGCGAGAGACGGCGGCGCGAACGGCGGTCGGCGCGATCGCCAAGGCCCTGCTGGCGCGGTTCGGCGTGCGGGTTTTCAGCTACGTCGAGGCGATCGCGGACGTCGAGACGGCGAACGCGGACGAGCCGCCCGAGGCGCTCTTCGCTCGAGCGGAGGACAGCGCCGTCCGCTGTCCGAACGGTGACGTCGAACGGCGGATGGTCGAGGCGATCGACGCGGCGCGGGCGGCGGGCGACTCGCTGGGCGGGCGGTTCGTCGTCATCGCCACCGGCGTACCGGTCGGGCTCGGATCGTACGTCGAGTGGAGCGCGCGGCTCGACGGGAGGCTCGCCCGCGCCGTGATGTCGATCCCGGCAGTCAAGGGCGTCGAGATCGGGCCGGCGTTCGAGAACGCGACCCGCCGCGGGACCACGGTGCACGATCCGCTGCTCGTGGACTCGAATGGGACGCCGACTCGCGGATCCAATCGAGCCGGAGGGATCGAGGGGGGCATGTCGAACGGCGAACCGATCGTCGTCCGCGCTGCGATGAAGCCGATTCCGACGACCATCTCGCCTCAACGGTCGGTTGACCTGTGCTCCGGAGAGCGGGCCGAAACGGAGTATCAGCGATCCGACGTCTGCGCGGTACCGGCGGCATCGATTGTTGGAGAAGCGATGGTCGCCTGGACGCTTGCCGTCTCGTTGCGGGAGAAGCTGGGCGGGGATTCGCTCGAGGAGATGGTGTCGCACCGGAGGGCGTGGGATCTCGATGGATGATCTGAATATCGTGCTGACCGGGTTTCCGGGGACCGGCAAGTCGACGGTCGGCCGACGGCTGGCAGAACGGCTCGATCGGCCGTTTGTCGATGTGGATGCGGAGATCGAAGCGCGCGCCGGTGTGCCCGTCCGTGCGTACTACGCCGAGCACGGCGAGACGTCATTTCGCGCCCTCGAGAGGGAGGCCTGCCGTGCGGTCGCCCGGCGGACCGGGGTGGTGGTCTCCACCGGGGGTGGCGCGCTCGTCGACCCGACGAATCGTGCCGCGCTCGAGGAGACCGGCAGGATCGTCTGCCTGACCTGCGACATCGCAGAGGTCCTGCGGCGTCTCGGCGACGACGGGGAGCGGCCGCTGCTCGGAGCGGTCTGCGGCGACCGGCCGCGTCGCGTTGAGGCGCTCCTCGATGCCCGGGCTGAGGCGTACGCGGCGCTGCCGCATCACATCGATACGACGAGGCGCACGCATGTCGAGGTCGTCGATGCGCTGGTCGAGCTGCTCGGCGAGATTGCGGTGCCGCTCCATCACCCGCGAGGCGCATATGACGTGCGAATCGGCCTGGGCGGGTTGGAGCGGCTGGGCGACGCGATGCGTTCCGTCGGAATCGAACGGTCGGCCGGCATCGCGCTGGTCACGAACCCGATCGTCCATGCGCATCACGGCGACGCGACACTCGCCTCGTTGCGGTCGGCGGGCTACCGCCCCGAGCTGATGTTCGTGCCCGACGGGGAACCGCACAAGCGGCTTGTGACGGTCGACTCGTTGTACGACCGGTTGGCCGACGCGGGCCTCGATCGGCGAGGTGTGGTCGTCGGCCTCGGCGGCGGGGTGACGACCGACCTGGCGGGTTTCGCGGCGGCGACGTATCTGCGAGGTGTGCGGCTGGTCCTCGTGCCGACGACGCTGCTTGCGATGGTGGATGCCGCCGTCGGGGGCAAGACCGGTGTCGATTTGCCGCACGGGAAGAACCTTGTCGGTGCGTTCTGGCACCCGGAACTGGTCGTGGCCGATCCACGCGTGCTGCGAACGCTTCCGGAAGCCGAGATACGGTGCGGCCTGGCTGAGGTGCTTAAGCACGGTATTCTCGGAGCCCCGAGCCTGTTCGAGGAGCTGTCGAACGGTGCAGGTGGGCTCGAGGAATGGTGGTCGGATCGTGCGGTCGAGCGGATCGCCCGTGCGGTGCGGGTCAAGGTCGCGGTCGTCGAGCAAGATCCGGACGAGCGCGGTTCCCGAGCGATGCTCAACCTGGGGCACACGATCGGCCATGCGATCGAGGTGACAAGTGGCTACGCCGTCCGCCACGGCGAAGCCGTGGCGATCGGGATGGTCGCCGCGGCGCATCTTGCGGCGAAGTTGGGGGAGCGCCCGATCGTCGATGCGGTGGAGGCGACGCTCGCTCGGTGGGGACTGCCGATCCGCTGTCCGGAGGTCGGCGTCGATCGGTTGATCGAGGCGATGGGGCAGGACAAGAAGCGAACCGCGGCCGGGCTTCGGTGGATTCTTCCGCGATCGATCGGCGACGCCCGGATCGTCGACGGGGTACCGGAGGAGGCGGTCCGCGGTGTGCTGGCCGGGATGGGGGCGAGGAGGGACTGATGGCAACGACGAACGGGCAACAGATCCTCGTATTGCACGGGCCGAACCTGAACCTTCTGGGAACGCGCGAGCCGGGCGTGTACGGTCGGACGACGCTGGCCGAGATCGACGAGGAGCTGCACGCAACGGCCGATGCAGCCGGTGCCGACGTCCGCTCGGTGCAGTCGAACCATGAGGGCGAGCTGATCGATGCGATCCACGACGCCGCGTCGTGGGCCGACGGCATATTGATCAACCCGGCCGCGTACACGCACACCTCGGTGGCGCTGCGCGATGCGATCGCGGCCGTCGGATTGCCGACGGTCGAGGTTCACCTGTCGAACGTCGACGCGCGGGAGGCGTTCCGGCGGCGCTCGCTGATCGCGCCGGTCTGCATCGGGCGGATCGCCGGCTTTGGCGCCGCAAGCTATCGATACGGGCTCTTGGCGTTGCTCGAGCAGCTGTGCGGGGTGAGCGGATGATTCCGTCGGCGCGGCTCGCGGCGGTCCCGGAGTACCCGTTCGCGCGGTGGGCGGCCGACTGCCGCGCGGCCGTGGAACGAGGGGCCGACCTGATTCGCCTCGACATCGGGAACCCTGATCTTCCGCCGCCCAGGGCGGTGATCGATGCGGCATGCGAGGCGCTTCGGTTGCCGGAGACGCACCGATACCCAGGCTACCGCGGATCCCCGGAGCTGCGAGAGGCCATCTGCGCGCGGTACGCGCGGCGTTTTGGTGTCTCGCTCGATCCGGACACGCAGGTTGCGTGCCTGCTCGGCTCGAAGGAGGGGATCGTTCATCTTCAACAGGCGATCCTCGATCCCGGGGACGCCGTGCTGCTTCCGGATCCGGGGTACACGCCCTACGAGGCCGGCGCGGGGCTTTCGCAAGCGACGATCGTCCGGTTTTCGCTTCGAGCCGAGGCTGCACATCGGCCGGCCCTCGACCGGATCCCGTCCGAGATCGCGCGGCGTGCGAAGGCGGTCTGGCTGAACTACCCGAACAACCCGACCGGAGCGGTGGCCGGACCAAATGCATTCGCCGACGCGATCGACTTTGCGCGGAGCCACGACCTTCTGATTTGTCACGACGCGCCCTACGCGGAGATCCGACACGACGGAGGCGAGCCGGCCAGCGTTCTCCAGGTTCCCGGCGCGGCCGACGTCGCGATCGAATTCAATTCGCTGTCGAAGACGTTCAACATGGCCGGCTGGCGGATCGGCTACGCGGTCGGGAACGCCGACGCGATCCAGCTGCTACGACGGATCAAGTCGAACGTCGATTCGGGGATGTTCCTGCCGCTTCAGCGGGCCGCCGTCGCGGCGCTACGGACCGAAGACGACTGGATCGACGAGCGGAATGCCGTCTACCGGGAACGGCTCGACATTCTGGCCGAGGCGTCCCGCGGTATCGGCCTCGCGGTGGAGGTCCCGCCGGCGACGCACTATCTGTGGGCTCGGCTTCCGGAGGGTCGGGCGGCGGAGCCGTTCGCCCGGAAGCTCCTCGATGAGGTGGGAGTCGTTGTCGCGCCGGGGACCTTCTTCGGTTCTCGCGGCGAGGGGTTCGTTCGCGTCTCGGCCACCGCGCCGACGGACCGGATCGTCGAGGCGTCCGAGCGGCTCGAACGTTGCCGGAGCTGGACACGGTGAGTATCTGTCCACGAGAATGGGGATCCCCCACCGCAGCGCCGACGAGAGGTGCGCGGGTGGTCTGAGGAGAGAGCATGCTCCGACTGCTGACGAGAGATGACGTGGCTCGCCTGCTCGATATGGCCGACTGCATCGACGTTGTGGAGCGCGCGTTCGGCGAGCTTGCCGCTGGAACCGCCGAGCTGCCGTTGCGGATCGGGATCGAGCCGCCGGGCGGCACGTCGTTGTACATGCCCGCCTATCTGAAGGATCTCGGAGCGCTTGCGTGCAAGATCGTCACGGTCTACGAGGACAACGCGGCGCGGCGCGGCATGCCGACGACGCTCGGCACGGTGCTCGTGCAGGATCCGGAGACGGGGGAGGTCGTCTGCATGATGGACGGCGGCTACCTCACGGCGATGCGTACCGGCGCGGTCTCGGGGGTGGCGACGAAGTACCTGGCGCGCGAGGACAACGGGCAGGTCGCCGGGATCTTCGGGGCCGGCGTGCAGGCGCGGACGCAGCTTCAGGCGGTCGCCGCCGTCCGGTCGCTCGGCGGCGCACTCGTTTACGATCCCTCGACCGACGCGGCCGCCTCTTTCATCGAGGAGCTGAGCGGCGATCTTGACCTCGATATCGATCGGGTCGCCTCGCCGGCGCAGCTGCTCGAGGGTGCCGACATCCTGTGTGCCGCGACGACGTCGCCGTCGCCGTTGTTCGACGGGAAGGCCGTGCGGCCGGGGACGCACATCAACGCGATCGGCAGCTACACGCCGACCACGCGGGAGCTCGATACGGCGATCGTCGTGCGATCGAAGGTCGTCGTCGACCTGCGCGAAGCCTGTCTGAGTGAAGCCGGCGACCTGCTGATCCCACTCAGCGAAAGGGCGATCGACGTCGGGCACATCCACGCCGACCTCGGCGATCTGGTGCTCGAACGAAGGCCGGGCCGTGAACGCAGCGACGAGATCACGCTGTTCAAGGCCGTCGGTCTGGCGATTCAGGACGCGGCGGCGGCCAAGCTGGTCTACGATCGGGCCGTCGAAGCGGGCGTCGGGACCGACGTGACGCTGTAGGCGAAACGCTGCGAGCTTCCCGTTTGCCTTCATGGTTCGATCCGAAGATGCTGAGGATCGCGTACACCTGCGCAATCGATCCGGGAAGTGATGGATATGCTTCGCATCCTCGGCATCGCGATCACGCTGGCTGCCGTCGGAGCGGCACTGTTCGTTCTGGACGTCGTCCGTCGCCCCCTTCCCGACCATGACGGGACCGTGCGGCTCGAAGGACTGAACGCGCCGGTCGAGATCCTTCGCGACGGACAAGGCGTGCCCCACATCTACGCGGCGAACCTGCACGACCTCTTCTTCGCCCAGGGCTACGTTCAGGCACAGGATCGCTGGTGGCAGATGGAGGTCTGGCGGCATACCGCGAGCGGCACGCTGTGCGAGCTCGTCGGGCGAAACGATGCGGCCCTGCAGGCCGATCTGTACATCCGTACGCTCGGTTGGCGAGACGTTGCGGTGGCCGAGGCGATCGCGTTGGACGAAACGACGCGGGCCCGGCTGCAGGCGTTCGCCGACGGCGTCAACGCGTACCTCTCCGATCGCTCGCCGAGCGAACTGGCGTTCGAGTACCGCATGCTGGGACTGACCGGAATCACGTTCGAGTT
>Ga0272441_10005879_pt1 | contig 20999 bp, 21 predicted proteins | sample SSMProp6N_FD_193582 | JGI IMG/M metagenome (GOLD analysis project Ga0272441, IMG submission 193582) | Marine sediment archaeal communities from Little Sippewissett salt marsh, Falmouth, MA, United States - SSM-Prop-6N | ecosystem: Environmental > Aquatic > Marine > Wetlands > Sediment ...
CAGGTGCCTTTACAATCAGCCATTACTACGTTCTCCTTTCAATTAAACCTCATTGCTTGGTACGGTGTGATCCACCATGTATAGTGTTTTGTCGTTTCGTTTTTCCATCCTGATGGAGTCGTGATCCAGCAGTTCCTGCACATACTTGATCACTTCATTCCTGTGCAGTCCCAGTCCCGTCGAAATATCATCGAGAGAGCAGGGACGCCGTTTGAGAAGATCAAGTACATCATTTTGCGTCAGATGAAACTCGCCACGATCATGGACCCCGGTATAATCGGCAATGACCTCCGCCTGCGGTCCCATGAAATCGGCGATTGCTTCCATCCGCTCCTGCGGTACCATGTGTACGAAATCCTCGGCCGGTGTCCTGACGGCCGTGTTGAGCTGGACGCGATCGGGGTTGATCCGATCCATCCAGCGCTTAATATTCGCAATGGCGGGGTCTTCATCGGAAATCCCCCCGGCAAGAAAGATCTCCAGCCAGAGGTCTCCCTGAAAGCCTTCACGCAGGGCACACAACCCCTCCGTCATCCTGCTGAAAGAGACATCCGCATGGGGCCGATTGACAGACAGAAAGGTCTCCTCATCTCCGGCGTCGAGGGAGGGAACAATGAGATCGACCTCCCGAACGGACCGGCGCATGCCGTCGTCCCAGAAGAGCGACCCATTGGTGAGGAGCGCCACCGGGATATCGGTTATCTCCTTGATTCCCCGAATGAGTTCTTCCAGGGGTCCATAGAGCGTCGGTTCACCGGAACCGGCCAGTGTAATGTAATCAGGAAGAGACGCCTCGCGTAACCGTGTTGCGAGATTTTTCAAAATCTCTTCACGAGGAAAATATTCCTTTCGCTCCACTGTCTTATTCGTCGTCCTCCCCAGCTGGCAGTAGATACAGTCATAGGAACAGGTCTTGAAGGGAATCAGATCAATACCCAGTGATCTCCCCAGGCGTCGTGACGGTACCGGTCCGAAGATATATCGCTTTTTCATATTCACTCCATGGTAGGCTTATGTATCGCAGGATTTTGCAGCACAGGGTATCTCTCTGCCACAACAGGTGGTGCCTCTCCCGCACTGGGGCGATCGCTTTTCCCCTGCATAGTCAGTGGCATGAAACCCCTGTCCCTTTACTATGAATCCGCCCCCCACGGTTATCAATCGCTCAACGGTCCCTGCACAGCGGGGGCATGCAGTCAGGGGGTCATCGGTCATTTTCTGAAATGTCTCAAATTCATGTCCGCAGGAATCACATCGATATTCATATGTGGGCATACCAACTATCCCTATTCCTCAGTACCTTTTTATGTAATCAGGTAATATAGCACAATAATCTTATAACTTCCACTCATTTCAGTGATTCTCTCCCACAATCATCACCAGGACACCGCCATGCCCCACATCACAGGGTCTGAGGCTGACTGCGACCGTTCTGCAATACGAGATCCCCCACACGACAGCCTATTTTATCGGCAATGACGGGGCATTTGGCCTGCAGCAGAAAGAAGAGGGGCTCCCGCCGATCCGACAGTGATTCGTAATTTCCCTGCCCTTTGGCAAGGATCATGTCTGCATGATAATAGTGGGTCAGAAACTCTTCCGACGACGACTCCAGTACGACGCCCGGAAAGTCGGCCCCCGTATCGATAACGGTGACGATGTCGGCAATACCGACGGCCTCGGCATCTGCCATGGTTGCATCGTTGATAATCGGTCTGCCCCGCACGGTAAAGGTGATATCGAGGTTCGGGAATATACCTAATTGTTTTAAGAGAATCTTATCAAGGACAATTTCACCGGCATTGTCACCGATATAGAGCAGTCTTTCCGCCCGGCTCAGCGATGCCTCAAAGGGGACATAATCGAAAACCGGTGATTCCTGGTTCATGAATCCCGCAAAGATATCTACGACATCGGACCACTGCCGCAGGGGACCCATATCGATCAGGTTTCCCCTGCCGGCCAGTTTCACCGCATTCATGAGGGGCGATGCCGAACCGTCGACCATCGCCGTCAACTCTGCTTCTATAGCCAGTATGCGCTCGTTATGGTCCCGTTTGATTGCCTCGTAGGGATCGAGATTCCCCGTGATCTCCCGAATGATCCGGTGCACCTGCCACCCCATCTCGGGAGGAGTCGATTCGTCGGAAATCTCTTTCAACGAATCCATGACGCTATGGAGTATCTCCCGTTGTATCCCAACATCCGCCGTCGATATCCTGCTCGCTTCCAGTGTCTGACGCAAAAAACAGGGGAAACAGTCAAGCGATATCTTCACGATGAGTCCCCCCTTCAACCGAACGCATAGACGACATTTCTCCAGAGCGATTTCAGGTCTTCCGATATGGCACCACCGGTATATTCGACGACGGAGGTCTTCATGATCTGGGCCTTGGTAATCGCCGTATCGTAGCGGATCCTTCCCGCCACCTTGATACCGTGTATCTTCGCCTTTTCTTCTATCTGCTCTGTCATCTCGGGATTGAGATCCCACTTATTGACACACATGATTGTGGGGATACGAAAATGCTCGGTAAGCTCTGCAACACGCAACAGATCGTGCTCGCCGGAGAGCGTCGGTTCGGTCACTACCAGGACAAGGTCCGTACCGGTAATGGATGCAATGACGGGGCATCCCACGCCGGGTGAACCGTCGACGATTACATAGTCGAGGTTGGTCTCCGTGGCAATCGTTCGGGCCTTCTCACGAATCAGCGTTACCAGCTTGCCCGAATTGCCCTCGGCCATACCGAGACGTGCATGCACCATGGGACCGTTGTTCGTTGACGAGACATACCATTCGCCATTGACTGCAGGCTCGAAGGCAATCGCTTCGCTGGGACAGACACGCTTACAGACACCACATCCCTCACAGAGTACATGATTGACCTGCGGGACGGTCGTTTCCTTCCCGTCATCCGATGGGGGATATTCTATCGCCTCAAACCGGCATTCCTCGATACACCGCCTGCAATTCGTGCAGGCCTCCTCTCTGATTGTCGCCTTGCTGCCTCCGCTGAAATCTTCACGGTGACGTATCCGGGGATTGAGAACGAGATGGAGATCTGCGGCATCAACATCACAATCGGCAAGGACCTTTCTCTTTGCCAGACTGGCAAAGGCCGCCACAATGCTCGTCTTTCCCGTTCCACCCTTTCCGCTTATTACCACCAGTTCCTTTTTCATAGGAGAAGTCCCTCTATCTTTTCCCAGCAGGCATCAAACAGCTGTCTGTATTCCGGTACTGCATGAACGATCATCTCCCCTCGTGAGTAGGCCTCGGCGATTCGACGATCATCGGGTATTTCAAGTATAATGTCTATTGCTTCCTCGTTACAGTATCGGACGACATCATCATTGCCTACATCACATCGATTGATGGCCACGGCAAAGGGGATGTCCAGCACCCTCACCATGCCGACGGCCAGTTCCAGATCGTTGAGACCAAAGGGGGTCGGTTCCGTGGCGAGCAGGACAAAATCTGCATCCCTGACGGCCTCAATGACCGGACAGGACGTCCCCGGAGGCGAATCGATGATTATCATCTCCCCGTCGGTGGCGGCCGCCTTGACACCTCCGATGACGGCGGGAGACATGAGTTCTCCGATATTGAGCAATCCGTGAATGAACCCCATACCATTGGCGCTTCCCTTCTCCACCGTACCCACGTTCTTGGGAATCTCATCAATGGCACCTTCGGGACAAAAGAGCCTGCAGGCCCCGCATCCGTGGCACAGTTCAGGAAAGAGCAACACCTTGCCCTTGATAACGGCAATGGCACTGAATTCACACACCTCCGCACAGGTACCGCAGCCGGTACATGTTTCCTCCGCGACCCGTGGCACCGGTACCGTAACCGGTATGGTCGAATCGATCTCCGGATTTAAGAAGATGTGGCAGTTGGGTTCCTCGACATCACAATCCAGTATCTGAACGGACGTTCCCTTATCGGCAAGCATGACGGCAAGATTCGTGGCAATCGTTGTCTTGCCGGTGCCACCCTTGCCGCTTGCAACAGCTAGTTTCAAAGCGCGATGCTCCTTTCTATACAATGGTGATTGCCCCGAGGGGACACTGATCAACGCATGCCCCACAGCCGGTACACCTGCCTTCATCAATCAATGCCACTCCATCAACAGTGATGGCACCAAAGGAACAATAGTTGACACATACACCGCAACCAGTGCATATCTGGGCGTCAACCCGTGCCATACCACCCCCCCCTTTGCTCTGATCTATCTGCCGTTTCAGATCTGCGAGCTGTTTTTCAAGCATCCGGGCCTCTTCCTTCAGTGTATTGACATTTCCTGCGGCTGCACCCTGCCGTTGCGTCCCCGGCATCGGTGACCCTGCCTGTCCCATGCCCATACCTCGACCGCCGCCCATGCCACGACCGCCGCCCATGCCCATACCGCGACCGCCGCCCATGCCCATGCCACGACCGCCGCTCATGCCCATACCGCCACCGACACCCATACCCGCGCCGCCACTGCCCATACCGAAATGACTGGCCACATTGGGTTGATTCGATGCGGAAAAGGCACCCGCCTTGAACTGATCAACGGCCTGACGGACCGTTCCGTTAACACCGACGATCACCTGAATCCCTGCCGCACCGAAGACATTAAAGGCATTGGGACCACAATTCCCGGTAAGGACATACTGCACACCATGGTCAGACATCAATTGCGCCGACTTGATGCCGGCACCCCCTCCGGCCGCCATATTCGGATTCTCTGTGGACTCATATTCCATGGTCTCCGGATCGATGAACAGGTAATAGGGTGTTCGCCCAAACCGTGTTTCAACCTGATCGTCGAGGGATGGACCCATTGCCGTTACTGCGATTTTCATATATCTACCTCACTCATACAATACCGATGTACCCGCAGGGTACCGCCATGCGGGTACATCTTTGCTGTTTCGATAAAAAACGCCGGCAACACGGTCAAAGGGGTAGGAGGTAAGCCGAGCCAACTCATCCTTGCCATGTCGCCGACGTCCTCTGGCTTTACTCTTCTTTCAATCCTTTTTCCAACTCTTCAATACGCTTCTTGATCCCACCGAGGGCCTCTTCAAAGTACTCTGCCTGAGACTTGAGCCCTTCGACCTCCATCTCCCGCGTGTACTGTGGCGGCTGATAGGGGTAACTGTAAGGGACACCCGCAGCGGGAGCCCCCCAACCCATCGGATAGGCAGAGGCAGCGCGCTGCCATCCCGTGAGACCGGTGGCATAATATCGGTTGCGCCAGCCCCGGCCACCACCGCCAAAACCACGACCCCGGCCGAAACCTCCACCGAAGCCTCCGCCGAATCCCGCACCCATAGCGGGGTTTGTAAATCCAGCCACAGGATATCCGGCACAGTAACCTGCCGCCCTTCCCGTCATTGGTCCCATTCCCTGAGGACCCGTTCTATCTCCTCCTGGCATACTATAACCTCCTTACCGTATATAGTTTTTCTCTCATGTCGATATTTCCCGCCATAGGCGGCAGGGGATTCCCATTCCTATAAAACGACTCCCCGATACACTCTACTTCAAGAACTATGCCAAAATACTCACTTAGTACCCACACTAATTCTTCACGACATTTCAAACAGTTGCAGTTACTTCATATCGTCATGCCACAACAGTTGTCGCTATAATGCACCTTTTATCTCCGCTTAGGGTCGCATTTATGCAACCTCCTTACACCCAGTGTCCCTCAATAGTCGCATCATGCACTTCCTGCAGATGACCCGCCTTCCACTGTGCAAGCGCGTCTTCCACCCGCTCAATGTCCCTGCCGACTATATACATTCTGATACCGGCGGCCTGCAACGCCCTGAAGGCATTGGGTCCGACATTTCCGGTCAGAACCACCTCTACATCCAGATTTGCGACGTTCTGCGCTGCCTGAATTCCCGCGCCCTGTGCCGCATTGACGTTCTGCCTGTTTGAATGGGCATCCACCACCCCTGATTCCGAATCCACGACGACAAACCATTTGGCACGTCCAAAACTCAGATCAACCTTTCCTTCAAGATCCTCCCCGTAAGAAGTAACCGCTACTTTCATAAATGTACTATCCTTTCCTCATATTACCACGGCCCCGTGGCCGGAACCGATGCTTCATTCCCCTGCCCTTGAAATACCATCCCTGGTAATGGCAGCCGGGGAGCATGTATCGCCTGTCCGGCAGATTGCCGGACAGATAGGCCGCAAGGACCTCATCCGCCCGTCCCCGCAGAAAGGGTATGATGGCGATGCCCGATGCCTCTATGACGCTGTAGAGCGGCCTCGAAATGGCCCCACACAGCAGGACACGGACCTCGAACTCCTTCAGTCCTGCCGGTTTACAGGCGACGGTATTGTCGGCCAATTGCACTGTTTGTCTGTCTGTTATCCGCCCGGCAACGACATCAACAACGAGCAGTCGGTCGCAGAAATCAAAAACCGTCGACACGTCCTGTCCCCAGACGGGTATGGCAACGTTCATGTTCCATTCCCCCACTGTTCCTTTACTCAAAAATTGTACCAGACGGTCACATTAGAGCAAATGAAATATATTCAACAATATATACAACATGTTATTGGAATAAATCCGATAAAAAGGAACAATGACTGCGGGATACGGCATACCCATGCACTGAAAATGGTCGCATGTATGCGACCCCTTCCTGCCGCACGACATCCCCCCTGCTATGGTACCGGTCCCCGATATGATGCTGTGCAGGTTCCCGACATGTCACTCATCGGGCACTCCATCATCTTCGTACTGCCATATTTCCATGAGGTCGCTGCCGGGGTTTCACCACAGAACCGCGTCTCGCCGGTTCGTATTATCACCGGCACAGCGGGCAGGCGTTAGACCCGTGCATCGTACCGTGGGCGATTATGTCGCAACGAGCCCGGCAGACCCTTATCCCCGGCACATACCATGCCGATGGTTCGTTGTCTTCAGGTATGTTCCCCGAAGACATCTGCCATCGTCAGGTTCCGGGATAGCACTGATCCATTCGGCGAAATGACAATACAATTCGATGCATTGATTATGGCGGGAGTACTACTTTTATCCTTGACACATGACGGTCACTTTTCTATACTGCGCTCCCCGAGTTGGTGAATACCATTCTACATCGGATATAAAATAGCAGGTACCAAAGGGACTCCTTCAGGGATATGTCTGCCTTCAGGCACCTCGCATGTCTCTGAGAGAAACTGCAGTGCAGGTCGGATGGGGAGTGTCGATACACTCCCCTGGTTTGTGTTTCAGATTGAGCGGTGAATGAAAGGTCAAACGTTTTCAAAAAAGGAGTGAGCTATGAGAGTTGCAAAATATCTGCTGGTTGTGGTGCTGGTACTGGGACTCAGCGTCTCACTGTCACTGGCAAAGGACAAGGAAACTGTCATCATCGGGCTGCAGGGTCCCATTACCGGACCATGGGCCTATGAAGGCCAGATGGCGAAACAATCCTGTGAGATCGCGGCACAGTTGATCAACGACAAGGGGGGAATCCTGGACGGTCGCATGGTTGAACTGAAAGTCGTTGATGATGCGGGAGAACCGAAGACAGGGGCCCTGGCGGCAACGAAACTGGTGGGACAGAAGAAGGTGGTGGCCGCCATCTCCACCTACGGGTCATCGATCTGTGAACCGGCATCCAACATCTATGAAAAGGCCAAGAAGGTCAATATCGGATACGGCGTGACCGCCGTCAGGCTGACACAGCGGAATTTCAAATACTTCTTCCGCACCTGCGGCCGTGACGATTCGCAGGGCAAATTTTTTGCCGACGCCGTTCCTCCAAAATTCAATGCGAAGAAGATTGCCATCATGCACGACAACACCGCCTTCGGCAAGGGGCTTGCCGAGGACACCAGGCGGTCCCTGAAGGCAGGTATCGATTCGGGGAAACTGGAGATAGTCTACTACGATGCCATTACACCCGGTGAAAAGGACTATCACGTCATACTGACGAAACTGAGGGAAACGAAACCCGATGTGTGGTACTTCACCGGTTACTATGCCGAGGCCGCCCTTCTGGTGAGCCAGGCACGCGAAATCGGTATTACCTGCCCCTTCGTCGGGGGTAATGCCGCCATCAATGATGAATTCGTAAAGATCGCCGGCATTGAAGTCGCAAAGGGATGCTACATGACAAACGAACCGTTGCCCGGTGATCTTCCCTACGCCGAGGCCAAGGCCTTTCTCAAGGCATACAAGGATAAGTTCGGAGAGATTCCCTCAAGCCCCTGGCCCATCTATGCTGCCGATGCACTCAACATCATTGCCTACGCCATCGACAAGGCGAAGTCGACGGAATCCGATGTCATCGCCGAGTATCTCAGGGACAAGGTCGACGGGGTACCGGGTGTGACGGGGCCCATCGGTTTCACCGAGCAGGGAGATCGCGAGGGGGTACCCTTTTATCTCTATATGGTCAATGAACAGGGGAAGATCGTCGTATCCGAATAGGCGAGCGATTGCGCCGTAGAGGGACAGGGAAAGACATGCCGCAGCACGCATACACGCTGTGGTCCGTGCGGCAGTTCGGGGTGTCTTTTCCAGCCCGCACATGAGATAAAAGGATTAGAGATACAATGGGAGTTGTTTTCGAGCAGTTGATAAACGGCCTGACCATCGGTTCCTTCTATGGACTGATCGCTCTCGGCTATTCGATGGTCTACGGCGTGCTCAAACTGATAAACTTTGCCCACGGCGACATGTTCGCCCTGGGATCGTATGTGGGATATACGGTCCTCGTCTTCGGGTCCGCCCTGCTGGCGTCTCATTTCGGTCTCTGGGGAGGCATGATTGTGGTCATGATCATTGCCGCAATCTGCCTCGCCGTCGTGGGAATAGTCGTGGAACGGGCGGCCTATCGGCCCATATATCCGGCAGGCAGGCTCCCTGCGGTCGTTTCGGCCCTCGGCGCATCCATCGTCCTGCAGAACCTCATCATGATATTCTGGGGTCCCCGCTATCAAGCCTATCCGGCGGCCATGATCCCCAATGTCCACCTCCATATCTGGGGGATACACATAACTCTCCTGCAGGTGGTGATCCTGCTTCTGTCCTTCCTCCTTATGACCATACTGTACTGGATCATACAGCGGACCACCTTTGGCGCGGCCATACGGGCATCGGCCCTCGACAGGGATACAGCGGCACTCATGGGGATAAATTTCAACAAGGTCATCTTCTTCATATTCACACTGGGACCGGCACTGGGTGCCATGACGGGCGTCATGGTGGGGATGTACTATCGCCAGATCAGTTTTACCATGGGATGGAACTATGGGCTGAAGGCCTTCACGGCCACCATACTCGGGGGTATCGGCAATCTCCCTGGCGCCATGTTCGGCGGACTCATCCTGGGTGTTCTCGAGATGTTTGGCGCCGCCTATATCTCGGCTGCGTGGAAGGATGTCTTCGTCTTCCTGATCCTGATTCTGGTATTGATCTTCCGTCCCACAGGACTATTTGGTGAAAAGATTGCAGAAAAAGTTTAACAACTGGATAATCGCAGACTATATGGGCACCTCCCGGCGGAGAATCGTCTTTCTGCTCCTCGCCGTCTTTGCCGTCTATCCCTTCATCGTCAGCAACTATTTCGTCGACGTGGGATTTTATTTCGGTGTCTATGCCCTCCTGGGACTGAGTCTCAATATCGTCCTCGGTGAGGTCGGTCTCTTCGATCTCGGACATGCGGGCTTTTACGCCATCGGGGCATACGTCACGGCCATTCTGAACACAAAACTGGGCATCCCCATACTCGTACTCCTCCCCGTGAGTGCCCTGGCAGCGGCCCTCTTTGCCTATATCGTCTGTTCACCCATCATTCATCTCCGTGGTGACTATCTCTGCATCGTCACCATCGGGCTGGGCGAGATAGTGAGACTGGCACTGATAAATAATCCCTTCGATCTTACCGGCGGACCCAACGGCGTCTTCGGGCTGGATTACCCCACCTTCGGCGGACCCTTCGTGATCGATACTTCCATGGAGTTCTATTTTCTCATCTGGATCATGGTGGCACTCAGTATCGTCGGCCTCATACGTCTGCAGGAGTCACGCATCGGCCGTGCCTGGAACTGTATCAGGGAAGACGAGATCGCGGCGGGGGCAAACGGCATCAATGTCCGCTATTACAAACTCCTCGCCTTTGTCCTGGGAGCCGCCCTTGCCGGTGTGGCGGGAAACATCTATGCCAGCAAACTGATGTGTGTGTCGCCCGAGAGTTTCACCTTCTGGGAATCCTGTCTCCTCTTCTGTATCGTACTGATCGGCGGCATGGGGTCCATACCGGGTGTTCTCATCGGCGCCGCCTTCATCAGCCTCTTCCCGGAAATCTTCAGGCCCTTCGCCATGTACCGGATGCTGGTCTTCGGTATGGTCATGATCCTCATGATGATGTACCGGCCGGGAGGTGTCTGGCCACGGAAGCGGGGAGGCATCGAGTTCGGTTCGATCCTGTCTCCAACGAGGAAGGCCCATGAATAGCACGGATCATCGAAACTCACAGCAGGTAGTCATGGAAACGAGGGACCTGACCAAGATGTTCGGTGGTCTGACGGCCGTCGACACCTTCGACCTGCAGGTGCGGCAGGGGGAGATCAGCAGTCTCATCGGACCAAACGGGGCGGGGAAGACTACGGTCTTCAACATCGTCACGGGAATCTACAAACCGGAGCGGGGTCAGGTCATATTTCACGGTACCGACATAACGGGAAGGCGGCCTGATCAGATAGTGGAAGAGGGCATAGCCAGAACATTTCAGAATATCCGCCTCTTTCCCAACATGACCTGCCTGGAAAATATCATGGCGGGACAGCACTGCCGCGCTTCATCAGGTCTGTGGTCATCCATATTCAGGACACGTCGTCAGCGCGAAGAAGAAGCAAAGGTCAGGGCAACGGCAGAACTGCGGGTCAGACAGGTCGGCCTGTGGGAATCCAGGGACGACCTGGCCAAGAATATTGCATATGGAAGCCAGCGGATGCTCGAAATCGGACGGGCCCTCGGGACGGAACCGTCGCTGCTCGTCCTCGATGAACCGAGCAGCGGCCTGAACGCCGGTGAGACCGAGCACCTGATGCACTTCCTGAAGACATTGATACGCGAGGAAGATCTTACCATCCTGCTCATCGAGCACGACATGAATGTCGTTATGGGTATCTCGGACCGGGTGACCGTCATGGATGAAGGGGGCAAGATTGCCGAAGGGAGGCCCAAAGAGATCTATGACAATGACAGGGTCATAGAGGCCTATCTGGGTAAAAATGATGACGACGGAGACGCCTGATATGGAACCACTCCTCAGCATTGATGATTTACACGTATCCTACGGTTCGATAGAGGCCCTCAAGGGGGTGTCTCTCACACTTGACGAAGGTGAAATCGTGGCGGTCCTCGGTGCAAACGGGGCAGGGAAAACGACACTGCTCAATGCCATCTCGGGGCTCCTTCCGGTACAAAGCGGCACCATACGATTCGACACCGAGGTACTCAACACGGTCCCCGCCCACGAGATCGTCTTGCGGCACATCGCCCAGTCGCCCGAGGGACGAAAGGTATTTGCCACGCTGACCGTCGATGAAAATCTCAACCTGGGGGCCTATGCGATGAAAAAGAGGGCGCGTGAGGTCAGGGAGACAAAGGAACGTGTCTTTGATCTCTTTCCCATCCTCAAAGAGCGGCATCGCCAGCTGGCGGGGACGCTCTCGGGGGGTGAACAGCAGATGCTGGCCATCGGCCGCGCGCTCATGAGTTCTCCCCGGGTCATGCTCCTCGACGAACCCTCACTGGGACTCGCCCCGATCCTGGTGCAGCAGATATTTGACATCATCGTCGAGATCAACACCCAGGGCACATCCATACTGCTGGTGGAACAGAATGCCCGCAAGGCCCTGGCCATAGCGAAGAGGGGCTATGTCCTTGAAACGGGATCGGTCGCCATGAGCGGTTCGACTGCGGAATTAAAATCACAGAAGAAGATCCAGGAGGCCTATCTCGGGGGCACCGCCCTCAAGAAGGAAACGTAAGGGAGCAGCGGTATTACCCTGCCTCTTCTATCCATTCAACAACAGGGGCGAGCCACTCCTTCCGCGGCGCATAAAACGTGCCGTGTCCCCTGCCCACATGCAACACGATTTCCCTGTAAGATATATTCCCTCCGGCCCGGTGGAAGGCCGCCTCACAGCTGCCGCAGATGGAATCCTTTGTATCGTAGAGAGAAAGGATACGCCCCTGCAGGTCCGAAGCGGAGGCGACAAGAAATCTCTCAAAGGCTATCCGGGGACGTTCACTGATACCACATCCCGCCAGGGCGACAAAGGTGACCCGGGGATGGTGTACCATGGCGGCGACATAGAGTGTCATGGCACCCCCCTTTGAAAACCCCACGACACTGACATGTTCAGGGGGGACACCTCTATCGATGAGGTCCGTGACTTGCCGGGCAACCCTTTCGGCATACCTGCGGATATCGGTGTCCCGGGGTCTGATTTCACTGATGACCGTAAATCCCCGCTTTGTAAAGGCTTCAACCATCCGGTGATAGTCATAGGTGCCGTGACGCGGATGCCGCGCATATGCGCCCTGCATCTCGGTGATGGTACCGTGGAGAAAAAACAGATATCTGGCCCTTTGATCAATCGATACCGGCATGTCATAGGATGTTTTCGATGCCGCGCACCCGGTCAGAAGGAACATCGAGACAGCGATGATGGCGCACAATGCCGATTTTTTTACAGACAGTGGTTTCATAAAGACCCTCACCAGTAGTTTTTCTCGGCCCCGGACCGACGGAACATTGCCGCCGCCGCAGGGACCATAGTGCAGAAGAGACTGCACACTCCCAGCCACATACAACTGTTTCCAGCGCCTCACCTGTCCATGAACGGTGAAAGAATCATCCCGTCGTTGTCATGGGGGATGCCCCTGCTGTTCAGTTCATTCCTGTAAACCACCTCCACCGATTCCCCTTTTATACCACACATCCAGGAAGCGGCAAAACCGGCAGTAAAAGACAAGCATGAGGCAGACGGCCGCGATAATCACCGGGAGGGTGCCGACGGCGGCTGTCCGGGACATATGCTCAAGCCAGTGGAATCTATCTGTTGCAATGAAATTGGCGAGCACAAGCACATGGAGCACGAGAAAGAGAGAAATGCCGGCCATCATCGATACAACGGGTCTGCCCAGCACCCGTACCTCTTCAGGCACCATTGAACGCTTGAAAATCACAAAAAAGATGAGGTGAAGAAGAGAACTCACCAGCGGCACCAGGGCATCGACACAGGGATGCATGAGAGCCGTCGGGATCGCACCGTCTATGCCGAATACAAAGAGAAGCCTCTTCAGATACAGACAGGATACCGCGAAGGACCCGACGACCGGTAACAGACATGCCCGTTTCAGCATACCCTCTCTCACAGATGCATATTCCCGGTAAAACATAACCCAGAAGAGGAAATGGGACACCATGAAGAAAGCATGAATCAGGATGGCCACTTTTACCACAGCGATACTGTGGAATGACCCGGGGAATACCGTGCCCCATGCCCTGACAGAAAAGGAGGCGATCATGCCCACGATGACAACGAGCGTGAGTTTCCTGAGGTACATCATAATCACCCAACCCCTTCTTATATTCGTCTGTCGAACCGCCGCAGGATGCGGGGGATGATTGCCCTTATACCGGTATTACTATTGTGTAAAGACCGCCTCCAGGACTTCGATAATGTGCTTCCTGTCAAGGGGTAACGCCGCGATGGCGTCCCGGGCGTCTTCAACAATGCGATCCACATCCCCCCATCGCATATACCGTGCGAATTTTTCATCGCGCTCGATACCCATGGCCCGGGCGACGAGATTGACATAATTGGTAACGGTGAAATCGTAGGAATCCTCACGGGATAGAAAGGTCTGGTTGCAATAGTGACAGACCGTGACCAGACGATCCGCCCCCGTCCGTGCCGCCTCCTGCAGACGTGCTTCGCGTATGTGTTCACCGCTCTCCGGGAACCAGCAGTCAGCCCCGGAACCGCAGCAGACAGTATCCCGTCCGTGATGTTCCATTTCCCTCAGTGTCACGCCGGGCAGGCTCCGCAGGACCTGGCGGGGGCCGTCGAGATCGATACCCCTGTAGGCCGACTTGCAGGCCTCGTGCAGCGTGACACTCCCCGCAGCCGTCCCTGCCAGCGGCAGCCTGTCCATCCTGGTGGCGAGATACTGCGGGAAAGAGAGAATCTCGAAGGAAACGTCCGTGGCGGGCACGATAGTCGTATCGAAGCGACACTGACAGGTGGGGCACCAGAGTATGACCGCCTCGGGTCTGAAACGGACAATGGCATCCAGCAGTTCTTCGGCCCGTGCCGTCCCATCGGCGATATCACCGAGAAAGAGGATACCGTCACCGCAGCAATAGTCCAGGCCGGGGAGAAAGGCATACTCATCACCGATGGCATCCATGATATCCATGGCATTGAGGATCATATCGGGCTGAAAGTAGACGTTACACCCGGGGAAGAAGACATAACGGGCCCGTTCCCTGTCACTGACTGTGGTTATTCTCCTGTATTCGTCGCCCGATGTCTGGACACCGGCCAGGACCCTGTGAACACTGTCGGGGTCCCGGGCATCGCCATATGCCCGTGTCTCACGGCCCTGTGCAATATAGTCACCCTTGATGAGTTCGTTTATGAGCATGGGGTTGAGGCCCTTGGGACAGATGCCGGCGGTACACTTGAAGCACTCCATGCAGGCGAAGGCCTTCGTATGGGCCGCATTGCCGTGAGCACCACCAGCCACAAAATCAAAGACACCTTTCTGAATATCGCGGGGTGTCATCTTCCCGGCATCGGTGTGGGACAGAATCGGGCATCCTTCGGCACAGAGCCCGCACCGGGTGCAGCATTCAAGAAACCGATCTCTTTCCCTCCTGTAATAATCACGAATCGTTATTGCACCTATTTTCTCTATACCCTCCGTCTGTCACCGGTCACGGAACACGGTACCGCCAATCGGCGTGCTGCAGGCGGGAGGTGACGAGGGGACTGCATTCACCCTTGTGGCATACACCTGTATTGCCGCTTCCTTCCCTCCGACTAGGGCCTGTTCTGCAGAACACCGAGCTGCTCTATGGTTTTTTCCGCGACCACCTTATTTTTGGCGAAGTGTCGTTGCAACCGTTCAATCAGTTGACCCTGTTTCTTCCTGTCATGGGCATAATATTCATGATGCAGCAGTCCCGTCACCCATTGCATATTCAATTGCACTTCTTCCGGGATTCGTTCCCCGTCATGACGGACCGCGTCATGTGGGCATACATCGTGACACACGCCACATCTGATGCATTCGTTATCCTCTATGACGGCATTGTTGTCTTCCATGGAAATCGCACCGACGCTGCATTCATCGATACATATACCACATCCGATACACAATTCCTTCTTGATCCAGGGCATGGAGGGTACCTCCTTTTTCAATTCTGTCGGTTCTTGGGCATCATTGCTCTTGATTTCGATTACCTCACTGTAATCAAAATCAATACAGGTAATCACGTCTATACCATGGAGTTGATGAGCATGATCAATGCCATCACGATCAGGAAGATGTCCTGTATCGCGGACCATACGCTTCCGTCGTCGTTGTGATCGCCGGACGGTGATTCCTCTCCATGTAAATCAATACAGACAGGTCGCATTTATCATACATCGCTCGATACATTTGTCAATACCTTTCGAGGACCTGTCCATCCGCCAGATGACTGGGAGAGATGGTCGGTGTGATCGGGGAGACAACCGGTTGCAGTAATCACCTGTTCCTTTACGAGAATTGGTACAGTGTGCCTCCGGTACAGTGTGCCTCCGGTATTCCCCTGACGATCTCATGGGAGCCGGTAGTCCTTCTCCCTGAATATAGTCAGACAGGCATCTGCCACGGACTCGTCATAGAGACACCCTTTGTTTTCTTCGATTTCCCTGAGGGCCGCCTCGATACCCAGTGCCGGTCGATAGGGCCGGTGGGATGCCATGGTTTCTACCACATCGGCCACGGCGAGGATACGTGCCTCGATAAGGATCTCATCTCCCTGCAGATTTCTTGGATAACCGGAGCCGTCGTTCCGTTCGTGGTGTTGATAGACGATCTCGGCCAGGGGCCAGTCCGTTTCCACATCCTTCAAAATCTCGTACCCCTTCCGGGAATGTTGCTTAATGAGTAAAAATTCCGTATCCGTCAGCTTCGTCGGCTTGGCCAGCAACTCTGCCGGAATGGACAGCTTGCCGATGTCATGGACGGACCCTGCCATGTAGATATTATCGATCTGCTGCCGGGACAATCCCATCTCCGCGGCAATAGCACGGGCGAGGTCTGCCGCTCGGAGCTGGTGTCCTGCCGTATAGGGGTCGCGTGATTCCACGGCGGATACCATGACCTGAATGGTGGTCCCCATTGCCTTCCTGACGCTTTCAAGGGTGTCCTGCAGGCGCTTTTCGGCTACTTTACGTTCCGTGATGTCTCGGGTCACACCCAGGATTCCCAGCGGCTTACGACTTGTATCCCGGATAAAGGAGAGCCTTACCTCGGTCCATACGGTTGTCCCGTCCTTCCGCATCATCTCCAGCTGGAGTATCCGCGAGAGTTCGTTATGAGCGGCCTTCTCGAGTTCCATTACCTCGGCCAGTGTCTTCATTGCCGTCTCAAGGGAAGAGGGGGTCAGTGTCTCCAGGGCCGATTGTTTCAGGACCTCTTGCGGTTCGAATCCTCTGAGAATCTTTACCGAGGGACTGATATAGGTGTAATGGAGATCCATATCGAGAACGAAGATGACATCGCTTGCATTGTCGGCCAGGAGACGATATTTGTTCTCACTCTCCCGGAGCGCCTCCTGTGCCTCTTTGCGGTTGGTGACGTCCCGTGTAATGTTGAGGATATGGGAAACGCCGTTGAGATCGATGATGGAGGCGGACATCAGTCCATGACGAATGGTACCATCCTTCGCTCGGAAGTCAGCTTCGAGGTTGACGACGCTTCCGTCCCGTTTCAGGCCGGCCACGAGCCGCTGCCGATCTTCGATATTGTTCCAGATGTTACAGGCAACCGATGTCTTCCCGATAATGTCGTCTTCCGCATAGCCCATGATCTTCGTAAATCCGGGATTGATGGAAATATACATACCGTCTTCGAGACGGTTGATATTCACGGAATCGGGGCTGGTATAGAAGGCCTTGCGGAATTTTTCCTCACTCCTGGCCAGGACATCCGCCGCCTGTTCACGCTTGATCCGGTTGACTATCAACAGTCCCAGCAGGGTCGTCACCGCGGGATAGATGACAATCACCGGTACGGTGATGTCTGACAGCACCTGCAGGGCCAGCGGCCGGGGCAGCATGAACATCAGACCCAGCATGACCACATGAATCACTATGCCGAACAGGTAGAGTTCACGCCAGGAAATCTCCTCCAGGGGACGGCGCAGGAGGTGGCGCCAAGCGATTCCGATTATCCCGGAGGTAAATATCAGGGCAATACCGCTCCAGGCACCGGCCCCTCCGAGATGATACCGGTAGAAGGCTGTCATGACCATCGCCACGGCGGTCGGCAGAAAGCCGAAAAAGAGACCCGATATACCGAGCATGACCGATCGTGTATCGAAGACAATGCCCGGCTCAAATATCCAGGGTGTCAGCATGACGGTGATGCCGAGGACACCGAGAGCGATACCGACCAGTATCTGCCCCCGGTATGCCTGTCCGATGCGCCATCGGGTCGCCACTACGTCAAATATGTAGGCCACCGCCAGCAGAAGCGCAGCGTTCTGAACCAACCCGACAAATGATGCATTACTCATAAAAATCCTGTTACATGATGGTACAGTGGATCGTCAGTCGCTGCTGCACCTACCTTCGGTATGCCATATCCTCTTGAGAGATGTAACACTGCCAGTCCTGCATCCCGCTTAATCGGATCTCATGGCAGCTCAAAGAAGAGTAACCCTGTCTGGCATCGGTGCCGTCGTGGGAATTTCCTGCCTTGTTCGTTCTGATCTTTATACAGTCTGACACTCTGCTGATAGTAAGCGTTAACAATATAATAGTTAGATATATCATTTTTCACCGGGGCAGTCAAAGGGAGACAGTTGAAAATACGACGAAGGTAAAGACGTGACACCATACCGGCATGCTCAATGCCTTCTACATCGGCAGATACAACGTGTATGGTGTCACAAGTCACAAACTGTTACCGCAACAAATATCTCAATCGTAGGCCGCCCTGGTCGCCTCATCTGCCATGGTCGGATCAGTGATGGGCTTCCACGCCGGGTCTTCCCAGGTACCGAGATGTGTGTGCATATCGAGGTATTTCTTCGGTATGGGATGAGTCCCCACGACTACGGTGATGCCGTAGCGTTTCTCAAGAAAGTCCTTGAATGTATCGATATAGGGACAGGGGGGATATCCGACAACCAGACCGGTGGCCAGATGAATGACCTCGGCACCATTCTTCACCATCTCATCGCCGGCATATTCTATGTTCCCGCCGGGACATCCATCGCATGAGGTATACCCCACCAGTTCGATATCCCGGTCCCCGTATATGCTGAAGGCACCTTCCCTGTTTTTCATGGACCTGAGGCATTTTCCACCGGCACAGCGCCGGTAGCGATCACAAATGATGATACCAATCTTAGTCTTTGAATCCATTTCATCTCCTTTCGTACCGTTTATTGTTACACCGCAGTCCCTCGACAGAAAACAGGCCGAGGTATCGTCGCTACACACCACATCTTGCATGGCCGATCATTCGATCCCGCCGGTGACCGGGTGAGTCTCTCACCGATTCGACGGAAACGATTGAAGGTCTTACCCCTTCAGAATTTTTACCAGCGTACAGGTTTTTTTATGCCGTTCCCTGACGGCAAACCGATTGTGCCTGCTGAAGTATGCCGCCATGTCCCTATCCTTCATGTGATGATCGCTGAAAGACAGGATGCCCTCGGGTCTCAGCACCCTATACAGTTCCTCAATGATTGCATGGGGATTGTGCAGGTGGTGAAAGATGTCGTAGAGGAGGACAACATCCACACTCTCATCGGGCAGACCGGTCTTGCAGTCCGACTGAATCGTTTGCACCTGCTTCAGTCCATGGTGTGCGGCAATGGCCTCGACGGACCGGACAGCCCGCGGATCCATGTCCTGCGCATAGATCGTGCCTGTACTGCCGATAATCGATGCCAGCGGCACGATGTACCCACCGGGGCCACAGCCGTAATCGAGCACCACACTCCCCAACCCTATGCCCACTTCATTGAGAACGGTAATTCGCGGAAAGAGACGATCACGCAATGCAAAGGTCAGGGAGAGCAGCTTGAACCCGAGGGCAGATTGTGCCTGTCCCATTATCGTTCCTCTTCTACCTTCCCTCGGGGATTGTCACGCTGAGAGATTTGATTTTCCGAAAGAGTGTGCTCTTGTGGATACCCAGCTCTCTCGCCGTTTTCAGTCTATTCCAGTTGTTCCGACGCAGGGCGTTGGTCAGAAAGAGTGCCTCCATGTCCTTCAGTGTCGCCATGTCGGCATGCGGCATGGGATCCCTGGTGTCGGGCCCGCACAGGGGCTCGGGCAGATGTTCCCGGTGGATCATCTTCGACTTGCAGAGGATGAAGGAGTGTTCGATAATATTTTTCAATTCCCTGATATTGCCGGGATAGTCGTGGGTCATGAGACAGGCCAGGGCCTCATCGGTGAGCCCGTTTATGTTCTTGTTCTGAATGGTGTTGTAGGATTGGATGAAGTGGTCGACGAGGAGGGGGATATCCTCCTTTCTATCACGCAGAGGGGGTAGTTCCAGGCGCATGACATTGATCCGGTAATAGAGGTCTTCCCTGAAGGTCCCCTGTTTCACCAGATCGTCCAGCTTTTTGTTGGTGGCTACCACGACACGGACGTCGGTGGTGGCGCTCTCAACGGCCCCGAGGGGTTCGTAGGTCTTTTCCTGGAGGACACGGAGGAGACGGACCTGCAGGGCCGGTGATATGTCACCGATTTCGTCGAGAAATATGGTCCCCCGGTGGGCGAGGTGGAAACGGCCCGGTTTGTCCCGTTTCGCATCGGTAAAGGCACCTGCCTTATAGCCGAAGAGCTCCGATTCCAGCAGCGTATCGGGCAGGGCCCCGCAGTTCACCACGACAAAGGGTTTGTTTCGTCTCGGGCTCAGATTATGAATGGCCCGGGCAAAGAGTTCCTTCCCCGTTCCGCTCTCCCCTTCAATGAGTATGGTGCTCAGACTGTTGGCAACATCGGGAAGAATGTTGAAAAGCTGACGTGTCTGGTGGTTCTTGGATATGATGTCTTCGTAGGTATAGGCCTGTTCAATCTCCTTCCGGAGCTTTTCGACCAGGCTCATATCCCTGAAGGTCTCGACACCGCCGATGACCCGTCCCGCTTCGTCCTTCAGGATGGCAGTGGAAATGCTGATGGGAACCTGTTCTCCGGCGGCATTGATGATATATACCGTCTTATTGACAACAGGCGTTCCAGTGTCGACGGTATATCGAAGTGTACAGTTGCCTTCACAGATGTTCGCCTTCAGAACATCCTTGCATTGCTGGCCGATGGCATCCTCCCGGGGGACACCGGTAATCGCTTCCGCCGATTTATTGAAGGATGTGATTTTCCACTGATGATCGACGGTAAATACACCATCGGTGATTGAATCCAGTATGACATCCCTTTCTCTGATCACAGCCATATGCCAGCAACTCTCGGGGTATTATATCAAATATCAATCGACGGGGGAAGCATAATTTCGCGGCACAGGCCATCACACAGGCAGAAGGAAACAGTACTCCTCTTTCATCGTGTCTTACATCTCATCGGGCCACTCGATGAAGGACCCTTCTATGTTGACCATGGCATTGACGATCATATCGACGAGTCCCGTATAGGCGATACCCGTCTTCTCCCAGGCATCATAATACTCGAAAATATCCCGTATCGCCCCCTTGCA
>Ga0272441_10005880_pt1 | contig 20998 bp, 19 predicted proteins | sample SSMProp6N_FD_193582 | JGI IMG/M metagenome (GOLD analysis project Ga0272441, IMG submission 193582) | Marine sediment archaeal communities from Little Sippewissett salt marsh, Falmouth, MA, United States - SSM-Prop-6N | ecosystem: Environmental > Aquatic > Marine > Wetlands > Sediment ...
CTCAATGTCGCCTGCGGCGACGGCGAGTCCCTCCTCCGGCATCGCGGTTGAGGGTAGTTCGCAGGCTACGCCTGCTCAATGTCGCCTGCGGCGACGGCGAGTCCCTCCTCCGGCATCATTGCCCGTTCAGAGGCGAACCATCGTCAGGTTGAGGATCGCCGGATCGTCGATCTCGTCACCGTCGAAGTCGTACTCGGTCGCGGCCCCGGTCAGTGTCAGGTTATCGCCGCTCAAGACGTAGTTGAATACCCAGGTCCCCTCGATGTCTCCGGAGTCGAAGGCGAGGGTCAGGACGTTCGTCGCTCCCCAGGTCCCGCCGGCAAACTCCGTCGGTTCGCCCGGCACGCCGACGCTGAGTCCGAAATCACCGTTCTGCTCGAGGACGAGTCTCCCGTTGGCGCCCAGCGAAACGAGTTCGACCACAAGTGGCGGGTCGGCGTCGGCAATGAGCTCGATTGCTATCGCGTCCCAGCTGCCGACGAGTTCGTTCACAACCGGACCCGTGGTCTCCTCGTCCCCGCCGCACGAGGCGGCAAGCGGAAGCAGGGCCAGAAGAAGAAGACGAAGAAGATATCTGCGCATAACCCCTCCTCTCCCGACCGGGCGGCCGGGGGTTGGTGAGGGGGGATGGTTCACATGTAGCGTTCACGATCAGGCGGGGCAACCGCTCACGACGGCTGCGCCCGCCCAACGCCGCCTCTGGCCTCGGCAAGCCGCTGTTCCGGCTCGCTGAGCACTCCTACCCGAGTCGGGCGAGAGCCTCTTCCTCCTGCTCCGGAGACATCCAGGCCCTGGCGTTCTCACGACGCTCCGCGGGCTGCTCGTTCCACCACGCGTGCGTGTCCACGACCGTGTCGGCGATCGGCCGATACGAGACACCGGCGGCGATGGATGCCTCGTTCTGGAAGCTGACCGGCCTGTCCCGTCCCCAGTCCATCATCGGCATCGACAACTTGAGCTCTTCGATCAGCTCGGGCGTCGCCCATTGGAACCGGACATGCTCGGACGTGGTGCCTCGGATCGCCCATAGCAGCCCCTCTCGAGAGTAGGGTGCGCCCGCGGCGTTGAAGTTGCCCTGGATGTCGTTCTCGAGGCAGTGGAAGACGAAGTCGGTCAGGTCGCGCACGTCCACGCCCTGCACGGACAGGTCTCTCCGGCTCGGTCCGAGTACGTCTCCACCCCTGTGGATTCGCTCGACCCAATACGTGAAGCGATCCGTCGTGTCACCCGGCCCGAGGATATAGGCGGGCCGGACCACGGTGACCGCGTCTCCGAGAACATCCCGGACGATTCGGTCGCATTCGGCCTTCAGAGGTCCGTACGTTTCCCCGGTCACCTGCTCCACCGATTTGTCCTCCAGTGGAGCGAGCGGGCCTGCCTCGGCAAAATCGTCCACGGCGGAGTTGAAGTCGTACACGGCCACGGTCGAGATGTAGAGATACCGTCGACAGCGGCCCTTCAGGAGTTCAGCCGAGGCCCTCACGTGACGCGGTACGTAACCCGAATTGTCGATGACGACGTCCCACTGGCGGTCGCCCTCGAGCACGCTCAGGCCGTCGTCCACATTCGGGTCGCGGTTTCCGATCAGCTCCTCGACCCGATTGCCGTATGCACCCGAGCGCCGCCCACGGTTGAAGATCGTGACATTGTGGCCGCGATCGAGGGCCCCATTCACCTGGTGCGGGCCAATGAACCCCGTTCCCCCCAGGATCAGGATGTCGAGGGGCGCCGAGGCCGGCCGGCGAGTCGCAGCGCCCAGGCCGGAGGTGTACAGGCCGAGAGCGCCGGCCGTGCCGGCGGCGATGCGAATGAAGTCACGTCGGTCGGTCATGGTTGTCTCCGTTGAGAATCTGGTCAGTTTAGATCGAAGCTAAGCAGTCCGACCCGCCGGTGTAAGCCCAGCGGGATGCGGGTCTCAGGTGTTCATCGGATGTTCGGCGAATCGGAACCATACCGGAGGAAACTATGAAGAAGCTCGGAGCGGTGTTGGCTCTCATGGCGGCGGCAGGCATTGTCAACGCGGCGTCCGCCCCGGCACAGACGGCGGCTGACTCGTCCGCCATCGTCGCCACTGCGCTCGACTATATCGATGGCTTCTACACCAGTGATGCGGCGCGCATGGAGCGTGCACTGCACCCGGACCTCGCGAAGCGCATCGTGGTAGACCCGGCGGGGCCGGAGAGCAGACTGCAGAACATGAGCGCCCAGCAACTGATCGACGCCACGGCGGGTGCGGGAGCGGCAAGGATTCCGGACGACGCGAAGAAGAAGGACGTCAGCATCCTGGACATCTACAACAACATCGCCGCCGTACGAATCGATGCCGGCGTGTGGATCGACTATCTCCACGTCGCCCGCTGGAACGGCGAGTGGAAGATCGTCAACGTGCTGTGGGAGATGGCTCCCCGCGATTGAGCAGCCACCGGGCTGTGGCCGCTCTGCAACACTTGCTGTCGTCTCCGGCTGCGGGCGATCTTGGGCGACGGTCCGGCCGCTGAGGGTCGGAGCGTTGCCACATTCTCGTGAGGTCCGCTTGTCGATTCGCGCCGCCGCGGTAGTCACAGTCGCACTCGTCGGCTTCCCGTCGTGGACTCTGGCCCAGGCGGGGCCGGTATCTCTGGGAGTCGTGGCCGGCGCCGACGTCGCCGATCAGGCCGGCCAGGATGTCTTCGCCCCGCATGACAGGATCGGGTTCATCGGCGGTGCGTCGGGTACCTTCCGGTTCGCGTCCCGCTGGGCCGTCCAGCTGGACGGGCTGTTCGTCCAGAAGGGCGGCCGGGAGAACAACGACATGGATCCGGACGATCCGTTCGACGACGAACTCGCTCTCCAGTACCTGGAGTTTCCACTTCTCCTGAAGTTCGCTTTCACCGAAGGGGGGACCCGCCCGGAGGTGTTCGTCGGCCCGTCGTTCGCCTATGAGCTCGGGTGTACGTATGACGCCTTTCCCGACGGCGCTTCGGATCCGGTCGACTGTGCCGACGCGGGGTGGCAGACGCGGTCACTCGACGTGGGGATCGCGTTTGGAGCCGATGTCGAGATTCCGCTCGGATCCGGGCACTTCGTGATCGATGGCCGGGGTGTGGTCGGGCTGAGTTCGTTCGATGATTCAGAGGCCAACCTCGACTTTCGAAACCGCATCCTCGCCCTCATGGTCGGGTATCGCTTCGGCCTCTGAATCCTCCCCGCCTGACAGCACTGTCACAAGTGACGTTGACAGAACGGGATCGAGCCCTATCTTTTCGCGAATTCCTTTCGTCGTTCAACCGACCTGGGGAAGATCAACAGCCGGTGCCGGCGGACAGGTCGGCCATCGGGGAGTATCACTCAGCAGGAGCGTAGTATGTCGAAGCTGACGGGCACCGTGAAGTGGTTCAACAACGACAAGGGCTTTGGTTTCGTGTCGTTCGACGATGGCGCGCGTGACGCGTTCGTTCACTTCTCGGAGATCCAGAGTGAGGGCTTCAAGACCCTGGACGAGGGCGACGTTGTTGAGTTCGACCTTGCCGAGGAGGGACGCGGCCCCAAGGCGAAGAACGTGGTGAAAGTCGGCTGAGGCTCGACGCCAGATCCGGTTCTTGATGGGGGGTGCTCTCAGGAGCGCCCCCCTTTTTTTCTATTCTGCCAGGATCCCGTCCACTTCCGAGAGGTCACCGTCTCCCTCCACGGCCGGCAGACCCAGCGCCTTCATCACCAGCAGGTAGACATTGACGTTGCGGAACGCCGACACCCGTGCCCCCTCCCGGAAGGAGGGACCGGCGGCGATGAATATTCCCTGCATGTCCGGGGCGTGGTGATCGAACCCGTGGTTGCCCCCATCCGCTCCTTCGGGCGCCCTGTCGAAGAACGGGTGCGTCGTGATCGTCCAGCCGTCATCGGCGATGCCGATGATCGGCGGAACCCGCGGGTGACTGCCGTACTCGAAACGTTCCGGAATCGAGTCCTTCCAGTAGACCGACACGTGCGGATGGGCATCTCGCAGAGACTCATACACGTCGACCATGTCTTCCTCTTCCGGCCACAAGGCCACCACCGGATTCCAGTCGACGATTCGGGCCGTCTCCAGGTCGACGTAGTCATCCACGAACATGACCCGTTCCTGGCTGGTCGGACTCATTCCGTGATCCGACACGACCACGATGTTCGTGTGCTCGAGCATACCCCGGCGGTTCAGACCTTCAACCAGCAGACCCAGCGCCGAATCAACGACCGCGATCGCGCCGAGCATCTCGTCCGAGTCCGGGCCGCTGCCGTGGCCTACGATGTCGGTTTCGTCGAAGTACAGAGTCAGGAACGAGGGACGCTGGCCGGCGGGCCTGTCCAGCAAGTCGAGTATCCACCCTACCCGGTCCGCATTCGACATGGAACCATCGAATGGAAGCCAGTGGGACGCCGAGAACCCATCGATCTCCGCTTCGGATCCCGGCCAGAACAAGGGTGCCGTCCGCTGCCCATGCCGCTCGGCGGTGACCCAGACCGGCTCGCCACCCCACCAGCGTCCGTCCTGCACCGCGTCCCGATTGGACATCGAGAATCGGCCGTCGAAGGTCGGGTCCCACATCGTGTTGGCCACGATACCGTGATGGTCGGGTACGAGGCCCGTCACCATCGTGTAGTGGTTAGGGAAGGTCTTGGTCGGGAATGCGGGGATCAGGCCATCGGCGCGGACTCCTCGTGCCGCGAGCGCGACCAGATTCGGGCTGACACCACGATCGGGGTAATCCCAGCGGAAGCCGTCGAAGGAAACGAGTATCAGGATCGGCTCGACCGGTGCCGGCCCACTGACGGCATTCGTGGTGCCACTGGCACAGCCCGCTACAGCCGACACAAGTACAAGTAGAGCGAGGAGTCTCTTTCGCCACGCGACCCCACGGCGAACAGCGAGCGCGTCCGGTCTCGAAGTGGTATGGTTCATCGGAACAGACTCTCGAGTGCCTTTTGGAACGAAGACGTCAGGTTAATGCGCCATTCTATGTCTACTCGCGGCTGGACGCGATGCTTGATCGCGTGCGCTGCAAGTGGTCTCTCGTTGACCCCTGGCGGGTGCGCCCAGGACCAGGCGGACGGCCGCCTCAAAGTCGTGGCGACCGTGGCTCCAATCGCCGGCCTGGTCGACCGCGTGGCGCCCGGCATTGCCGACGTCACGGTCATGATCCCTCCCGGCGCGAGCCCGGTCACGTACGAGCCTTCGCTCTCGCGGGTACGAGCCGCCGCCTCGGCTGACCTGTACGTGTCCGTGGGCCACCCGGCGTTTTCGTGGGAGAGCACCTGGCTGGCCGGGCTTCTCCAGCAAGGGGATGCAGTAGTCATCTCAGGATCCGAGGAATGCGACATCCTGCCGGATGATCCCCACGTGTGGCTGTCCCTGGCATGCGCGCGGAGCGTCGCCCGACGCGTGGCGGAAGCGGTGCGGCGTGCCCGCCCCGAGGCGGCCGAGTCGATTGCGGCGTCGCTCGCTGAGCTTCTTTCCGAAATGGATGCCATGAGAGTCGTTGCCGACAGCGCACTCGGGCAGCGCCGTGGAGGGACCTTCATCACGCTGCACCCGGCCTGGGGCTACCTGGCGGAAGAGTACGACCTGCGCCAGCTGGCGATCCTGGAGCACGGGAGTGGCGACGCAGGGCCGGCTGAGCTGGCCAGGGTCGTTGCCGAGGCCAGGGAACTGGGCCTGGTGGACGTCATGGTCCAGCCACAGTTCTCGGCAGAAGCCGCCTTGCTGGTGGCCCGCGAACTGGGTGGAGAGCCGGTGGTTCTCGATCCACTGGCCCGAGATTGGTCGGCTTCGTTTCTTCGGACCGTCCACGTGCTGGCCGCCCAGGTGAGACCATGAATGCGCCCCCGATCCAACTACGCGACGTGAGCTACTCGTATGGGCAGACGCCGGTTCTTGAATCGGTGAATCTGCGCCTGGACGACGGTGATTTCCTCGGCATCATCGGTCCGAACGCCGGGGGCAAGACAACCCTGCTCAAGATCGTGCTGGGGTTGCTGAAGCCGGATAGCGGCACGGTCTCGGTGTTCGGTCGTTCTCCCGCCGAGAACAGGGGGGTGATCGGCTACGTGCCTCAGTACGCGAGGTTCGATGCGAGCTTCCCGATCAGCGTCCTGGATACCGTGCGCATGGGCCGGCTTGGAATCAGCCGCCGGGAGCGCTCGCGCGAATCCCGGGCGGCTGCACTGGCGGTCCTGGAACGGGTAGACCTTGGCGGTATGGCTGGAGAGCAGATCGGCCAGTTGTCAGGTGGCCAGCTCCAGCGGGTGTTGATTGCCCGAGCACTGGCATCGGAGCCACGGATCCTGCTGCTCGACGAGCCGACGGCCAGCGTGGACACTCGAATCGGCCGCTCCGTGTACGAGCTTCTCGAGAGACTGTCCGAGCAGATGACGATCGTCCTCGTGTCGCACGATATCGGAGTGATCTCCAGGTACGTCAAGACGATCGCGTGCCTCAACGTGCGCCTGCACTACCATCACTCGCGCGAGCTCACGGACGAAATGGTGGAAGTCGCCTATGGCTGCCCGGTGGACCTGGTGGCGCATGGGCACCCCCACCGCGTGCTGCCGTCGCACGAATCGGCGGGTGACCCATGATGGGCGCCCTGGAGTACGAGTTCTTCCAGCGCGCACTGGCTGCCGGACTGCTCGCGGCCGTAGCCAGCGGAATCGTCGGCACCTTCGTCATGGCCCGCCGAATTGCTTCGATCTCGGGCGGGCTCGCGCACGCCGCTTTCGGCGGGATCGGGCTGGGCTACCTCGTCGGTTTCCCCCCGATGGTGGGAGCACTGGCCTTCGGCCTCCTGTCGGCCATGGGAATCGGCATCGTGGAGCTCCGCCTGCGGCAGGGACTCGATACGCTGATCGCCATGGTGTGGGCGGTCGGTATGGCGCTCGGGATCATCTTCGCCTCCCTGGCCCCGGGGGCGACACCGGATCTCCTCAGCTACCTGTTCGGCAACATCCTCTTCGTGCCGACTGCCTACCTGTGGTTTACAGCCGTTCTCGATGTCTTTCTGGTACTGGTCGTTATCAGGCTCTACCATCCGCTCCAGGCGGTCGCCTTCGACGAGGAATTCAGTTGGGTCGCCGGTGTGCCGGTGGCGGCGCTCTTCCTTCTTCTCCTGGGCCTGACGGCCGTCACCGTCGTGGTTCTGATTCGAGTCGTAGGCGTGATCCTGGTGATCGCGCTGCTCACGATTCCACCGGCCATCGCCCGCCATTGGACGGGCGGGTTGGACCGAATGATGGTGATGTCCACGGCCGTCGGCGCGGTGTGTATCACGGCTGGTCTGTTCATCTCGTACGGGCTCTCCGCCGGTGTGGGCCTGGATATCCCGACGGGGCCGTTCATCATCCTTCTGGTGGCCTCGCTGTACGTGTTGTCAGCGGCCGCGCACTTCTTCGTGGGACGTCGTCCGGGCGTGTAACAACCGTTCGGTGCCCGGGGTGAAACTTCCGACCCCTCCTCGCCCGTAAGACGAGACGTGGCCGGCTGCTCCAGCCGACAAGTGACGGCCGGGTTCGCCGGCCGCAGGGCACTTGAGGAGATCCATGAAGACGCGAACGAAGGTAGGGGTCGGTATGGTGTGCGTGGTGGCTGTCGCCGGAACCATCGCGGCCGTGTCGTTGCGAGGGGGGAACGGCGATGAGGGGCCCACCACGGTCGAGGTCACCCGCGGCTCGGTCATCCAGAAGGCACTGGCGATCGGCAATATCGAGCCGGATGTCGAGATCAGCGTGAAGTCCCAGCTCTCCGGTGTGGTGCGTGAGTTGTTCGTGGAGGACGGAGACTTCGTCTCGGCGGGCGACCAGTTGCTCGAGGTCAAGCCGAATCCGACCCCGATCGAACTGGCGGATTCGAAGCGCCAGGTCCAGTTGCGGGAGATCGAACTCGAGAACATGGAGCGCGATCTCGCGCGAAAGCAGGAGCTTCGGGGCCGCGACTTCGTCACCCAGGAAGAACTCGAGCTGGCCGAGAGGGAGTACGAGCGAGCCCGCGTCCAGGTCCAGATGGCATCGGAACGCGTCGCCCTGCTCGAGACCGGCCGGGTGCGGATCGCGAACCGCAACATCGAGGGCGTCGTTCGCTCTCCGATTGACGGCTTCGTACTCGAGACGAGGGTGGAAACGGGGGATCCGGTCGTGCCCCTGAGTGCCTTTCAGGAGGGCACGGTGCTGATCACGATGGCCGCGATGAGCAACCTGATATTCCGGGGGACGGTCGACGAGATCGACGTCGGGAAGCTGCGTGAGGGAATGCCCGCCGACATCAAGGTGGGCGCACTTCCGGACGCGAAGGTGACGGGCGAAGTCTACTCGATTTCGCTGAAGGCCCGGACGGAGGACAACGCTACGGTCTTTCCCATCGAGGTCACTCTGACCGATGTGGGTGAGGCCGTGCTTCGCGCCGGCTACTCGGCGAACGTGGACGTCATTATCGATCGACGCGACGATGTCCTGGTCATTCCCGAGCGCTTGATCCGATTCGAAGATGACCGGGCAGAGGTCACGGTCCTCCTCGCGGGCGGTGAAACGGAAGAACGCGTCATCGAGACGGGGCTCTCGGATGCGTTGACCATTGAAGTCGTGGCCGGCCTCCAGGAGGGCGAGCTCGTGGTCGAGCCCCCTCCCCGAGAGATCGAGTGAGTCAGAGGGGGGCGGAGGGGTGAGCAGGAGGGCAGTGTGAATCGAATCGTGGCGGCTGTCGGCCAGTTCCTCGCGGATGCAAGGAACCAGAAGCTTCGCACCACCCTCACGCTGCTGGGCATCACCTGGGGCACCGTGGCGGTGGTCGTGCTCCTGGCGTTCGGTGTGGGCTTGGAAAGACAGACCAAAAAGCGGTTCCACGGGCTCGGTGATAGAGTCGTCATGCTGTTCGGCGGTACCACCACGCTCTCCTACCAGGGTTTTCCCGAGGGTCGTTCGATTCCGTTGCGAGAGGCCGACGCCTGGACTCTCCAGCAGCAGATCCCGGAGATCGAGCGAATCAGCCCGGAGTACAGCCGCTGGAACTCGCCGGTGCGCAACGGACGGCAGGTTCTTAGACCCAATGTGGCCGGGGTCTGGCCCGACTACACGTACATGCGAAACGTCATTCCCGACATGGGAGGGCGTTTCATCAATCGTGAGGATATCGACGGTCGTCGACGGGTGGTGGTCCTCGGAAACCGGGCCCGGGACTTCCTGTTCGAGGGGGAAGGGGAGGACGTGAACGTGGTGGGTCGTCAGATCATGATCGGCGAAACTCCGTTCACGATCGTCGGCGTGATGAAACCCAAGCAGCAGAGTTCCTCATACAGTTCACGTGACCGTGACCGCGTATTCATTCCCGGATCCACGCACCGGGCGATGTTCGGCCAGGTCTACCTGAATAACATCGTATACCAGACTGCGAGCGCGGACGCATCCAGGCGGGTGCAGGGGCGTGTGTATGAGGTGCTCGGGCGGCGGTACCGGTTCGATCCCGCCGACGATGACGCCCTCGGCGTGTGGGATACCACCGAGTTCGAGAAGATGTTCGAGTTCCTGTTCGCCGGCTTCCACATGTTCTTCGCGATCGTCGGTTCTTTCACCCTGACCGTAGGAGGGATCGGCGTAGCCAACATCATGTACGTCGTGGTCCGCGAGCGAACTCGGGAGATCGGGATCAAGCGGTCCGTCGGGGCGCGCCGACAGGATATCCTCAGGCAGTTCTTCATCGAGGCGACCACGATAGTGCTGATCGGCGGCGCCCTGGGGTTCGCCCTCTCGCTGGGCCTGGTGAAGCTCGTCACTTTTGGCGACATGGAGGAGTTCATCGGGACCCCTCAGATTTCGCCGGCCGTCGCCGTCGTTACGATGGTGTTGCTGGGTCTGGTAGGTCTGGCCGCGGGCTTCTTTCCAGCGCGCAAGGCGGCCGGGCTGGACCCGGTCGAGTGTCTGAGGGGCTAGGCCGAGCACCATGTGGCGAATCCTGCTGACCGAGTTCCTCGGCGATTTGAAAGCCCACAAGACACGGGCGCTTCTCACGATGTTCGCCATCACCTGGGGAACGATCGCGGTCGTTCTGCTGCTTGCGTTCGGGGAGGGCCTGCGCCGCACGATAAACAGCGGTCTGCTGAACGCCGGTGAGCGGATCTTCATGGTGTATGGAGGACAGACGACGAAACCTTTCGAGGGGCTTCCGCGGGGCCGACGGGTTCGGCTCACGGAAGACGACATGAGCTTGATCGTCCGCTTCGTGGACCAGATCGAGGAAGCCAGTCCATCCTACGGTCGCTGGGGTGTGACGCTCGAGTACGGTGAGGTGAGAACGACTACCTACATGGAAGGCGTACACCCTCCGTTTTCGGACATGCGCCGGATGTATCCGAAGAAGGGCGGCAGGTTCATCAACGACGCCGACGTAGCCGAGCGGCGGCGCGTCCTGTTCCTCGGTGACTCGATCGCGTTCCGGCTGTTTGGCCCCGTGGACCCGGTGGGCGAGATGCTCGACCTGGACGGGATTCCGTTCACGGTCGTCGGCGTAATGCAGTCGAAGTTCCAGGACAGCATGAACAACGGTCCCGACGAGGACCGGGCCATCATACCCGCCTCGACCTACCGCGCGATCTACGGGGACCGGTACGTCAACCACCTGCTGCTCAGGCCGCGAAGCGTCGAGCGCGCAGAGATCACGAAGCGCGAGATCAACGAGGTGGTTGGCGCGAAGCACAAGTTCGATCCCACGGACGAGCGGGCGCTTCCCATGTGGGACTTCATCGAGAGCGAAGAGCAGACCCGCGCGATCGGCTTCGGCATCCAGTTGTTTCTGGGGCTGGTAGGCGTGTTTACGCTCATCGTCGCGGGAGTCGGTGTGGCCAACATCATGTACGTGGTCGTGAAGGAGCGTACGCGTGAGATCGGGATCAAGCTGGCGGTCGGGGCCCGGAAGTCTCATATCATGGCCCAGTTCATGTTCGAGGCGCTCGCAATCTCGCTGCTCGGGGGCGTCGCCGGGATGACGTTCTCGGTGCTGGCGGTCTTGCTGGTTGACTCCATACCAGCTTCGAATCCGGCGATGAACTACATCGCGAATCCCAAACTGTCGTGGACCATCACACTCGCGTGCGGCTCGATCCTGATGTTGATCGGACTGCTCTCCGGGTTCCTGCCGGCTCGTAAGGCGGCCGGACTGGATCCCGTCGAATCGCTTCGCTACGAATGAGTCACTAACCCCTCAGGAGTCACTCGATGGAAGAGTTCTTCATTGCCCTGGTCCCGATCACGTTCATCCTGTCGTTCGCCGGAGTTCTGATCTTCCGACCGCTGACCAAGCGACTGGGGAATGTGATGGAGGCGAACGCGCTGGCGAAGCAACAGGTTGTCGATGACAAACTTCATCACGAGCATGTGAAGACGCTGCTCGAAACGCAGAATCTCAAGATCCACCAGCTTGAACAGAGAATCGAGTTCACGGAATCGCTACTCGAAGCCCGGACGGCCCAACGCCTGGTCGGCGGTCGGGCCCGCCACGAACTCACCTGAGGCGCGGCGATTCCGTCAGAAGAAGAAGAACGCGCCCGCGCGGATAGAGAAGAGCGAGCCCGATCTCGACGTGCCGGCAACGGAGGTGCCGTCGATCACGAGATCGCCCCCGGAGAACCAACCGAACTGGCCGGAAACGTCGATCGAGATGCTTTCGGCAACGGGCATGTCCACGCCCACCAGGGCCGCGAACTCGATGCCGCTGATCTTGGTGGAGACCTCGTCGACGCTATTGGCGAGCTGCATCCAACCGACTCGCCCCTGAAGATAGGGGATCATCTCGGTTTCTTCGCTGAACAGCAGGAGGTCGGCTGCGGCGAACACCTCGTACCTGTTCGCCGATCCATCGACGTCCTGGATTCCATGCCGGGAATAGCCGGCCCCGCCACCCAACCTCAGGGGGACGCCACCGAGTTGGTACAGAGCAGCGGCTTCGATTGCGGGACCACCGCCGATGCTGTCGCCGATGTCGCCCGTGATCAGCGTATATCCGATGTTGGCGTCGATCATGAATCGAGCCTGCCGCCTCGGATCAAACCTGCCCTGGGCGAGAGTCTCGGTGGGCATGACGAACGCCTGCAGGACGATGGTCAAGGCAGCGGCGACTAAAAAGCGTCGCATGTTGGCTCCCGTTCTGTCGTGGTTCTGGACCGCTCAGCAATGGCCCAAGGTGCGACACTCGCGGCAGGTCATGTGCCTGTCAACACCGCTGAGCGCTCCGTTGTTTCATCGGGTGCATCTTGCCGGTTCCGTCGATAAGCTTTCGATTGGTGGTTGGAGCGAAGGGTACAGCGGGCTGATTCGCCCGCGACCGATGATCGAGTGATCGCAGGCCGGAGTGGGAATGAACCACGATCAGAACGACGAATCACCCGAGGCTACCGAGTCTCCCGAGTGGCGGGTGCCTGGCGACGAGCAGCTGGAGACGGACGCATATCATGTCTGGAAACCGCGTCCCCTGCTGCGCAGCGTCCATTGGAAGCCGGTGCCAGCTCCGCCGCGGGACGCGGGTGTCGGGTCCTATGACGTCTTTGTCGATCAGCGGGTGCTGAGGGCTTTGCATCAGCACATCTGGAACGCCGCTCCGGGGGAGTCCCCGCACGGCTTCCTGGTCGGCGACCTGTGTGAGGACCCGGATACCGGTCGGCGCTATGTGATCGTCAGTGCCGCCGTGCCCTCCCGGCTTCCGATGGTCGAGGAGGGCCCGGAGCAGATACAGGGCGAGGCACTCGTCGCGATGCAGCTGGAGGTCGACCGCCGCCGGGGAGTTCTGGCGGGCTGGTATCACCGGCACAAGGAAGGACCCGTCGAGCTGACGGTTGAAGACCTGAAGACGCACGAGCGACACTTCCCGGAGCCATGGCAGATCGCCCTGCTCTTCGTTACGGACTACGCGGAGCCAGCCGGTGGTTGTTTCCGGCGCACTCGTGCCGGGCTTGTCGGCGACGTACCGCTTCCGTTCTTCGAGATGGTGAGTAACGAGTCTCTGCTTGCCCGCGGGGTGCGTCGGTCGCACATGGACTGGCTCAACGTGGAGACCGTGGACTCGATCGACCTTGATCCCCCGCCGCGGCCCGAGCCTCCTCCTGAGCCTGAGCCAGAACCTGAGCCGGAGCCCCTTCCTGAACCTGAGCCAGAGCCGGAGCCGCCGGTCGAGGCAGAGCCGGTGACCGAACCGGAAACGTCCGAAGGAGTTGACCTTCTGGATCACACGGGCACCGGGGATGAGGTGGATGGAATCGCCTTCGCTGTGAGCGCTGAGCCCGCCTTCGGACAGCCCGATGGGATGGACCTCGTCGAGGTAGGCCCGATCGATGGGCTGGAAGATGAGTCGCTGCTTACGGCCGACGACGGGTTCGATGTCGATGTTGACTTCGAGGTCATTGAACTCGAGGACGCTGATCTGGAAGTCGAACACGACCCGTCTGCGATCGATCCGGAAGAGGTTCTGGCGGAGCTCGATGCCGCTGAGACGGAGCTCACTCTTCCCGTTCTGGACGAGCCCGTAGCTCCTGACCCGGGGGCCGAGGTCGATGTTGACCTGCCCGAGCCGGGGTGGGATTCCGGGGATGGCGCATCGGACCTCTCACTACCCCTGGTCGAGGACGTGGACCTCGATTCCTTCGTCACGGAGGTCGAGAGCGCCGACGTCGCGGCCCAGGTCGATGCGACGATCGACATGGAGTCGATCGAGCCCGGATGGGACGACGCCGACATCGAAGAGGGGACGGTGGTCGACGCCCCGCCCGTGTCGGATCTTGCAGAGGACCTCGAGGAAGTCCTGGAATTCGGGGCTGAGGAGGCGCCTCTGGCAGCGGAGGAGCGCGAGCTCGAAGCGACACGCGGGGACGAGGCAGAACCGAAGTCGCCAGGTTCCAAACGCAGCACGATGGTCGTCGGGGGGGTACTCGTGGCCCTGGCCATCGCGGTCAGCGCGCTCGTGTTCCTTCTCCCCCGTGGTGACGAGACTGAGGGCGGGAGCGCATCGGAGGTGGTTCCCGTTGCTGGCGCAGATGCCACGCCGGGCCAGGCGGAAGTCCCGGTCGACGACCCGCCGGCTGAGGCGGGTGAGTCCGCGGCCGGGGGGGCAGGCGAAGCCCTGGCCGCGGCGGACTCTCTGGCCTCTCCGGCTTCCATCGACGACGTCGAGCAGTTGGGCGATAGTCTGCTCGAGGCCATCAGCCGGTACTACGGCCGAGCGGTGGCGGTCGATGGCGGGCAGGCCACGTGCTCGGAGCTGCAGGCCGCGTACGTGGAGGTCGAGGACAGTTGGATCGCTTACAACGTCCAGGGCAGGGCCAGGTTCCGGGGTCGCCTGCCGGAAGAGCTGGGCACGCGAGACGAGCGCCTGTATGCGGGCGTCCAGGACGTCGAGCGTGAGTTCACCCGGTCTGGTTGCGAACGTCCGTGACGCTTTCCCCTCGAGTCGCTCGCGGGGTATCGCTCGGACTGTTGTTCTCCGCGCTGTGGACCGGAGCCGCCGATGTCGAGGGACAGGAGGCGCGACCACGCGCTCGTGAGGTCGGCATCGAGATCGGAGTGCTCGAGGCCGGGCCGCTCAACGCGATCACGGACGTTGAAGGAGTACGCGTCGGTCACCGGACCCTGATCGTTGGTGACTCGATCCGAACAGGCGTAACCGCAGTGCTCCCTCACGGCGGCAATATCTTCGCGAGCAAGGTCCCGGGGGCGATTGTCGTCCGAAACGGTTTCGGCAAGCTGGTCGGGCTCAGTCAGGTCAACGAGCTCGGGCAGATCGAGACTCCGATTCTCCTCACCGGAACGCTCAGCGTGTTCCGGGCCGCCGATGCCCTTGTGGACACCCTTCTGGCGATCCCGGAGAACGCCGATGTCGGGTCGATCAACCCGGTCGTGGGGGAGACGAACGACGGCTACCTCAGCGACATCCGGGCCCGTCCCATCCAGCCGGAGCACGTACGCGAAGCCCTTCGGACGGCTGCAACCGGGCCGGTAAATGAGGGCTCCGTCGGGGCGGGAACCGGCACCCGGGCCCTCGGCTGGAAGGGCGGTATCGGGACAGCTTCCAGGCGGCTGCCGGACTCGTCCGGCGGCTACACGGTGGGGGCCCTGGTCCAGACGAACTATGGTGGGCTCCTTACGGTGGCGGGCGTCCCGGTAGGTCGCTTCGTGCGCGCGGACAGACCCGAAGAGCCACGGAGAGACGACAGGGAGGGCGGGTCGGTGATAATCGTGATCGCCACGGATGCCCCGCTGGCGCATCGCGAACTCCAGAGGGTGGCGGAGCGTGCGTTCACGGGCATCGCCCGCACCGGTTCGTACATGTCACATGGCTCGGGCGATTACGCCATCGCCTTTTCGACGCACAGGGGGCCGGTGGAACCGCCCGACGGCGCGCTCCTGACCCGGTTGTTCGTGGCGACGGCGGAGGCGGTGGAAGAAGCGGTGTTGAACTCGCTCTTCAAAGCTACGACAACGGTGGGCTATCGCGGCCACCGCGCCGAGGCCCTTCCAATCGCAGACGTGCTCGAGGTCCTGCGGCAGCACTCGCCCCAGTCGCCCTAGGCTGGAGCGGCGCCCCCGTCAGAGTTCGTTCCATGCTCCCTCTGCAGGGCGGCTCGAGCGTCCTCGATCTGCATCCTGACCGCCGTCCGAAGCTCGTCCAGGTCGTCCAGGCCCAATCCTGTCGTGGGGACGGGATCCAGGACCCGTACCACGACCCTGGCATTCCCGAACTTCATGGATCCCTTGCGTATGGCCGTGCGAGTGCCGTGAACGGCCAGCGGAAGAACGGGCGCGCCGGTCTCGATCGCGAGCCGAAAGGCGCCGTTTCGAAACGGTAGCATCTCGGTGGTGCGCGAACGTGTTCCCTCCGGGAAGATCATGATCGAGGCTCCCCGTTCGATCCACCGCAGCAGCGCCGCGTAGGATGCGCCCCGACTGCGCGTGCTGCCTCTCTCGACGCCCACATCGCCCGCCATCCGCATCATCTGGCCCAGGAAGGGCACACGGAAAATCGAGGCCTTGGACAGCCACTTCATGTCCCAGGGCAGCGAGCCGATGAGAATGATGTCGGCGAGTGACTCGTGATTGGCCACGGCGACAAAAGGGTGAGAACTCCGCTCGGGCACATGCCCCACCGTCCGAACACTCCAGAAGGGATTCAAGGCAACGAGAATGCGTGCGCCGAATCGGAACACCCGGCCGGCGATCCACCGTGGGCGGTCCCACCAGCCGGTCAGCAGGAGAGCCACCCCGACCACCGGTGTCCACACGACGAGGAGAATTTGCCACGCCACCCAGACGATAAAGCTGGCAATGGCTCTCATCGGCGAGCGATCACGCTACGTCCACGCCGGTGTCAGCGGCGGACGGCGCGGTGGTGCGAAGGACCGCGATCCCGGCCACGGCTGCCAGGAGTGACCCGAACACGATTCCAAGCTTGGCGAGACCCAGAGCTTCATAGTCCGTGAATGCCAGCGAAGCGATGAAGATCGACATCGTGAACCCGATTCCGGCGAGCAAGCTGCCACCCCAGAGGGTACGCCAGCGCGCTCCCTCGGGCAGAGAGCCGAGTCCGAAGCGCACGGCCAGCCAGGTTGCCCCGGTGATCCCCACCTGTTTTCCAATGAACAACCCCACGATGATCCCGAGAGGCAGGGGATGACTGACAACGCTCGCCATCGACGAGAACGGGATCGCGATTCCGGAGTTCGCGAACGCGAAGACCGGAAGCACCAGAAACGCCACCCATGGATGGATCGCGTGCTCCATCCGGTACAGAGTAGCGGCCGATTCCTGGGCCTCGTCGGCGATCTCGGCCAGCGCTTCTTCGCGCAGGTCCTTGATCTCCCAATCCTGAGAGCCGCTCTGAGCCACCTGGAGTGAGCTGGTCGCCATTTCCAGGGAGTGGTTGAGATCGCTGGTCTCCGTCTCCGAGTCCCGCTTCCGTCCCGCCGGGATCATGGCGGCGGCCGCCACTCCGGCGATCGTCGCGTGAATGCCCGACTGATATACGAAATACCAGACGAACAGAATGGGTACGACGTAGACGAGCGGACGCTGCACCCCCGACCGGTTCATCACGAACATGAGAGCCAGCCCGCCCCCTGCCCACGCCAGGGCCGTCAGATCGATGTTGCTGGAGTAGAAGATCGCGATTACCAGCACGGCGACGAGGTCATCGGCGATGGCGAGCGCGGTCACGAAGGTCTTGATCCACAGTGGAGCGCGGCTCCCGAGCATCGCGAGAATGGCGACGGCAAAGGCGATATCCGTAGCCATCGGCACGCCCCACCCGGCCACGTATTCGCCGCCCCGGTTGAAGACCCAGAACAGGACGGCCGGCAGAACGGCGCCCCCGATCGCCCCGACCACGGGCAGCGCCGCGCGTTGGACGGAGGCCAGTTCGCCGAACAGGATCTCTCGCTTGATCTCCAGGCCGACGACGAAGAAGAACACCGCCATGAGCCCGTCGTTGACCCAGTGCAGGAGGGACATCTTCAGCGCCCAGTCGCCGACTGCCAGGCCTGCGTACGTGTACCACAGGTCCTCGTATGCCTCCAGGAGCGGGGTATTGGCGAGGACGAGGGCCAGGGCTGCGGCGCTCATCATCACGATTCCACCCGCCGACTCCGTCTTGACGAAGCGGATGATAGCACGGGAAACACGGGGTCTCGAATCGACAGCGACCTGGTTCACTCTGGCATTCTCCGGGTTGCGCATTCAGCAGGTGAGGGCCATCCATCTCACGGTCGAGCCAGGACCGTTTGTCTGGACACCCCCCCAGTAAACGCCCATTTTGCTCGACCGACCGCCATGACCGCAAGAACAGGAAGACTGAGGACATGATCCCGACAGAGCCCCGAGGCCGCTCGGACATCTATCCATCGGCGTACCAGCCTGAGTTGCCGGTCGACCGTTTCCTCGTCGAGGAGGTCCCGGGCGAGGAATCCGTTCCGCTCGACGTATTGATCGTGGGTGGAGGTCCCGCCGGGCTCGCCTGTGCCATCGAACTTTCCCGGCTCGCCCACGAGGACAGCGAGCAGGGCGGGGAACTGGGAGAGCTGGAGATCGGAGTCCTGGAGAAGGCGGCCGAGCTGGGAGAGCACTGTCTCTCCGGCGCGGTAGTCAATCCGGCGGCCTTCCTGGAGCTGTTTCCGGGGATCGCCGCCGACGATCTCCCCTTCCGTGGTGCGGTGGGCGCGGACAGCGTGTATATGCTGTCCGAGTCAGGAAAGCGAAGACTCCCCACTCCGCCACCGATGCGGAATCACGGCAACTACGTTGCATCCATCTGCGAGATTGTGCAGTGGCTGGGGGGAAAGGCCGAAGAGTCGGGCGTCAACGTGTTCACCGGCTTCCCGGCGGATTCACTTCTCGTGCAGCAGGGTCGGGTCGTGGGAGCGCGGACGGCCCCCGCGGGCCTGGACCGGGAGGGAAACCCGGGGAGCGGGTTCATGCCGGCCATGGACCTCGCCGCCCGCGTGACCGTCCTGGCGGAGGGGACTCGCGGCCCGCTCAGCCAGGCGTGGCTGCAGAGCGAGGCCGTGGGCTCGCCAAATCCGCAGATTTTCGCGCTGGGGGTCAAAGAACTGTGGCAGGTGGAACAGCCCCTCGATCGGGTGATCCATACTCTGGGCTGGCCACTGCCGCGGGACGCGTTCGGCGGCAGCTGGATCTATCCGATGGGGCCGGATCTGGTGTCACTCGGACTCGTCGTCGGCCTCGACTACCGGCAGAGCACGCTCGATGTGCATGAGCTCCTCCAGCGGCTCAAGGGGCACCCTCTGGTGAGAGAAGTGCTGGGTGGTGGAGAGTGCGTGGAGTGGGGCGCCCGCACGATTCCCGAGGGAGGGTTCTACTCGATTCCCGAGCGTTTGCACGGAGACGGCGTGCTCATAGCCGGAGACTCGGCCGGGTTCGTGGACGTGCCGAGCCTGAAGGGCATCCATTACGCCATGTTCTCCGGGATCTACGCCGCGCGTGCGACCTTCCAGGCCCTGAAGTCGGGCGCGTCGGACCGGGCGGCGCTCTCGTCGTACGACGACCTGGTGAGATCGAGCGTGATCGCCAGCGATCTGTACCGAAGCCGGAACATGCGAACCGCGTTCAAGTCGGGTTTCTATCGCGGTGGCCTTCGCTCGGCTCTCTCGATCGTCTCCCGTGGTCGCTGGCCCGGAAAGCGGATTGCCGTCGAAGAGGACGCGGCCGAGCCCAAGGCGGTGACCCCGGCCGGTGCGTTCAGTCCGGACGGCCAGTACACGCTCAGCAAGGTGGATGCGGTGTTTCGATCGGGGAATGCGACGCGCGACGACATCCCCTCGCACCTCATCACCTCCGCCGATGTGCCCGAAGCGGTACAGGACCTCTACGAGCACATGTGTCCGGCGGGCGTCTACGAGACGGGTGACGACGGCCTGGTCGTGAACGCCCCCAATTGCATCGACTGCAAGGCCACGGACGTGCTCGGGCCGCGTTGGACGCCCCGCGAGGGAGGCAGTGGCCCCGCGTACAAGAGGATGTAACACGGCTCGGGTGGTCTCGACACTCGCTGACGACGGAAGCCCCGGTGACCCATCGGCCACCGGGGCTTCGTGCGCTGAGACCTGCCTCTACATCCCGACGATTTCGGGACAACACGACTCGCCGAAGCTAGCCATGTTGTCCCGTTTTCGTCGACTAGTTGGAGCCGCTCAGAAGCTCGTCGAGCAGCTCGTGGGCATTGTACACGCTCCGCAGGGCTTCGGTGATCCCGGCGGAGTGAACGGAAACCGTACGACCGTTCTCGGCTGCGAACAGGAACTCGTTCGGCAGCGACTCGACGTTACCGTCGAACGCGATACCTACCCAGCGAGCCTCCCGGTCGATCACCGGGCTGCCGCTGTTTCCGCCCGTGATGTCGTTCGTCGACACGAAATTGATCGGAACACTCATGTCTACGACATCTCGCGCTGCGTCGAAAGCGGGTGCGAGCGTAAACGGCATCTCATTGTCGAATTCCTCGGCCCGGCCATACAGCCCGTAAATCGAGGTCTGAGCCGGCGCATATGTGCCGTTGTACTGGTATCGCGCCACTACCCCGTCCGTGATGCGAAGGGTGAAGGTGGCGTCGGGCGGAAGGTCTGTTCCATACACGGCAAACAGGGCAGACGCGAACCTCTCGTTCTGCACTTCCTCTGAAGCGTTGGCGGCCTGCCAGGCCGGAAGCGCGCTCTGCTGCTCGGCCCGCATGGCTAGCGCCAGCTTGACCAGAGGATCCGTGCTGGCCTGCAAGCCGTCCACCCCGCCGGACATCAGCGACTCGCGGAAGGCGGCGTCACCGAGCTGCGACGACTCGATCAGCCGCCTGGCGGCCGCCTCGGGCGTCTCTCCGGGCTGAACCGCCTTCACCAGCACCGCGTCTGCCGGAAGCCACTTCTGGGCCAGCGCCAGTCGTCCTGCCAGCATGCCGAGCGACTGGTCCATGTGCATCTCACCGGGCTCGCGAATGGCTCCCTCCAACCGGTTCCAATTGGGCGGGCGCTGGTCCTCGGGCATGGCTGCCATCTGCACGTACTGCGACAGCTGTCCTGCCATCTGCAGGTGTGCGGACGCGTTGAGGAAGCTCGGGTTGTTCAGGTAGACGGTGGGCGCGAGCTTGGCCATGGTCTCATTGATCTCGGCGATCTTGCCCCACACGTCGCCGTACTCGGCGGCCAGCGCCGGGTCGGCTTCGACCGCAGCGCGGAACTCGTTCTCCCAGCGGATCTTCCTGGCCGTGAGGTCCACGTCTCTCAGTCCGCCAAGCTGGCCTCGATACAGCTTCTGCGTGTTCTCGAAGCCGAAGATCTGGTTCTGCATCGCTCGGCCCCGCTCGGGGTCCGCGGCCTGGATCGCGTGCATCACCTCGAGGCGCTGATCGAAGAAGTCCAGGATCATCGGGTGAAAAACGACGCGCTGGTACATGTACTGTGACAGCGTGATCTGCCTCGCCGTCGAGCCCGGATTTCCGGTGACGAAGACCAGCTCACCCTCG
>Ga0272441_10005881_pt1 | contig 20998 bp, 15 predicted proteins | sample SSMProp6N_FD_193582 | JGI IMG/M metagenome (GOLD analysis project Ga0272441, IMG submission 193582) | Marine sediment archaeal communities from Little Sippewissett salt marsh, Falmouth, MA, United States - SSM-Prop-6N | ecosystem: Environmental > Aquatic > Marine > Wetlands > Sediment ...
TTATCTACATCCCTATACGGCATCCCTGACCGGTACATTGGATCAGTGCCCCGGCACATACACAATTGATATCACGGTGGAAGATTCCACCCTTCCGGCAGACGGGGGACCAAAGGCAGACACGCACTCATTTGCACTGAATGTGACGGGCAATCTCTCAATTGCCCGTACCAGCGGTGCGGGCACAGATATCACGTGGAGCAGTGCATCCCAGCAGGAAAGCTTCACGGCCAACGGAGGACATATCGGTGACATCAACTGGACGCTTGACACCGGCGGAGCATCGGGCTTTTCCGTCGTTTCCGCATCGAGCATTACGTGTGTCATAAAGAAGTCCGGTATTTCCAGCGCAGGAACCTACACATTTACCCTCGGGGCCGAAGATGCCGATTGTCCGGGCAATACCGCCGAACTTATTTTGTCGGTCACCGTACTGTCGTCGGGTATCGGATCACCGGGTGCGCTGGGGAGCATAATCGATTCCCTGGAGTTCGACACCTCTTATGCCGCGACACCGAACATCGTCAATGTCGCTGCGGACATGTTCGCCATTGTCTACCGGGGACCCGACAGCGATGGCTTTATCCGGACCGTAGGCATTTCTACGGACGGCCAGATCGGCAATTCTATCATCGATTCCCTCGAGTTCGATACGTCGAGTGGGTATGAACCGAGGATCATCAATGTGTCGGGTGATGTCACTGCCGTCGCACACAGAGGCAACGGCAGTGACGGCTATGTGGGTACCATCGATATAGCAGCAAATGGCCAGATCGGCAATTCCGTTGTCGATTCGCTCGAGTATGATCCGTCTGCCGGCTATACCCCCGACATCGTTCATATCTCGGGTGATATTTACGCCATTGCCTACCGGGGGCCGGGCAGTGACGGCTTTGTAAGAACGGTGCGGATCAACGCGGCTGGACAGATATCAAATTCGACCATCGATACGCTGGAATTTGATGCCGCCAACGGTTACGAACCTGACATAATACATGTGTCCGGTAATGTATATGCCATTGCCTATCGGGGATCTGGCAGCGACGGGTTCGTCAAAACGATCACCATTGCTTCAAACGGACAGATCGGTAATGCCGTCGTCGACAGCTACGAGTTCGAGGCCTCAAACTGTATTACCCCGAATATTATAAATATCTCGGGAAATGTGTATGCCATTGCCTATCGAGGACCGAATGATGACGGTTTCATCAAGAGTCTGGAAATCGCCGATGACGGCCAGATCACCTATTCGGTACTCGACACACTGGAATTCGATACCGCAGCCGGTTACGAACCGAATATCATGAATCTTCCCGGTGATGTCTGCGCTATTGCCTATCGTGGTTCCGGTAATGACGGATTCGTAATAACCGTCGAAGTCGATTCCAGTGGACAGATCGGTGACAGTTTGCTTGATTCATTTGAATTCGACACATCCAACGGATACGAGCCGAACATTGCGCATGTCTCCGGCAATGTGTATGCCATTGCCTATCGGGGAAACGGCAGCGACGGGTTTGTGGTAACGTTTACCATTACCCAGTAATGCCGACGCATCTGCACAGTCAATTCTCGTATACGCTTTCCGTCACCCGACACTGATGCGTCCCAGAAGATCGTAAATCGGCAGGAAGAGACCGATCACGATGATGGCAAATATCACGCCTGCCACGGCGAGCACCACCGGTTCGATCAACTTTCCGATTGTCGTGACAAGGACGGCAAGTTTATTTCTGTAATTGTTCGCGATATGCGCCAGCTGCGTTTCAAGGGTTCCGCTCAATTCTCCGATGTTTATCATCCTGACAACAAAGGCCGGAAAGACAACGGCATGGCGGAATGAACCCGCAATTGACTCGCTCCGCCGCAGACTGTCGAGGACGATCCCCAGTTTTTGCCGGTACACCTCATTTCTGACAGAATTCCTGAGGATTGTAATTGTACTTAATATATCGATGCCGGCATTGAGGAGCAGACTGAAGTATTCGGTTATAAAGGCAAGGTTCGATGCCGACATGATGGTGCCGGCAACGGGTAACCTGAGAAGAATGGAATCGACGGTCCACCGCATCTTTCGGTTTCCACGATATGCGACAGCAATCAGAATGACAGCAACACCCAGAATAATCAGCAGCAATATAATGTAATGCTGAACGAACAGCGAAACCGCAAGCAGGAACCGGGTAATGACCGGCAGGGTCACATCCATTTCTTCGAACAAACCGACAATTTTAGGGACAACATAATAAAACCAGAATATGATGCCCGCGCCCATGGCAATGAAGACCATGACGGGGTAGAGGAGGGCCTGTTTGGTGTCACCGATGATGGAATCAAGTCGCCTGAGATGGTCCGCCGCATTCAGCAGCATCTGATCGAGTTTACCCGTTTCTTCACCCATGCGCAGGAGGTGTGTGATCGTTGCCGGGAAAATATAGTTATATCGCTCGGCCACCTCCGAGAATGTTGCCCCCCCCTCGATTCTCAGTATCATATCGCTGATATCATCCGTAAACCCCGCAACGTCGATGCCGCTTGCAGCTTCCTCCATAGCGGTGGTCAGCGTCATTCCCGCACGCATCATCATCGCCATATTGCTTAAAAATTCCGCCTGCAGCGCCCGCGTCAACTTTCTGCGCGTTAAGCTCGTCAATTTCTCCAGCAGATACGAAGCGTTCGCACCGATTTTCTTCACATACACGAGGGTACCTTCATCCCGCTCAAGATGAAAGGAGGCGGATGTCTCATCCTCATACGGAAGATTGACGATACCGGATGTAATTTTCCCGGTCGGCTCGATTAATTTATACCTGAAATACCCCATGCTGCATTTTTCCCGAACGATTTCCCATTATCCCTGTACTACATGAGATGCCCCACTACACGGATTGCCTCCTCGACCGTTGTGGTTCCCTCTTTCACTTTGGTTGCCGTGGTATCAAAAATATCGATGAATTTGTCTTCCGCCTTCGCGGTGGCAACGATTTCGCCCACCTCCCTTTCTTTTTCGATCAAAAGCGAGATGGTTTTATTGACAGTCAGCATCTCATATACGAGAGTGCGCCCGAAGTACCCTGATCCATTGCAAAGTTCACAACCTCTTCCTCGATAGAGCGTCGTGATTGAAGGGTCTTTCAGGTATCGTTTTTCTTCATCGGTGGCTATGTATTCTTCCATGCAGCCACTACAGATTCTGCGAACCAGCCGTTGGCTGATCACGCCGATCAGAGAATCAGCGATCAGAAAGGGGCGTACGTCAAGATCCCTGAGGCGCGGAATTGCGCCCACGGCGCTGTTGGTGTGCAGCGTAGAAAGCACAAGGTGCCCGGTTGTCGAAGCGGTAATTGCGGTGGCCGCCGTATCCTTATCGCGGATTTCGCCGACCAGGATTACATCAGGGTCATGGCGCAGGAAATATCGAACGGCATTTGCAAAAGAATAGCCCGCCTTTTCATTCACCTGAGTCTGCCGCAGGAGCGGTATGCTGAACTCAATCGGATCTTCAACGGTCAGGACATTTTTCTTTAATAAATCAAGCCGTCTGATACCGGCATAAAGGGTCGTTGACTTACCTGATCCAGTCGGTCCGGTAAGAAGTACAATACCGAAAGGTTCCTTGAACAGGTTTTCCACCTGGGCTATATCTTTCTCAAAAAAGCCGAGCTGTGTCATGCCGAGAAGTGCGACGCCCATCGGCAGAATTCTCAATACGATGTTTTCACCATACGGCGACACAATCGTCGAAACACGAAAGTCATAATCATTATTCAGTATGTTCGCAGTGAATCGCCCGTCCTGGGGAAGCCGCTGCTCCGCGATATCCATATCGGCCCGCATTTTGAGGCTGGCAATGATTCTTCTGAATGCCAGGGGCAATGAAAGAACCGATGACATGACACCGTCGATGCGCAGGGCAACGTTAATTGATTTTTCCATGGGCCGGATATGTATATCCGTTGCGCGCATCTTAATGGCAAGGTGCAGTATATGCCTGATTAAATTGTCCATACCCCGTGCCAGCTCCGGATCGCGGGCAAGCAGGCCAATCTCGCTTTCTATCAGTTTCTCGACGGGGTTGTCGATAAAGAAATACGACTTGTTGATTGCATTGGTGATCTTTTTGGCCTCCGCAATAAAAAATCTGGGAGACAGCCCGGTATGCCTCGATATCAGCTGACTGAGCTTTTCATTTGATACAGCCGGCGTTGCCACATCAATCACCCGGTCGATAATGCGTATAGGAAGAAACGTGTTGGTAAGACAGAGATTCTTATTAAAAAGGCGCAGCACGCTCTGTTCGGGCAAAATTTCATCGACATCGATATACTGAATATCTTCCTGCGCCGACAGAGCCTGGACAACATCGTACTGCGTCACAAAACACAGCCGTTCCAGAAGTTCCCCCAATCGTTCACCGGTGATCTTCTGGTTGCGGAGGGCAAACTGAATATGTTCTTCCGTTATCAGGCCCTTTTCCTTGAGTAACACACCGATAGGTTTTTTTGCCTGTTTTTGTGTCATTGCAGTCCATTAACCTCCCTGGCAGAGGAAAAATATCGTGGTGGCATCGGGAATTCCCGTCACCGGCAGGCCCTGAGAGTTCTGAAAACGACCGAGGGCTTTCATCAACTTTGCACCCACGATCCCATCGATCTCATATGTGTAGAATTGACGGGTGGCAAGCAGCCGCTCCAGTACCTCAATTTCATCTCCCCGGTAACCCAAGTAAAAGTCCGGAATGACGATCATCGGTTTCCAGAACAGGACGAACATACGCGTCGCGGTTTTGTTGGAAATAAATTCAAGTACGGCATAGTCATTCTGCAGTTTCTCGGGCAAGGTATCCAATAGAACCAGGCGATATCCCGTTTGCTCCGCAATCGTGTCCCGTATGTCTTTGAAACGGACCGTTTCCATGGCACGGTAAAAATCAATCTCATAGCCCGAAAGATTATAGTACGCCAGGAAATCGGACACGGCCTGCGGGATAACGGGCAGGGAAGGGACGTTAAGCTTGATACCCGCAATCGTTTTCGCCGGTTCCTTATGTTCCGGAGGTTTCAATGCGTCCTCACCGGCATCATCATCAGGAACAACCGCCACGGTCATGGCGGCATCTGATTCCGTATCCGATTGTGCCGATGGTGGTGGTTCTGTCTGCAATATATTTACCGGAATCCCAGGTAGTACCTTCAAGTACACCGCACCCGCAAGTATGGCGGCGAACAGTATGATAATACAAGTCGACCATACATGCCGGGGTGACCTTTTTTCCCGCGACACACTGTTGTAAAGGTCCTGCTCGGCTTCGCCGACGACCGATTTATCGATGTGTGTCGTATCTTTTAAAAAGGCCACATATAGACAGCGGTCCAGCAGGATATTGACTTTTCTGAAATTTCCCCCGGTATATTTGAAGATCGCCTTGAACGCTGAATTCGTGATGTTCGTTTTGCCCTGGTTGCCGGCTATGTTCAGCTTGAAGTTTATGTACCGCTGGAGTTCTTCCCGGCTCAGTGGTTTTGCCTCTTCGCTGATAATAACACGGCTTTTTAACTGACTCATTTCCGGCAGGTTCAGTTTATTGAGAAGTTCCGGCTGGCCGATCAACAGAACCTGAACGAGCTTCTCATTGTTCGTCTCGAGATTTGAAATCATTCGCACAAGTTCGAGATTGTTCAGGCTGAGATTCTGGGCATCATCTATTACGATGGCACAATTTTTACCGTCTCGGTTCTGTTTAATGAGAAAACCGTTCAACAGCCGAAGTTGATCCGAAAGCTGAAGGCTATCGCTCTCCAGTCCGAAGTCTCTGTTGATTTCACGCAATAACTCGGCATCCGCAAACATGGTGTGGAGAACGAGCGAACTCTCCACATTCTTTTCTTCAAGAATCGTGATGATTTTGCGGCTGAGTGTCGTTTTCCCGAGGCCGACGTCCCCGGTGAGAATCATGAACCCTTTCCGGGCTACGATACCGTGAACAATCTCGGATATTACAAGATCTATATGTTCGGAAAGGAAAAATTTCTCATAATCCGGCGCTACCGGAAACGGGTTATAATCCAATCCGAAGTACTCGAGATATTTCAGCTCTTCATCCATTTATCACACCTTGGTTCGTTTATACTCCGTCCACGCTGCCGTCACGCAGTGCAATGATTTTGCGTGTAGGTATTACCGCCGCACCCTGTCAAGGTTCCGACGGCATTTTCAACAGATCTAAAATAGTACGTGCAATATGATCGGGTCTGCGTTCATCGGAGCGGTCACAGTGTCCACACTCCAATATAGGTAGTACCGTCCGTGCTCCTGCGCCCCGTGAAAGACCCTGCACGTTCGTTCGGCGTTTCATCCACCATGGCATCAATTTTTCCGAACGTTTTTTCCGACAGTCCATACAGAATGATTTTATCGGAAAAACACAAAAGAAAGATCTGTTCCTCTGCCGCCCCGGTCTTTTTCAGGCGATAGACATAGGGCCGTTTTGTATTCGAATACGGCGGGGACATATCGGAAGCCCTCATCAACGAGACAAGACGATTCATGTATTCGGCATGGTTGCTACCCGTAAACAACGGCCATATCCCCGCATTGAGGGAATAATCCTTGACTACCACCTCCCATTCAAGAAGATAATCTTTATAGAACCTCGTCGCCAGCGCATGGTTGACAATTCGAAATCCGGCCCATATGACGAGGCTTACCAGGAGAATATATAGTGCGGTAGACAGTATCTTGTCTACATTTTCGCCGGTGAACCACATTACTTAAGCTGGAGTAACATATCTGCGATAAGGGTGTTGTTGGGGTGCATATCCAGCAAACTCAATAATCGTTCTTTCGCATCACCATACCGACCGTTTTTTATTTCTATTATGGCCATGTTGATACCCGCTTCAAGATCGTCTTCATCTGTGTTCAGTACGTGCTGCAAAAGAGATTGAGCCGAGCCCAGCTCGCCCTGTCGCATTTTGCTGAAGGCCCGCATTTTCAAAACATACGGGTCTTCCCGCCCTTTAAGCCCTGCAAGACGGTTCAGCAGGTTGCTTATATATGTATCGCTCCTTCCCTTAGCGATCGATGTTTCAATATCCGTCACGAGCCGTGCAATCTTTGTATTTTTCTGAGAGCTGATACGGTAGGCATCAATCCTTTGCGGTTTTTTTACTTCTGCCGGTACATCTTGGGGTAATTCAACACACTGCGTACGTGTCTGTGCCTGATGCGTGTCTTTCGGAGCGGCAGCAACCTCTTCGGTCGGGCTGTCGCTGTCGCGGATCCCCGGTCCGTTCTGACCGTGACCGGATAGAGGAAATGTAACGCTGGCTTTCGTCGGGGCACGTGGGGCAGTATCTACACCATATTCGGGGATTGGCACGGCCTGCCGCTTATCCTTGCGTGGCGGATGATATCGTGCTGTCACTCCAGGCTCCGACCGGGGCGACCGCATCGCCATAGTACGACGTTCCCGATTCGCACCCGAACTCTCTTCAACGGGTATCACATCCGGTGGAGGAGGAATAGGCATCGTTTCTTCTTCGGGCACTGCCGCCACCGTCCGACCGTCCGCCACAGGCGGTGTTGGGGTTTCCTGCATTCTTAAAGCCGTTGAGCCCTGCGTATTCCCCGCCGTGGACACCTTACGGATTCTTTGTTTCAGCAGGTCGGTTCCATAGTAAACCGCGACCCCTGAAAGAAAGATAACACCGATAAGCACGAAAATGGTCTTAGCCGATGTCAGCATCCCATGCAATGATACCACATTACGCCGTTGTTTTGACTTGGTCGCACCTTCAACGCTTTCGCGTGACTGAGCCCGAAGTTTTTTGAGAGTTTTAAAGATAACACTCATTGAAAAACTCTTCTTTACCCTTAAATAACTGTAACACGAAGCATTATCACGAGTTCCCGGGTCTCGTCGGCCAGTGACTCATATTTAAAGATATAACCCAAGAGTGGGATGGACGAGAAAAACGGCACCCCTTTATTGGCCTTGGCCTTCCGCTTGTTGATAAGACCACCCAATATAATGACGTCACCGCTCTGAGCTCCGATCGTCGTGCTGATTTCCTTGATACCCACCCGCGGCAACGCCACATCTTCCTGGCCTGTTTCATCCTCCGGCTCAAGACTTTCCAGATCTACATCGCTCTTTATGGTATTTATCAGGAGGGTGATCTTCCCGGAGGATTCTATAAACGGTATGACACCGAGAATCAGGCCGTCAAATACGGTGGACACCTCCACTTCGGTTGTCTCCCGTTCTCTGGCAGCAATGTCCTCCACCCGTTCCCGCGTTATTTTCTCTTTATACGTTAGTGATGTGCCCACGCTGATGATGGCCGGTTGTCCGTGCTTTGTCCGTATCGTGGGGTTGGAAACAATCTTGACATCACCGAAAATATTGAATGCCCTTATGGTGGCATTCGACGTGAATGCACCCGTCACACCGCTCAGAACCAAGCCTGCCTGCGACCAATTGGCACTGTTGAGCATCGAGGCCGAACTCATCTCGTTTCGCAGGATATCCCAGTCAATACCATACTGGTAACCTTCCGACAGGTCCACCTCGATTATTCTGGCCTCAATCAGAATCTGCTGCGACATCATTTGCTTGAATTGATTAATCTGAATTGCGATCGTCCTGATAACGGCAGGGGTATCCTTGACATATAGGCTTCCGGAAATGCGATTGAGCGAGTATGTTCCACCACTCGGGGTGATAATTTTTTTGACCGTATTTTCTATGACATCGTACGGGTTCGGATTTTTCGCACCGGTTCCGGAAAGCCTGAAGTTGCCCTGCAGACCCGATGCGGTTTCCGTTTGACCGGCACCCAGCACATCACCACCGACATCAAAGTTTGTTGAGAGATTCGTATCGAGAAAGTTCAGCCGGAAGGTTCTCTCCTGGAATGGTTTGATGCGAATGATGTTCTCTGCAATCTCATAATACAGATCGAAATTATGCAGGAGTTCTTTCAATACGGTGGCAGCCGATACTTTTTCAAAGTTGAGGGTTACGCGCTTTTTCTTGTCGATTATGTTGGGATCGACGATGAGGTTCATGCCCACAGCCCGGGACAGGGAATACAACACCGTCTGTAAATCCTCATCGACTGCCGAGAATGACACCGTGTGATCGGTAAGGGGATCGTAGGTGGGCATGAGGGGCTCGACGTCAATGGCGGGCGGAACGACTTTCTCGAGCGAGCGAGTGAGTTCAGTCTGGGTATCGGCGATTGTATCGGATTCGTTGGTAATTCTCGAGGGAATCTGTTCGGCAGGTGGATTCTCCGGATCGCGGACAGAGTAGGGTCCCATTGTGCATCCCACACTCATCACCAGGGCACACAACACTATAAAAAGCGCACCTTTTTTCATTTCTTTTCCTTTGAAATCCCGTCTTTTTCAGCGAGAGGAATCCATGCCTTGATTTTCCGGCTACTAATCAATACCCTGTCATGGTCAATCCACAGGATCTTTGCACCATCTGCAAGAGCATTGCCTTCTTCATATAACGTACCGTCAATAAAACAAAAACGTCGTGTGTTCGACCGAAACGTGAGGGTGAGTCTATAGTCCTTACGTAGCTGGACATTTGAATCTTCATATTCGGCCTCCACCGTTTCCTGTTCTGCTGGTTCACGACCGAAGAGGATAAGATTGACGGGAGACGAATCCGCCTCCGTCGGTGCCAGAATGTCCTTAATATCGCGCGCCAGCACTTCGATCTCCTCCACAACGGACGGAGGCGGCACGAACCCGACCGGTAACGGCAGCGGTTTTCTGACAAAGCGGGTGTCAACGGCAAACCCCACCATCTGCCATGCCACATATGCCCCCGCCGCGAAAATCGCGAAAATCGCTATCACGCATATCAGCAACCCTGAATGTTTTCGCTTCATCACACCTTTTTTCTCAGTTTCATATAGAACTCGGAATCACTGATCTGTGTATCAAATCTGCTTTCGTCAAGCGTATAGCCTTTGTGTTCCAATACACGCCCAAACGTCTGGTATCCTACATAGGCCTGCTTAAAAGGTATGGACGCCGTTCCGCGCAGTGTAATTATAACGGCTCCGTCATCGGCATACTTGACCGTGATGTCTGTGATCCGCATCCCTTCCGAAAGTGCCCCGGATACATCATTGACAACCGTTTTGAATGACGGCACTGTCTGTGAATATGCCAGGTCTCGTATGAGCGAAACCGTATCCTCGTAATCAACGTGTGGAATCTTTCGCTGAAGCACCTGTCGTATGGAAGCCTGCCGAGTTTCATATCGTTCCAGCTCTACCTGTGCCGTCTCGATCCGATGTGAAAACCAGAACGTGCCCGCGAGAAGCGCAATCAGGATGAAACAGACGGCAGCACTTAAATATGGCGCCAACCTGCGCGCATGATACAGCGTTTTTTCGACTCGCGGGGCAATCCCCTCTGACGCGCTAAGAGCCTTGAGGGCCGACAGGAACGGGAGACGGTACTCCCTGTCCTCGAACAGGACAACCTCTCCGGCATCCATACGCTTTAATGCCTGCTGCCCGTCGTCGTCTACAGTCCATTCCGGTATTGCTTTACTGTCAAACCACAGGAGTTTGACCACTCTATTTACTTCAATACTATGCTCGATCTCGGCGGCCGTGATATCCGATCGCACTGTATGCCAGAGTGCGGCCAGCTGCTCTTCGCTGTCATCAAAAGAAACACAGCGATTGGCGAAGTATACCCTCGTGTCGTTGCCGATGAGCACATCGGCAAACCGGCTGTGCTGAAACACTACTGCAGTCGGTTCCGTTGGTTTCAGTTTCCTGAGGATCGAGAGAAGAACCGCATACAATGGAAAGAACATCACCGTATCGTCATATGCCTTGATTTTCTCATAGTATATATACAGTGTGCGTGTGGGAAGGGCCGTAAAGAATATATCGGAGACATTACGTCCTTTTTTCTTCTTCCAGTGTGCGACGACCGATATCGGTTCATCGAATTCACCCGAGTCCTGCAGTTGCCTGCGCACCATGACATCGGTGTACTTGAACGGTGCTTCCATTGTCGTCGTGCGCGAGATAGCACTCCGCATATCCGAAATATAATAGACATCACCACTGACATTTTTCATGTCAGGAATAATCCTGATCTGGTCTCCCGACATCAGATACGTGGTCTCGTCGAGCTCAATGATGTAATTTCGGCTATGTGTAAACATTATTCCTTCTTTACCAGAAAGGCACCTTTCAGCTTTACTACGACATCGCCCTGTTCTATCGTCTGCGTGGTGGCCGCCTGTCTTGGCGTGCTTTTCCGCATCGCTACATTGTAGGATGCAAGATCGGTGGTGAGGCTGATTGTATCGGGTTTAAAAAAATACGACGGCGCATTGGCGGTCTGCATCAGGATTCTTTCCACTGCCGGGAATGTCAACGGTTCTTCTATGTGCACGGTATAGTACGTCCACCTGTCGTGGTGCAGGCCCACCGCGGATGCATCGTCAATGAAGCGGTTTATCCGCTTGACAATTGTCTGTTTCTGCTCCATGTCCTGCTTTTGTTTCCGGAGAAGCTGCAGTTCCGCTTTCTCTGCCTGCAATTTTGCGTAAATCTGCCGGTACTCGTTGCACACCGACACGAAAAAATACGACGCAACGAAAAGGAGCATTGCAAGTACTGCAGATATTATAATGTGACGTTTCATCACCGCAATGATCTCACTCCCCTACACCTATCCTGCTGGTGCGAGGTCATTAAAATTCGAGGCTCACAATTGCCGCCGCTGTTGCCGTTGGCGCTGTTTCGGCACTCGGCCAGGCAATATTTGTCGCCGGTGCCGTATAATCGGCTGCATACTTGAGTTCACCTTCAGTGCCGTCCATAATATCATCGACGATCTTATCCCAGGCCATGCCTAGATCGTTTGAAACGCCGGCAATACGCATGAAGTTCCCGATGGTGGCATTGTAGTCGAACGCCAGCGTGATCGTGCGCTGCACCCCCAGCGAATCCGTGTAGGTGCGCACCAGGCTCGACCCCGTCGGTCCTTCCGATGGTGGTGTCAGGCCGACCCGTTTTAGCTGGGCTTCGAGATTGCCTGCCGTTGCAGCGGGATTACACTGCCCGTTGCGTATTGCGTTATCGTCGCTTGCGTCGTCGCCGAGGATATAGCCGGTGCGATCGTAATAATTGTTATAGGCAATCTGCCATTCACGTACAAACTTCGTATACAGTTTCTTCTGCTCGGCGCCCTTAATCACGTCTTTCCCTTTAATAACGGCACCAATGATTATACCGATGATAATCAAAACGATGGCCATCTCGATAAGTGTAAAGCCCTTATCGTTGCTGCGCCGTAGCCGGTTCCTCATTCGTTCCAGCATAGTTATATTCCTCCTCGTAATAAATTGGATCAATACCGGACCCGAGGCCGGTGCCGAAGCAGATCCGCTAAGGATAATGCAACATCACCTTTTGTGTTAAACGCATAATCTTCTTTACGCTGCACCCGCAACGGGTACATATACATCTCGCACTCCATACCTGCACCGAGGTGATTTGCAGCACCCAACATATTGAGAATACTAATCTAATCACACCGACACCGTACAACACAACATATTGTGTATGCGACACTAACGGGTACTATATATAGTCATACATTAGTAAAAAACACAAGAAAAAAATTGATGCAACAGATTGATTTTCAGTGATATTTTCTCTTCGGATAACGACATCCGACAGGATGAAACGTTCTGTATCTCACGGCACGATATGCCACATGCAGTAGATACTATTCTGATATTTTTAGCCAATTTTCAATTGCACGCATGGATCGTTCCGCATAGGCGAGGCCCCGTTTCTTTTTGGGGATCTTTATCCCCAGGGGCGGGAACAACCCGAAATTCACGTTCATCGGCTGAAAGGTCTTATACTCGGTATTGGTGATGTGGTTTACAAGCGCGCCTAGGGCCGTCTCGGCCGGCGGCACGACAGGCGTGTGGCCGGCGGCATGCCGGCTGACATATACCCCCGCGAGAAGTCCCATGGCAGCCGACTCGACATACCCTTCGACACCGCTTATCTGACCGGCCAAAAATATATTGTCACGCTTGCGGATCTGCAGCGTTTTCGAAAGCAGGGCAGGGGAATTGATGAATGTATTCCGGTGAATACTGCCGTAGCGCTGGAATTCCGCATTTTCCAGACCCGGTATCATGCGAAAAATTCTCCGCTGTTCGGGCCATGTCAACTTTGTCTGGAACCCCACGATATTGAAAAGTGTAGACGCTTTATTTTCGCGCCGCAACTGGACGACGGCATAGGGACGCACACCCGTATTCGGATCGATCAGCCCCACCGGTTTCATGGAACCGAAGAGCAGGGTCTTGATGCCTCTGCGGGCGAGCACCTCAATCGGCAGGCATCCTTCAAAACATTTTTTATCCTCAAAATCCCTGAGCTTGACCTCTTCGCCCTGCATCACTTCGTGCCAGAACCGTTCGTATTCTTCTCTTGACATGGGGCAGTTCAGGTAATCTCCCTCGCCCTCTTCGTAGCGCGACGCCTTGAATACCTTGCGGTAGTCAATCGATTCTCCATCGACGATGGGGGAAATGGCATCATAGAAATAAAGGTACTCGGTGCCGGTCATGTCTGCCAGAACCCCGGTCAGGGTCTCGGAGGTGAGGGGACCGGACGCAACTATCGTAATTGTATCGTCGGGAAGAGATGTCGCCTCTTCGCGGACCAGTATCAGGGTCTGAAACGACATCAAACGGTCTTCGATATACTTCGAAAAGAGTTCACGATCAACGGCCAAGGCTCCGCCCGCAGGGACTGACGTGGCATCGGCCGCTTCAATGACAAGAGATCCCAGCTGCCGCATTTCTTCCTTCAGAAGACCGACGGCATTTTCGATACTGTTGGAACGCAGTGAATTGCTGCAGACCAGCTCGGCCAGGTGGGGCGAAGTATGGGCCGGAGAAAAAAGCTGCGGCTTCATCTCGTACAACGTAACCGTGTGGCCGCGTCTCAGCAGCTGCCAGGCAGCCTCACACCCCGCCAGACCGGCACCGATCACGATGATGTCTTGAGTTTTATGTCTCATGTCCCGCTCACTGCCCACTCAGCATCATCCATCGGTCACTGCTCACTATCCACTTCCTTTCGGTATCCGCATTCCCGATTCGGGCATGCTTTGATCTTACCTTTACCACGGGAGAATTTTTCCACCATGAATGGATGGCCGCACCGGGGACACGCTTCAGGAATCGGTTTATCCCAGGTCGCATAGGTGCATGCAGGATAATTAGAACATCCGTAAAAGACCTTGCCTTTTCTCGAACGCCGTTCACACAGTGAACCGTCACAATTATCCCGCGGGCACCTCACTCCTGTATCGAGGGGTTTCGTATTCTCACACTCAGGGTATCCGGAACACCCGAGGAATCTGCCGAACTTCCCCTGCTTGACCACCATATACTTCCCGCAGCGATCACAGACGATATCCGTTATCTCGGCTTCCACCTGTTTGATTTCTCCGTTTTCATTCTGCACGAAATTCATTGTATTCTTGCATTCGGGATAATTGGAACAGGCGATGAACTTCCCGTTTTTGCCCCATTTGATGACCATGGGACTGCCGCATTTTTCGCATTTGATGTCCGTGGGAATCTCTTCCCGTTTGACATTGCGCATCTCTTTCTTGGCAGTCTCAAGCTCATCCTCGAAGGGGGTGTAAAAGTCTTTCAGCGTCTCAAAACGTGTCACTTTCCCCTCTTCGATCAGGTCCAGTTTTTCTTCCATGGACGCGGTAAACTCGATATCCACAACCCGCGGAAAATTCGTAACAAGGAGTTCATTGACCAGGTACCCCAGTTCCGTGGGATGAAATCTACCCTTGTCGAGAATTACATAATTTCTATCCTGGATGGTACTCAGAATAGCGGCGTAGGTACTCGGCCTTCCAATACCGTTTTCTTCGAGTTCCTTGACGAGCGTCGCCTCGGAATATCGGGGCGGCGGTTGGGTAAAATGCTGTTCCGGATTCAGCGATTTGAGGGTAAGCTTATCGCCCACGGCAACGTCTGGAAGAATATTGCCAATTTCCGCATCATCACCGTTCGCTTCCTTGCTTTCCGTATAGAGGATGGTAAACCCGGGGAATTTCAGGACGGCACCCCGTGCCCGCAGCAGGCATTTATCTGCGCCTACATCAATAATCGTCTGATCGAACACTGCGGGATTCATCTGGCTCGCAACAAAACGGTTCCAGATCAGCTGATAGAGACGGAACTCATCTTTCGAGAGAAACCGTTCAATCTCCTGCGGATGGTATGCCACGGCTGTCGGTCGTATGGCCTCGTGAGCATCCTGAGCCGATTTGGAGGTCTTGAACACCCGGGCCTTGGAGGGAAGCTGTTCGCGACCATACTGTTCGTTGATGTAAGTCCGCGCCTCATCGAGGGCCTCATGGGCAATTCGCACCGAGTCGGTCCTCATGTAGGTAATCAGACCGACAGGACCTTCCTGGCCCAGCTCGATCCCCTCATAAAGTTTCTGGGCAACGCTCATCGTCTTGCGTGCGGAAAACCTGAGCTTGCGCGAGGCCTCTTGCTGCAGTTTGCTCGTGGTGAACGGCGGCGGCGGAAACCGTCGCGTTTCCTTCTTTTCCACGCTGTCAACCACGAATGACGCCCTGTTGAGCCGGTCGACGATATCGGTAACCTGGACTTCATTTTCTAACTTTGCCTTTTGACCGTCAATCCGAAAGATCCTTGCATCGAAAGACGGCGGGGTTTCCCCCTCCAGCGTGGCAGTCAGCGACCAGTATTCTTCCGACACGAAGCGTTTGATCTCGTCCTCCCGGGTACAGATAATGCGGACGGCAACGGACTGGACGCGCCCCGCGCTGAGCCCACGCTTTACCTTGTCCCACAGGATGGGACTGATCTGGTAGCCCACCAGCCGGTCCAGGATTCGTCGCGTCTGCTGAGCCTCATATTTGTTCGTCTCGAGTTTTTGCGGATTCTTCAGGGCATTAAGGATGGTATTTTTTGTCAAATCATTAAACAGGACCCGGTAGATATTTTTGTCCTTGGAGCCCACCTCGTCGGCAATGTGCCATGCAATGGCTTCGCCTTCCCGGTCAGGGTCAGGGGCAAGATAGATATTTCGAACCCCGCGGGCGGACTTTTTAAGTTCTGAGATGACCTTTTTCTTTTCTTTTATCACCTGGTATGTGGGCTGGAACTCGTTGTGAACATCAATACCAATCTTGTTTTTCGGAAGATCCTTTACATGCCCCAACGAGGCCTTGACGTCATATTCCGATCCCACGTATTTCTTGATCGTTTTTACTTTTGTCGGTGATTCCACTATGATGAGAGAATCCGGCATACTTACTCCTTGCTGATAAATCTTTTACCTGGCAGCTGTTGTATGTACCCCTTCAACTCCAGTGATAAAAGTATACTCAACATTCTATTCGGGTGATACCCCGAAGTTCGAATTAGATTGTCAATATAAATCGGTTGTGTGCCCAGAAGCTTTAATACCACGAGCTCCTCATCCGATACCGACGGGGGCGTATGCCTCGCATCGGGTGTTGCATGTTCCCGTATCGGGTTACCGTTCGAACTGCCGGATGACTCCGGCGCAGACATTCGGCACGAGATGTCGATCTGCGGTGCAATCTCTTCCAGGATGTCATCAATACTTTCGACCAGTTTCGCCCCTTCTTTTAAGAGCTTATGGGTACCTTTCGAACCGGGGGAATCGATATTGCCCGGGATGGCGAAGACTTCCTTACCCTGCTCAAGTGCCAGTCGTGCCGTGATAAGAGACCCGCTTTTCATGCTTGCCTCGACCACGACGACCCCAAGCGACAGACCGCTTATGATACGGTTGCGTTGAGGAAAATGAGGGCCTCTCGGCTCCGTTCCGAACGGATATTCCGTGATCACCGCCCCGTGTGCAGCGATTTCTTCACACAGTTTCCTGTTTTCCGGCGGGTATACCACATCGATTCCCGACCCGAGGACGGCAATCGTCCGTCCTTTTCCACCGAGGGCACCGCGGTGTGCCGCCGAATCGACGCCGCGCGCCATCCCGCTGACGACTGTAATGCCGTGCCAGACAAGGTCACGACAGAGACGCTCCGTCATAAACCGCCCGTAGGCGCTGGCTGCCCGCGAGCCGATGACGGCGATATTGATGTCGTTGGGACTCAACTGCCCCTTGACGTACAGCAGGGGTGGAAAATCATAAATATTTCGCAACAGCTGTGGGTATTCGTTATCATTGGATGTCACGATGCGGGCATTGAAGCGCTCGGCATATTCGAGTTCCTTGTCAACTCTCCGCCAGTCGCTGAAATTCCGTATGCCCCACATCGCTTTACGTGTCAGCCGAGGTACTTTTAAGAGATCCTTGTCCGTCGCATCGAAAACAGCCCGAGGCGAGCCGCACAGAGCGACCAGGTTCTTGATGCCCACACTGCCCAAGTCATCGATAAAATGCAATGCAAGCCAGTATTTTATATTCGCAGTCCTTTGCATGTTCAGGCTTTACCTTGTCTGAACGACGTATGTACGGCACAAATAATGGTAACGATATGTCAATGAATGGGGCGGAAGATATATCGAAAGCGCAAAGGGTGTCAAGAACTTTCGTTCATAGTACAGTCATTTTAACGCGTTATATTTCCCCTCGCATGTAACCATCTGTACTCCTGCATATTGGACATTGACATCATGTGTCAGTTGTAATAGTTTGATCTTTTTGTTGATTCTGATAATAATAATGTAAATGTCACCAATTGTGCAAGAGGCTTTTCATCATGAATATATTTCGACGCATTATTCCGATCATTACCATCGCATGCATACTATCGTTGGTGTCCATGCCATTCGCTGCCGAAAAGGGGACTCTGTCTGCGCGGAACCTCACGAAAATATTATTAAAAGCGGAAGGATCGATTCTTAAAGTGGGGGAAACACGGGCCATCCGCGCCGTGGGCGTTTATGCGGATCGCTCTCAGGCCGATATTACCGCCGCCGTACAGTGGATCTCGCGGCGGGAGAAAGTGGCTCGATTTACCGCGCCGGGGATCCTGGTGGGAGTAGCGCCGGGGAATGTCTATGTGATCGCAAAGTACAATGGAAAACAGAGTGCCGTCATGCGGCTGCGGGTCGACCCCTCGGAAGAACCGGTGCTGAAGCTCAATCCCCAGACAGTAGACCTGGGCAATATCGAACGCAATACGACGGAAGAATTCACCGTCACCATCAGAAATGCGGGTAAAAAAGATCTTCACTGGAAACTTTATACCGATCAGCCCTGGCTCGTCCCGGCCGGCATGTCAGTCGAGCAGCACAAACGGCGCCTCAGGGGACTTGACAAGGATCTTCTGGCAACCGTGGGAACCGGCAAACTCGGTGTCGTCATGCGACCGGCCGGTCGTGAACACTCCGGCCAGAATTCTGATGATGAACCATTGCCTCATATACTGGTCGGTCGTAAATCACAAGAGCTTCACTTTTCGGTCCTTACGGAAGATCTTCCCGATGGCGAATACCAGGGTACGATTATCATCCGTTCAACCGGCGGCGTCAAACAGGTGGATGTAACGATGAAGGTTGTCTCCCTTACCGCCATATCGCTGAACCCCGTGTCGATCTCCATCGGAGTAGGGCAGAGACGGACTTTCAGGGCGATCGGCACCTGGTCCGACGGCAGCAGGACCGACCTGTCGGACAACAGAGAAGGCATGTGGGTCGTGTCCGATCATTCCGTGGGATCATTCCTCCTGACAAAACCGGTGTTCGTCGCCGATCGAACGGGGCAGGTGGAAATCAGGAAGATTAGAGGTGAGATAGAAAGTAACTCCGCCATCGTAAATGTCGAAGAATTTATTGCGGAACCTGTGCTATTCATCTCACCGCGAGAAATCGATCTTGGGACCATCGGCCCCGGTGAAAATTCCGAGGAAATGTTCTCCCTCAGGAATATTGGCTCACAGAGACTTTCGTGGTCATCGGAAAAACTCCAAGGATGGAATGCCGTGGGGACATCGGACCTTTCGGGTACACTGGAACGGTCGCCCCGTTACGTGCGCGTGAACGTCGAATCCCTTGCAACCCAGGAACAAACATCTGACGAATCTGAACGTCCAGCGGATTATCACATTGTAATCACTATGGAAACGCGCAACAGGAAAGCGATCTTCAAGAAATATCTTCCCCCGGGGACGTATCGCGAAATGGTCACACTGAATTCCGATGGCGGTACGCGGCATCTGTTTCTAAAGTTCGCCGTGGCGGAAGTCGCATCGAAACCCCATCTTGCGCTCGAGCCCGCCGGTATCGATATGTCTGCCATGGAAGTCGGCAAAAGACAGATACGCAAAATCAAGCTTCAGAACATGGGAAAGGATGTACTCAAGTGGAATGTGGCCCTCAGGGAAAACAGGCGGTCGTTTGCCGGTATACCGCTCAAGCGCGGGCGGTATATCTGTCTTTACAGCGCCAGGAGTGTCAATCGTGATGTCTACCTCGTCCCCAAAAGATTGAAAGATACCGTCTATATATCGGGTCGCTGGTTCCAGGACAACGGATTTCCCTCCAGCAACGGCGAGAGCAATTCCCTGAAGGTTGCCTTCTGGGGAACCGGCATCTCTGTATTTCTTTGGAAGGATGTGGAAGGCGGCTCTCTCAGTACCTCTATTGATGATCGATTCACCGGCACGATCGAGTGTGATGCACTCGAACGAAAACGTTTCGATTTTTCCGTGGCCGAGGATCTTCCGGAAGGATCTCATGTCCTTACTCTCGTCGGCAAAGACGGAAACGTATCCATCGATGGATTGAAGATCTATGGCGAAAATCTGATGAAAGGCAAAAAAGGATGGATCCGGGTATATCCCGAAAAAGGCACCACTACGAAAGAAACGGACTATGTGAATGTGATGATCAATACGCAGGATCTGCACCCGGGCAACTACACGGAAAACCTGCTCTTTGCATCTAACGGGGGTACCGGAATAGTTGATATATCGCTTGAAGTAATCGATAACAAATACCCAAAAATAATCAATGTATACCGTTACAAGAAAGGGAACGACTACCTCTTCACCGCGACGCCCGATGCTGAAAATCCTGAACTTTTCCGGGGTTACAGGCGACAGCGGGTCGCATTCAAGCTCTTCAGAAAAGGCACCTTCGGTACGACGGAGTTTTTCCGCTGGTATAACCCGGTGCGGGAAGATCACTTCTATTCATACGATCGAGACGGTGGCGGTAAACGTCTCGATGGCTATTATTTCGAGGGCACGATCGGCAACATTGCAACCTCGCGGCTTTCGGGAACAAAGGAACTCTATCGCTGGTACAACCCCGTCACGGGGACTCACTTTTATTCGACGGACCCCAAGGGTGAAGGTCTCACAGAAAAGGAATACAAGTACGACGGCATCGCGGGGTATGTAAAGTAGCGGGTAGAAACTGGTGACCGGTAAATAGTGATTCGCGACGGGGCAGGGCAAAGACACCTACCTTTCTCGTGATACATCTTTTGAGAAAGTGATTTTCACTTGACAAATCTGCCGAAAGAGTTTTATAAATCCGCTTTCTCAAAGGTTATATTATAATAGTTTTGTGCGCCCTTAGCTCAGCTGGATAGAGCAACGGACTTCTAATCCGTAGGTCCTTGGTTCGAGTCCAAGAGGGCGTGCCATAAAAAACAAGGGGTTACGATAGATTCGCAACCCCTTTTTTGGTGCCTGAAATTTTTGTGCTACCCTGCAGCTACCTTCTGACCTTACCCCAAAGTATGGGCCATATCGAATTTGAAACACATCTACACAAAAAAGCTGAGCGTTATTACTCTGCTTCTTCATGGGTCCTCTTTAGCGTATATAGTCCATGTGGTTTACACTCATTTAGCAGCTTATAGCAAATCACGGTTGATGAACCTCACCTTATCAGTCCACCTGTGTCAGTTCG
>Ga0272441_10005882_pt1 | contig 20997 bp, 13 predicted proteins | sample SSMProp6N_FD_193582 | JGI IMG/M metagenome (GOLD analysis project Ga0272441, IMG submission 193582) | Marine sediment archaeal communities from Little Sippewissett salt marsh, Falmouth, MA, United States - SSM-Prop-6N | ecosystem: Environmental > Aquatic > Marine > Wetlands > Sediment ...
CCCTTAGCTTTAGAGGGCATGGGGGGACGCCCACCTTTTATATAAAGGTACCGGTGGGCCAGTGTACCAGATCATGATGTAAAAGTTAGTGAAGTACTGAAGTATGCACCCTATTTAAAAGGGCAGTCGAGAATTAATCGCACCAATTAAATGAGTTTTATGAATCCCCACTGACCTGGCAGGTTCGAGAATATGGCTCGTCAAGAAAAGTTGATGGGCCAACCCGGATTCGAACCGGGGACCTTCCGGTTATCAGCCGGATGCTCCACCAAGCTAAGCTACTGGCCCTGAGAAGTTGGGATAGGGCGATATCACCAATTCCTTATTAAGGTTTTTTATCGTGTGAGAATCTCAACCCATCCGGTTGGTAAGCTCATTGGTCATATACACATCCCCACACATCTTAAAATGGGGAGTAAGGGGCATGAATGTTCCGGGAAAGCCTGCTTTGCTCGATTATTTATCATTATCAGGCGGCGGATTCCGTCTCCTTCACATGAGCGACCTCGGGCTTCCTCACCCCACCGATCACCGCTTTAAACCGTTCCCTCTTCACATAGACCACCACCGCGATGACAGCAAGGATACAAAGAATAAGTAGTATCAATAGAAGGTTCGAACCTCCCTCTTCATCATCCTCAAGCGGGACAGCGTTTGGATCTTTTATCTCTCCGAGATCGTAGTAGTTCTCGGTCATATTGATATGAACCCCTTCCACAGGCTCCCCGAAAGGTTTCCAGTATGCGAACTGGGCATGGGGGTCCTGCTCGGGTATGGTAAACTCTCCCTGGGCAAAGGAGATGTTGAGGGACATGGTGAACTCCACCCTCACTTCCTTGAACTGGGTCTCCCGGAACCTGTCACCGATGTCCCAGTCTATCCCGCTCCCCTCGACGTTGAAAGACCAGTGCTGACCTGTTGGCAATCCGTCCAGGGACATCGTGGAGAATCTTGCATCCTCCAGAGGGCTCCCGGTCTGGGTGAAATCAGTCCTTCCGTCCCCGTCCCAGTCTATGGTCGCGTAGAGTGATGCGAATCTCTTATCATCGGTGTTCCAGGGGTCATAGGTGAACCTGAGCTCCAGATCGGATGCACCCTCCGGGATGTAGACCATCTTCGATGTATCGTGCTGGACCGGGATCAGCTGGCTTGTCTGGTTGGAGAACCTGCTCCACTCGCCGTTCCATGCTGTATAGAGCTTGTTGGAACTCACGGTCTTCTGCCGGACCTTTATCGTGGAATCATACTGCTCGATGGCGTGCTTGACGCAGATGGTGGGGTAGTCCGGCCTCCCATCGCGGTCAAAGTCCCGCTCCCTCAACTCCTTGAGGGTCAGGGCGATGCCTATGGCCCTGTTTACCTGGATCAATCCGAAACCCTGTGCGAGATCGAAGGGTTTCCCGTTCCAGCCTATGGAATGGTTCTGCGGAATATAGTTCTTGGCCAGAGGTTCTTCAGCATCGGATGGCTCAACATACCTGGCCGCGGCCTCCAGGATCAGCTCCACCTCGTGGACACGGTTCCTGGTGTCGTTCTCCCATCCGGCGGCCATTTTTTCCGGCTCTGCCTGTTCGTAAATATCGGACATCCTGAGACCCGGATAAGCCTGTAGGATCAGTGCGGTAACGCCGGCAATGTGTGGTGTCGCCATGGAAGTTCCCGAGATGGCAAAATAATACGGATCGATGTTGGAGAGGCCCCCGGCACTCTGCTTGGTCATGAGAGATATCATGGTCCTCCTCGCCGCCGTTGACCATATCGTCACTCCCGGGGCCCCGACATCGGGGTATGTCGTATGAATGCCGAGCTCACCTCTCGAGGAGAAGCTAGCAACACCGCTTCCATCCCTGGCGAAGGCGGCAACGGCCACGTTCGAGGGAACGTTTCCGTAAGGATTGGTCTGGATGTCGCTTCCGTCACCGCCGGAATTGGAGGCGGCGAATATCACGAGCACATTGTTCTCAAACGTCAGCTTCTGGGAGATCTTCGATATGGAGTCCTCCGGATTGTAATCTCCAGGGCCCGGGCCCCACGAATTGGATATCACCCTGATCGGATTATCCCACTCGTAGGTATGCCCGGGCTTGGAGTGTTCGTAGACCCACTCCATCGCGCCGCCCGCATTTATGATCGAAACAGCCTCGCCGGTGGAGAGACCTATCAGCTTGGCCCCTGGTGCCACACCGGCCCTTGCACCCGCCGATGCGTCGCCGTTCCCGGCGACCGTTCCGGCGCAGTGGGTTCCGTGTCCGGAGGATGTGTCACCGTTCTCGACCTCTCTCCAGACCATGTCGGAATCAGATTTGTAGTTCTTTATGACCTTCTCCCCGTAATCGAGGTCCGGATGGCCCGCATCTATCCCCGAGTCCAGAACAACAACCGTGATACCCTGCCCGTCGATGGCGGGGTATTCCTTCCCGAGAGCATCGACGATGGGAGAGTTCCACACTGTGGTCGCGTTGATGACCGTGGTGGTCTTTTCCATCAGGAACTCCATCTCCATGTTGTACTCGACCCAGTATGTGCCCGGATACCTTGCGATCTCTTCAACCGCGTTGCGGTCCCCCCTGGCAAAAACGGCTGGAAGCACCGTCATTTTGTGGAAGATCTCGAATCCTGCATCCTCCGCGGCCTGTATGTCAGAGGTCGTAAGAGGAGGATGGAACTGGATAACGACCTCGATGACGGCATCCATTCCCATGGTCTCGAAAGCTTCGGGAACGGAGGGGTCAAGATCGGTCGGGTTCGTGAAGCTGTCCCGGTACCAGAACTCCTGTCCGAACCCGAAGGGGGTCTCATCCGGGAGGCCCTCTGCCGACAGATCGGCGGAAAACAGAACCCCCGCGGTGGTCAGAATGGTCAGAACGGCAGCCGTGATGAGTAGTCGGGATCCCATGCAAAATTCCCCAGAGAGTACTGTGTTATCATGGACATCAGGAAATGGTCAATAAATGTATCGGTTGAATCATCAAGACGAACAGTCGTTTTCGCCGGATCTGGAAAAAGGTTCTCATGTCCTTGCGCGGACGGTTGAGATTATCCTCCTTGCAACCGTCGGGTTGATGCCCTGGACCATCAGGAGGTCCTCGGGTATCGCCTCGGTGAAGTCCGACCACCTGGAATATCCTGCATCGTAGAGGTTCTCGGCCTTGTCCCGGTTGATGCCGAAATCCTTGATGTAGGCGTCGATCATCCTGTCCCTTTTCAGTGGATCATGAGGTCTTTCATCGACCTTCTCGAATACCTTCTCATCATCCGCATGCACACTCTCGGCCACCTCCGGGTGCATTCCGCTTTCAATCTCGCGGGACCTCTTCCTGTAGGACCACCACGAGAAGATCGCAAGCAGGAGTCCGAACGATAGCAGGGTGCCCCCGATGAATCCAGGTATGCTCCTGGTGAGCACGATCACGATGCCCCCGATGAAGAGGGATATCATGAACAAACCCAGGTATCCTTTTCTATCCATGTCCGACCATTCTGGACTACGGTAAATGATTATTTAACTCTGTCGAAGGCTTTATCCAAAAGAGCACACCCTTTCCAGCTGTTCTTTGCTTTCAAAGGATATATCTTATTATCGATACCGGCAATGACCCCCGGGTGCTAAAATGGCGTTGGATCTGGACCTCAGGACACCTATCGCATACGGCTGGAATGTATTCGAAGAACTGAACCTCCACGTTCCGGAGGGGAAAGCAATGTTGGTTCTCGGCAGGGGATCTGCTAGGGCACTCGACCTGGAATCCCGGGTCAGAAAGGTCCTGAGACGGGAAATCGACGTTTTCCAGGGAGTCGAACCGAACCCCTCGGTCAGGACCGTAATGGAAGGATCGGAAACCATCAGAGTGTCCGACCCTAAATTCATTCTTGCCGTGGGGGGTGGGTCCGTTATCGATGCTGCCAAGTTCATGGCGGTCCTGGCAAGGCACGGAGGTGAGGTCATGGATTACATAACCGGGAGACTGACTCCCCCGGATGCCGGATACCCGGTATATGCTGTCCCGACGACCCCGGGAACATCCTCCGAGATCACACCGTTCTCGATCGTAACCGTACCGGAGGAGAGAAACAAGCTCGGCCTAAGGCATCCTTCGATATATCCCGCAAAGGCCATAGTGGACCCCGAGCTCACGGTTTCACTTCCCCGGGACCAAACAGCTTCCACCGGGTTCGATATACTCTCACATGCAATGGAGAGCTACTGGTCCAGAAATGCAAATCCACTTTCCAGGCAGCTCTGCCTCAACTCCGTTCGTCTCATAAGGAAGCACCTGAAGAACGCATACGAGGACGGCGCATCACGTCCCGACAGGGAAGGAGTGTCGCTTGCTAGCATCTTCGCGGGTCTCTCATTCTCCAACACCGGTACCACCATATGTCATGCTATCTCTTATCCCATAACCGTCGATACGGGACTCCCGCACGGAATGGCCTGCGCTCTCTCACTCGGGCCCACCTTCGAGCTTCTTGTGGAAAAGGGAGCGGATGGTATGGAGGAGCTTGCAGAATGCTTCGGCTCTTCTCAGGATTCCTTCAGGGAAGATCTTATTGAAATGATGAGGAGCATGAATGTCCCCACCGACCTCGACGCGATAGGATTCAAGGGAGGTGCGGAAAGGATAATGTCCACGAACATCTCCGGCTTCCAGAGGAACTTCACCCTCGATATCAACTCGGATGATGTGAGGCGGATAATCGAGGATATGTGAGGGTTCCACCCATACATCCGGGCAGGGACCACGGTAGTATCCTCCTGCACCCCGGACCTCCGTCCAACACCTGACAGGTAATCCTTGCGAAACTGCAAAAAAGCCCGAAGACATTGCACAACGCACAGAAGGGAAGAAAATGGAAGCGGATACCGATCCGGAGATGCTCTGCACTGTCTGCAGGAAGGGAATGGAAAAGGGAAGAAGGATGACCTTCGGCAGGGCCCCGATCTGCAGGAAATGCCATGATTCAATGAGCCTGTCGGAACTCGACACCTCGAAGAGGGACGGGGCGCTCCTGCCCCTTGTGGAGAGGAGCGGTATCGATGCCCTGGGCCCGTTCACCGCTCTCTCGGAGGATATGCCGCGGGATTACGGGTGGAACATCCTGGCACTGATGCAAACGGTGGGTGCGGACCTTGAGGACCATCAGGGCAGGTCCCTGCTGGAGAGCGCCACCGCCCTTTGCGGATCCTCGGTAATAAGGAACGGCAGGGAGGAGGGGGGTGAAGGCGATCCTTCAAAACTGACCCTGATGCTCGTTCTGGGACAGGTCCTTGACCTGTCTATCATGAAGAGGATAGTCAATTCGAATGGGCTTCGCACCTCGAACGAGCTCGATGAACTGAAACTCATAGGTGAGCATATGGGGATACTCTTTCGTATGCTCTCATCGATAGACCCGGGGGGGGACGGAACGAAGGAAAAGGTCCTCGCGGAATGCATCAGGTCCGTTCTCTGATCACAGGAAGTTCTGGACCAGAACAGAGGCCAGAATGGCGGATATGACCCCCAGGACTATCACTATCGTGTTGAGGACCGTATCCAGCCAGAACCTCCTCCTCTTGACGAAGGATATGGTGTTTGCCGGCTGGAGTTCCCTGGACTTCCTCACGGAGAGATAGATCCCGAGTATGCTCGAAGTGAAGATAACGACCGATATCACCAGGGCGTCTATTCTGAATAGAACATATGCCGCTCCGAGTATGATAGCGGCAAGTATCACGACCACAGACCATATCAGGACTATGCCGTATTTTTGATGGACCTTGTACCTCTCCCCCCCGCTTGGAAAAAGGTTTGATATCACATCGCGCATCCTTTTGGTCCATTCCTTCGACCCTTCTATTACCACCTTTCCGGGTCTGTCGGGGTCCAGGTACAGGGAGCATCTCTCTCCAACATCCGTGGAGAGCGTGTAGTAGAAATAACTGGCGTTGTCCGGGATGTCGCTCATCCTCTCCATGAAGGATCCAAGCGAATTGAACTGATACGGTTTGTTCGAAGAGGAGAACATTATCAGCTCTTGAAGGTTCCCGTCGTGTGCCTTTTTGATGCGGTCCCTGAATCCCGAAAGGTCCGAAATATCAAGGTCCTGCGACCTCAGGTCCACCACCGTTCTTTCATAGGATCCCATGAAGCCCCTCCTTTGAACGAGCTGTGATGTCGATTCGGGTTCTTTTAAATAACTGGAGCCTGGGAAGTCCCATGGGCTTACCGGGAGGCACTCCGATCTGACATCCAACCTCTGCAGTTCAACCTAAAGTTTATTGTACGGCGACCCCTTATTGATTCCCATGGCCCCCGTTTGGGAAGACACCTACGACACCGCGCAGAAGAAGACAGAGGACACGAGGAGGAAGATGTTCATAGATGCGGTAAGGGAGAAGGTCCCTGCAATAGATCCGTCTCTGGCGTTCCTTACACCGACCGAGATAATCCAGGCGTTCAGAGATAACGATAGCATAAGGGAATATCATGAAAGGCTTTCAGGATATCTATGCCCGGAAAAGGAGATCGGCATCCTCTTCCCGGATGCCGACAGGAAGCCCTGGACCAGAGGAAGCACCTCGGCCCTGACCTACAGGAATCTCTTCACCTCGATCAAGAACCTCAAGCTCGATGACAGGGTCTGCATCCACACCATCTCTCCCGTGCTGGGGGTGGTTCCCGAGGAGTGGTATGATGACATGCCGATGTACGACTCATCCGGCTCGCAATCGTTCATGGTCAGGAGACGAGGGCTCTCATGGAACGTCGATGATTTCAAGGATGTGATCTCGCGATCGGCCGACCTGCTCGTGGAATTTCTCTCACGCAATCATGAAAGATGCGGCAAGTGGCACGTGATCTACAGGGTCCCTTCGGTCCACGAGAGGATATTCCAGAAGGCCATGGAAAAACAGCCGTTTGCCGTCTGGCCTCACACGTCCAGGAAATCCCTGGCTGATTCGTACCTCGGCATGAAGGCCATATTCAAGGAGATATCCGAAGGGTGAGGCGGCCTTGAAACCGGAAAAAATGGATCCAGAAGATATTGCGGGACTTTTCAGGGGCCCGGCTGTCAGGACATTGTTCGGACAGAAGTTCGGCCCCTCCGTGGGCACGGCCCCCGGGGACAACGATGAAAGATCCAAGGCCGCAAAGCTGGTGGAGCATATCGTCTCCAGGAGCTACATCGTCCTTGAGGGAAGACACGATGGATCGGGCATCTATCTGAAGGTCCGCCTTGACGAGGAGAAAAACGCCGAGAGATTCGAATCGGTCAGAAGGGAGCTGAAGGAGATCGGTCTCTTTCCCCGGCTGGTAAAGGACCGGGGGGGTTATTTTATCATAGTATTCCCGAAACCCCGGAGAAAGAGGAGCCGCACCACCGTGAACATGATACTTCTCCTTTCCACCATCGTCACCACTGTATGGGCAGGTTCCATTTTGTGGATAACCAGGACCGGGGAGATCACATCGGCCGGTGACATATTCCTTGCCCTTTTCAGCCCCTACGATATGTTCATGGGGGGTTTGACCTTCGCCTTTCCGCTGCTTCTGATACTCGGGACCCATGAGCTGGGACACTATTTCACATCCAGAAGATACGGGATAGACGCTTCCCTTCCATATTTCATCCCGATACCCCCCTTCATATCACCCATCGGGACATTCGGGGCATTGATCTCGATGAAGGAGCCCATATCCAACAAGAAGGCGCTCATAGACATCGGTGCTGCGGGCCCAATCGCGGGTTTCATCGTGGCCATCCCTGTGACCATCATAGGCCTTCTTCTCACCAGGGCATACCCCGTGGGAGTTGACCTCATTGAAGGGGATACGCTGATCACCATCAATCCGCCACTTCTCTTCCGGGGATTCATGAGCCTTCTGAACGTTCCCGGCGACGGGGTTCTTTTCCCCACCGCCTTCGCAGGCTGGCTCGGGCTTTTCGTAACCGCTCTCAACCTGCTGCCCGTGGGTCAGCTGGACGGAGGCCACATCATACGGGGGGCCCTCGGCGACAGGTCAAAATACGTTTCCTTCTCAATGATGGGACTGATGGTCGCCCTCGGCATACTCACGGGGTTCGGAACCTACATTTTCTTCGCGGTTCTCATTCTGATCCTCGGTGCGAGGCACCCCCCTCCACTGGATGATATTTCAAAGCTTTCAAAGAGGCAATACATTGTCGCGGGACTGTCCGTTCTCATAATGGGGCTGACGTTCCACCCGCTCCCCCTGGAGCCGTACGTGGTCGAGGACCAGGGTGTCGAGGTCATCGGGGACTGGGACGATCAGTGGGCCTCCCCTTATGTTCCCAACTTCCACAATATCAGCATAGTGAATCCGGGAAACAGGGATAAAACCGTCTCGCTCACCGTTCTGATGAACGGTGAGAGGGCAGACCCCAGGGTGTCCAGGTTCGATCTGGATGTATCCGGTCCGGCTTATGACAACATAACCGAGGATCTACATTATCTGTACTCTGACGGAAGCTTTTACGTGATGCTCTTCGGGACCGGCAGCTTCGACATGAGGGAGAGGGAGGAATACACACTCGAACTTGCCTATGCCTGCTCCAGTAAGGTCCCGGCCGGTAACATGACCCGTGTCACACTGATACTTGAAACGGACAGGGGAAAGAGGACCGAGAAAGGTTTTGATCTGATCAGGTCGAACATTTCCATCGAAGCGGATGGTCACTGGACCGACGGAAAGCTCCTTGTCAGGGGAAGCATCTGGAACCTGGTAAGGATCCGCGGTGAGAGCTGCCTTGATCTGTTCATGATAGAACCGGATATGGAACCGGGCCTCACATACATCTCTTTCAACGGATCCTGGGATATACCCGACACTCCTCCTGCCTGGGAAATGGGAAGGATGGAGGGATTCGCCTGTATCGAATGGGGAAATGAGACGCGGTTCGGTACGAGGGCGGATATCAGCTTCGAACTTGCATCGAACGATCGAAATATTCAGGATATGGAGCTGAAGATCACGATCACCGGACCTCTGGGTGAGTCGGCCGATGCCACCGTCATGGTATCCAAAAACTCCGCATAGGGCAGATTCTCCGCAAAGTTTTAAATGCAACCTCCTTTATCCTCGGGCTCACCCCACCTAGAGGGAGACCATTTTCAGATGGTGGTGCTCAATGAAGGATGGCGATTTCATAAGGCTCGATTTCGATGCCTTCGTCAAGGAAACGGAACAGCTTGTGGACACGACCCACGAGGAAGTGGCCAGAGAACACGATGTCTACAACGAGAGGGTGAAGTATGAACCCATCGCTCTTGTTGTCGGCTCCGGGCATGTGGTCAAGGGACTTGACAGGGACCTGCTCGAGGCCGAAAAGGGCAAGGAGAGGGAGGTCGAGGTCCCGGCGGAGGAAGCCTTCGGCGAGAGGGACCCCAAGCTCGTGGAGGTATTTCCCGAGAGGAAGATCCTCTCCCTTCCCGAGTTCAGGAAGGGCGATCTCTATCCGGCTGACGGGATGGAGGTCAGGATAAACAACCGCATCGGTATCATCGCAGGCAAGTTCGCGGGAAGGTACAGGATCGATTTCAACCCCAGGTTCGCCGGTAGGACCATCGTTTACAAATACACCGTGAAGGAGGTCCTGGAGGAGAAGGAGGACAGGCTCAGGGCGATCATCGAGTCTGCATACGCTTATCCCAACGAATTCGGTGTGGAGTTCACAGGAGAAGATGCGGTGGACATTACACTCCCCGACATGGTGAAGCTCGACCAGAGCTGGGCCATGGCGAAGTTCAAGCTGGTCTCTGACCTCAGGGCCCATCTCAACCTCAGCAAGGTCAGGCTCATAGAGGAATACGTGAAGAAGGAAGAGGAGAAAGCCGAGGAAGAGCATCGGTGCGATGACCCCGACTGTGATCACGGATCCCACGAGCACGAGTGCGACGACCCTGACTGCACCCACGAGTCCCACTCCGAAGAAAAGAAGGAGTGAACGCTCATCCAGGAAGAGCGGGCCCGTTGGCCCGCTTCTCCCTGTTTTGTTTTTACAATTGCTCACATTTGAGTAGAGTTACCGCAAATGTTTTAGTACTATGCTCATGATTATTTCAGAGTCGCAGGGGTCAGAGGGCCTGGACCCCTGAAAAGGTGATTTGGATGAGTTGCGAGGAAAGAGGGGCCCGGGCCCCCTTGCTCAGGAAAAGCTTTGTTGTTGCCACCGTAATACTGATGGGATTGATGGGGATCTCCCTCATCAGCACGGTATCGGAGGCAACGGTCACACCGGCGAATCCCGTCGCCCTGGTGGCATCGAATCAAGGGATACATGACAATTCCACGGCTGTCCCGATCTGGGGATTCAGGGCGGTATCCAATACCGGTACCGATACCCTTGACAGCGTAAATGTTTCAATGCTGAACCTCGGACAGTTCACACTATCCGACCTCCGGCCGATAACAACCAACATGAGAACTTCGGGGATCGCCCTCTACCGGGACAATGGAACCTCGGATGACTCCCTCGACCCGTCCGATGGACCACTCACCGTCAGCTCCATCATGAGGACCTCGCTTTCCATAAGGTTCAACATATCATCCGAAACGGTCCCGACCTCGACCTCGGGCTCCCACCACTGGTTCGTGGTCATAAGGACCTCATCCACCATAACTGCAAGCGACACCTTCGCATCGAGGCTGGAACCCAATGCCATTCGGTTCTCCGATTCAACGACAATACCATCTTCGAGGATCACCTCCAATTCCCTCAGGTGCTCCTTTGCCGCATCGAGCTACATTGGCGTCAGTGACCCCGTTCCCATCGGCGAGGCGGGCGTTACCGGAGATACCATCCCCGTCCAGGGAATAACCATCTCCTCCGGCATCTCGGACCTGGAAGTCATATCGAAGATCACCGTGAAGCTCCATGGCATCTCCGGTTTCGACCCCACGGTGGATCTTGCACCGATATCCACCGGGTCGGGCTCCGGGATAAAGCTCTACATCGATGACAGCTCACCCGCATCCGACGGGTTCGACAGAAGCCTCGACACCCTGGTCGTCCCCTCCTCGGTATCCACCTCTTCCTCGGGGGGTGTGCTTACGGCCACTCTCAACCTGTTCACATCCGGACCCAACAGGGTGAAGGTTCCGGGGACGACCTCCGGGAACATCGATTATTTCGTTGTGCTCACAACCTCGGCAGACATAGGCAACGGCAACAGGTTCTACACATCCACGCCTTCTCTGGGACTCGAGGTCAAGGGCGTGGACGGGAATAGAGCGAACGTCATGCCCAATTCCAACCGGTCGAGGACCATCGAGGCGGATACCAGGGCCCCGTCCCTTGCGGGGGCCGACCTCAGGATCTTCTCCGACCGGGCCTACTTCTACGAGAAGGATACGGACCTGCAGGGAAGAGATGAGATCTTCTTCAACAGCATAACCGGGGAAGGACTGGGACAGAGGATCTCCGTCACCTTCAGCAGCGTTGACGAGAAGTATCCCGAACGGCTAATCGGTGAGCCCGCATTGGGCTCGCTTCCAAACAGCCCCGTCGACGAGACCGACAGCACGAGGCAGACCGTATCCTACGATGTCGATGCGACGAGCTATGTCGACAATCCGCTGACCTTCACCCTGGTGGACAAGGTCGGGCACGCGACCGAATGGGACGTCTATTTCACCAAAGACAACAAGCCACCCGTGGTCTCCAACGTGTCACTCATCGAGAACTCGAAGTTCATGTACACGGATCAGCCGACACGCAACATCTACTTCCGCCCCAGCATGCTATTCACCGACAACTTCCACATAACCGGGAACGCCTACGAACCTGACAATGAATCCGGGCTCCTGAGGGCGAGCTTCACATATGAATCATCACTGGAATCATCCCCTCCGGACGATAACACCCCCGCATCGTGGAACGGCTCCTACGGTGTGAACTCGAGGGCCCAGGATTCCGATTCTCCCCTCTATGTGAGATTGTATGACAGGGTACTCAACGACTGGATAATGGATTTCTCCTATCACCGTGTGGTGACACTTCCAAAGATAGAGATCCAAACTCCATCCTCTACCGGACTGAACGTATCCGGCATCTACAGGGTCGTTGCCCGGGTCGACTCCGATGCACCCATGGAGAAGATGGAGTTCGGATACGACGACGACCCGGATTACGAGCAGATGACCTTCACGGGAAACGTTGGCGGGTGGGGTGTCTATATCTACGACTGGGATACCTTCGATGCAGGAGAGGGATCACATACCATCAAGATCAAGGGAACGGACGTGACCTCCGGTGTGAATTACAACACAACCTGGGTGAACGTCAACAACTACCCGCTCTGGGGCTACTACGTGAACCCCACATGGAACCAGCCAATAAATGGACAGATCGAGGTGCGCATGGCGGTGTCAAGCTACTTGAGCGGTGCCAGGTTCTACGTCTCCGACCAGCTTATCGGATCCTGGACAGGGAAACCGTCTGCAGGCAATATATGGACCACCCTTAATACGGCTCTCTTCACGGACGGCAAATATATCATTAAGGCAACCCTCGCCGGTTTTGGTGGTAGGGGCATCGATGTATCCATACCGATCACCATAGACAACTCGGCCCCCATCTTCCAGAACCCGGTCGTGGTCTACCCCGGGACCCAGGAAGCTGCAAAGGTAGGTGACAAGGTCAGGTTCAGGGCGACCATCTACGACAACACCTCCGGGCTCGATGACACCTTCGTTGTCGCCAATTCGATCGGGGGAAGCGTGAACCAGATACTGTTCGATGACGGCAGCCATAACGACGGGTCCCCCGGGGACAAGCTCTACGGTTCCGACCTTGTTACCGTGGATGCCACATGGGGCTTCCACATCGTCAGGTTCATTGTCAAGGACAATGCAGGGAACATCGTAGAAAAGAAGGTTCAGGTCCCGGTGGACCCGAAACCACCGTATGTGGAAGATGCCTGGATCAAGTATCCCGGCGAGCAGGGGGCAGCCAAGACCGGGGACAGCATCCAGGTGATGGCGGAGATCAGCGACAATACGGCTCCGATATACATCACCCTCGTCCTCGACAACTCCGGGTCCATGACGGAGAAGGTGAACGGGGTAGAGAAGATCGACCAGCTCAAGAAAGCGGCCAAGACTTTCATCAATTCGACCAGGGATATCGATTACATCTCGCTCTGGAGGTTCTACGGTGATACCGAGGACCCACACCCGAGGGAGACCAGGCCGGGATGGCCAAAAAAGATACTGAACTTCACATTGATGGACGACAAGGGAAAAGCCCAGGCAAGGAACCTCATCGACGGAATAATCGCGAACGCTGGAACCCCCATCTGGGACACCATAGGCAATGCCACGAAATATACAATAGACACCGCGGATTCCAACCCCGTTGTGGTGGCTTTCACCGACGGTGCCGACAACTACTTCTACGAGCGCCACAACACCTTCGAGGAGGGGTCCGCACTTTTCGCACCCTGGCATGATTGGGATGTTACCAGGTGGGTGACCTGGCACCTCGGAAAGTACGAGGACATCGGTGCGGTCTACGATGATGACGGCTACATAGAATCATTCAACGAATCGGGACATTACTACTGGGTGAACAGCCCGATATACGAAGACAGGCAGGGACTGCTGAACGCACCAATACCAATATACACCATAGGACTGGGACTCGAGCACCACGATCCGCCAAACCAGCCAAGGCGGACAACCGCCCCATCGAATTACGAGTATGACAGCAAGAACGCAACCTACACCGGTGAAACCGGGACAACGGAGTTCAATCTGTGGAGGATCGCAACGACATCCGCCGGGGGGGCCTACTATTATGCCCCATCCGCCACACAACTGGAGACCATTTTCCGCAATATTGCCAAATCCATCTATTCCACCGACAATCCGGCGAAGGTCGTGAGGGCGGTTGCGAATGTTCCACTGGACGTTACCAAGCAGGTGCTTCTCTTCGACGACGGGCTCCACAATGACGGACTTGCTGACGACGGCCTGTACGGATCAGTGGAGGTCACCATCCCCACACTTCCATCGGAGACCCGTGTCGTACTGATAGAAGCATACGACTGGGCGGCCAACATCGGGCTCGGGGATGCGGATCTCATCATCGACAATATTCTGCCTGAAGTGGATACTCCGGTAATCGTTCACTATCCCCAGGGACGCTCGTCTGTAGGTGACGAGGAGCCGTTCCACCTGGAGATCACAGCGTGGGACAAGGGCTCATCGATATTCACCGTGAAAGCTGACGGAACTGGTATCGGTTTCTTCCCCCCGATCACCTTCAACAACACGGGAGAAGGGAACGATGTTGATGGAACGGATATGAATTACACCTCCATCAACATCATCCCGAACACCGGGGGGGCCCCCTCGAAATACTATTTCGTCGAGGTCATCGTCACAGACCAGGCAGGGAACTCGATCAAAGCACTCGCCCAGGTTCTGGTCGTCAACGACAAGGAAGCGCCTGTAATAGAGATGCTAAACCCGGAACTGGTCAATGGAGCCCTTTCGGGGAAGGACAGGATATCCGCAATTGTGACCGACGACGGAGTGATCCGTACGGTTCGCTACAGCATCTATCAGGGGTCTTCGGGAGAGGTCATGAAGGGATTCCTGAAATACACCACGGCTGACATATATGAAGTGGCCGTGGACGTCTCCTCCCTGGATGACGGCGATTATTTCCTGGAAGTAAAGGCCAACGATACAGCTGGCAGGGTCGGAACCACTGGTGCCTACATGATAAGGATAGACAACACGGACCCCATCCTGAAATTGAACTATCCCGTGAATAATTCGGCGGTATCCGGGGACGTCAGCATACTGTATTTTGTCCAGGATATCAAGCCGGATGAGGTCACCGTTACCTTCTCCATAGACGGCGGCCCGCAGCTGGATGCGGATGAAGGTTTCTCCACAACCGGCTACTCCCACGGTCTCCACCTTGTGCAGTTCAGGGCCGTGGACCCTGCCGGCAATATGGATACAAGGCTACTGTACCTCTTCTTTGACGGTGGGGAGGACATCACCCTTGTATCACCCTCTTCGGTTTCGGTTCAGGAGGGTGTCATCGATATCCTGGCAAAGGTGGAGGATGGTGCGGGTATAAGATATGTGGAAGCCCAGCTCTATGAATGGGGGAACAGGAGCTCTCCCACTCCCCCCGCCGCATGGGAGAGCCCGTTCGCTTCTTTGAGGCTTTCGGGTCCACAGCAGCAGGTCGTGACATCGGGGACATTCGAGGGATTGATCGATTCAAGGGCCCTTCTGGATGGTGAATACCTTCTGGTTATCTATGCCATGGACAGGCTGGACTATCCCAACATGGAGATGTCGTACCTGCCCATAGACAACAACGCTCCCGAACTCAACGTGATCTCACCAATAGACGGAGGACCTGTTTCGGGGAACTTCACACCGGAGGTTGAGATCATCGAGCCTTTCCTTGCAAGGTCGTACTTCACATTCGGGGGAGATGATCATCCCCTTGGTACAACGTTGGATCTGAGGAGCGTGCCGGACGGTAGATACACGATGAAATTCGTCGCGCTGGACACCTCGCTCAGGTCCACCATCGTTGAGCTTGACGTGTTCGTGGACAGGTCGAAACCCATAGTGGAGATCAGATCCCCGGGCGACAGGACGAACCATACCGGTACCTTGACCGTGCTTGCTTCCGTCAGGGAGAACTCGGGACTCAGATACGTCTACCTGGACATGGACGGCTACACGGTTGCCATTGGCACTCCCATCGGGCCGGGAGGCCTCTACTCTTTCGTTGTGAACCTGACCTCCTTCGACAGGAGGGAGCACATCATCCAGGTCAAGGCCGAGAACATGGCCGGAATGGTCGGGGAATCGGATACCAGACGTGTATACAAGGATTACCTGGACACCGATGGTGACGGTGTTCTGGACATGTTCGACGACGCACCGTTCGATCCGACCTACAGCGGGGATATCGACGGGGACGGCTTCGGATCGTTCTACGATGACGACTCCGACGGGGACGGCATCCCGGACGATTTCGAGCCGGAGGGCGAGAGCTATTCACCCACGGGGGTATCAAAGGGTGTCACCTTCAGGATGGACCCGACCGAGTGGCTCGACACCAATGGCGACGGGATAGGGGACAACTCCGATCCCGACATCGATGGCGACGGGATACCCAACGAAAGAGATGCTTTCCCCCTGGATATCTCCGAATGGGGGGATATGGACGGGGACGGAATAGGGGACAACACGGACCCTGACATCGACGGCGATGGCGTGTTCAACGACAGGGACGAACTGGAAAGGGACCCCCTCGAGTGGAAGGACACTGACGGGGACGGAATTGGGGATAACCGGGATGACGATGACGACAACGACGGGGTTCCGGACGACAAGGACGATTACCCCGGCAACCCCAACAGGCAGTACAACTGGTGGCCAGTCCTTTTCATCTCCTTCGTTGCCCTGATGTGCGTCCTGATACTCTTTGCCGGAATGGTGTTCAGGGAGAGGATCGATACCGGTGTCCAGAAGCTGGTTCAATCCATGAGGAACCCTCCACAGAAGCCCGAGAAAGGTGTAGAGCACAGGGAGCCTGCTCCCGTTTACAGGCCTCCCCAGCCCCCAAAAAAAGCAACAGTGAAACATATCCCCGAGGCTCCGAAGGATGATAGACCGAGGCCTGCAAGGAAGATACCCCCCTCCCAGGAAGATGATAAGGCAAGGGCAAAGCCATTCAAGGCAATGGAGGAGGAGAAGGAAGGATTCAAGGTTAAATGGGGTTAGTTCGGGGAGATCTCCTTCATACCACCCATGTAAGGTCTGAGGGTCTCGGGTATTTCGACAGACCCGTCGTCTTTCTGGTAGTTCTCGATTATAGCGACCATAGTGCGGCCTACCGCCAGTCCGGACCCGTTCAATGTGTGAACGAACTCCGAAGGCAGGTGAGGCTTCCTCCTGAACTTGATCATGGCGCGTCTTGCCTGGAAATCGGAGAAGAGGGAGCACGATGATACCTCGAGCCACCGGTCGCCAGCGGGTGAATGCACCTCTAGGTCGTATGTCCTCGCGGAGGAGAACGTGAGGTCTCCGGTGCAGAGTTCGACCCTGCGGTGGGGGAGCTCAAGCCTTCTCAGGACCTCCGAGGCATCGTCGGTGAGACGCTCCAGTTCCTTTTTTGAATCCTCGGGGGTCGTGAATGCCACGAGCTCCACTTTGGAGAACTGATGCACCCTAATTATCCCCTCTTCGCCCACGTGTCTCCCCGCTTCCCTCCTGAAACAGGGTGAGAAGGACTGGTATCTGATGGGGAGCTCCTCCAGATCGAGTATCTCGTCCCGGTGGAGGTTCGTGACCGGGACCTCCGCGGTGGGTATCATGTAGAGATCGTCCCCCGTGAGCCTGTACATATCCGCCTCGAATTTGGGGAGCTGGCCCGTTCCGATCATGGAATCGGTGTTGCAGAGGGCAGGTGGCCAGATCTCGGTGTATCCCTGCTCCCGGTGGATGTCCATCATGAACTGTGCAAGGGCGAGCTCCATCCTTGCACCGGCCCCTTTCAGAACGTAGAAACCGGAACCTGCTATCTTCGCTCCCCTCTCCATATCAAGTATCCCGAGTGAGGGCCCGATGTCAGCATGGGGCATGGGTTCGAAATCGAGCTTCCTCGGTTCCCCCCATCTCGAGATCTCAACGTTGGCCGACTCATCCGGACCGACAGGAACGCCATCACCTGGCATGTTGGGGATGGTGAGCCTGATGTCGTTCCTCCTCCGGTCGAGCTCCCTCGATTCCGCATCAAGGTCCTTGAGGCCCTGGTTGACCTCCTGCATCCTTCTTATCTTCAGGTCCCTTTTTTCCCTGTCCTTCTCAGTGCTTATCTCTTTTGAGACAACATTCTTCTCGTGCTTGAGAGCGTTGACCTCGTCAACGATCTGCCTGAATCGGAGGTCCGAATCCAGGAATCCGTCGAGGTCGGCCTCTACGCCCCTGTCCGAAAGCATCTTCCTGACCGCATCGGCGTTCTCACGGACGAACTTGATATCCAACATTTCAGATCACCGAGAATGCTGCTGAAGAGGGGAATGGATTATAATATTTTGTGCAGGGGGGTTGGAGAGTCGCCCGGTTCACTTTCCCCCCTCACCATTCTTCATGAAGTGGCTCGACACGAAACCTTAATAATGAAACGGCATATGCCTCGCCCATGGGGGCCCTCAACCCTACCCAGCAGAGGATACGGGAGCTGGCAAAGGAGAATGACGTAGTCATCCTGGCACACAACTACCAGATGTCGGAGGTCCAGGACATCGCTGACATCGTGGGCGACTCCCTTGTCCTTGCAATGAAGGCGACCAGGGTCCCGCAGTCCTCAATACTCTTCTGCGGTGTTGATTTCATGGCGGAATCCGCCAAGGCCCTAAGTCCGGAAAAGAAGGTCATCCACCCCGTTCCCGGGGCCAGGTGCCCCATGGCGCACATGGTGGATGTGGAGGCTCTCGAAGCATACCGGGAGCAGTATCCGGGGGCCCCGGTGGTTGCGTACGTGAACACCACTGCCGAGATCAAGGCCCATGCGGACATCTGCTGCACCTCGGCGAACGCTGTTGAGGTTGTCAGGTCACTTGACGAGGAGGAGGTGATCTTCATTCCCGATTCCAACCTCGGGGCTTATGTTCAGTCGCAGGTCCCGGAGAAGAAGGTTCACCTGTGGCCCGGTTACTGCCACGTTCACAACGACATCACGGTGGACCAGATCCTGAAGGAGAAGGAGAGGCACCCAGATGCCGTGGTTCTGGTACATCCGGAATGCATCCTCGATGTTATCGCCCTTGCCGACAAGGTAGCATCAACGGAAGGAATGATCCGCTTCGCGGAGAGCTCGGATGCGAAGGAGTTCATCGTCGGGACCGAAGAGGGACTGGCCTACAGGATGTCGAGGGAAATACCGGGAAAACTCTTCCATCCCATCAGGACAGCGATCTGTCCCAACATGAAGAAGATACACCTCGATGACATTCTGAAGGCACTCGAGAAGATGGGGCCCGAGGTGGACCTCGACCCGGAGATAATCGAGGCGAACAGGGCTCCTCTCGAGAGGATGCTTGCCCTGAAGTGATCATCTCATCCATTTCAGCAATAATTCCGGACCCATCACTGACCGAGGGGGGATGAATTAATCCCTTCCTGACCCTGGACAGACGCGTATCTCAGGCCCAGTTCACCAATCCGGGAGACTTTGCTCGATCACGGCATAGCATACATCAGGATAAAAAAATATCCAAAAGGCTATTATCGATGCACGAGAACTTCACCCCGGGTTTGAAGAAATTCCAGTTCTATATCGGAAGGGACATTATGATTCCGCCTAAATGGTGCTCAACAAATCCATTGTTGCTGATGATGGTGTTGTCGATGATGACGATCATGAATATTTGTTGTTATGACTTCTGCTATCTGGAATAGCTATCGTGAACAATTCCGTGATCCTTATCGTTCTAGCGGTCCGTAGGAAGAGGGGCATTCCGGAAACGCCATCGGAAGAATATTAAAATGCTGAAGATCGATCAGGAGCGGGTGACCAAATATCCATAAGAGAAAAACAATCCAGGAGGGGGAATTCTTCCAAACAGACTGTTTTTGTCGGAAAATTAAAAAGCTAATGGAAAAATTATCGAGATACGGATAATATAATATATGTAAAAATATTTATGACCACCTCATTTTTGAGATGTTGATCATGAAAATGAATAAGGGTGAAAAAACATCAAATATCTCAAAAAACAAACCCATTGTGGAAAATGATTACCTGTCATCAAATATCTCGGTGGTATTATGTGTTAAAAATTCTGCCGGGACAGTAGAAAAATTACTGCAATCCCTTGAGAGATCATCTATCAAGGAGATCGTGATCGTCGATGGTATGTCAGACGATGGAACTCTGGAAATATGCCGAAAATATACCGATATTATTCTGTCCGACGATGGGAAAGGGTTGGGTTATGCCCGTCAGATCGGCGCTGAAACTGCAACCGGTGATATTATTGTATACATTGATGCGGACGTATACATACCAACCCCGGATATTTTCAAGAAGATGTTCGATGAGATGATTGAAAACGATTGGGTTGCCATCAACACACAGATATTGGACCCCAGAGAGAGAAAAAAAATCTGGGAAGAGGCCCAAGATATCTATTATCAGAAGACCTTTAACTTTTCTGGGGAGAGGTGTTATCTTTTAGGTATGGTGTGTATGATTAGAAGGTACATTGTACTCAGATATGCATTTGATCCGTCCTTCACATTCGGATCCGAGGATACCGATTTTTTCCATAGACTTGGTGAAGAGGGTCTAAAATTTGGTGTTTCGACTCATACAGCCTACCATTTCCATAGATCCAGCTTAAAGGATTTCGCTCGACAGAAGATCGGGTATGGCATGGGAGATATGAAGTTCATCATGAAACACGGGACCTACAAAAGTCTGACAACACCCGCCTACATCTTTATCACGGGACTCGCTAGAAGTATTATGGTGAAAAGACCATCCCACATCGTGTTCTATATGTTCTGGTCCGTATTTCTCGGGATCGGTATGTTGAAAGGTCTTTTTATCCGTTGCAGGGAATCCCTATTCCAAAATAAAAATCACACGATCCCTCTAACGGGGAAGTGACCGATCAATGAAAGAAAAAGAGAGAAAGCTGACCGAGAGATCTATTGCCCGGAACCTGTTCTCACTCGGAGTGGCGGACATATTGAACAAGCTTCTACCTCTGATCACTTTTCCTTATGTGGTCAGGGTAATGGGGCCTGAAGCTTTCGGAACCGCAAACTTTGGATTGGCATATGTTTCCTTTTTCTTGATACTGGTTGATTTCGGTCTGAACATTTACGCGGTGAGGGAGATATCCGTTCTTAAGGTCCAGGGTATGGCCAGGTTGCGAGGATTCATTAATGAAATTTTCACAGCCAAAATGTTGCTGTTGGTGGTGACATTGATCTTTTA
>Ga0272441_10005883_pt1 | contig 20996 bp, 19 predicted proteins | sample SSMProp6N_FD_193582 | JGI IMG/M metagenome (GOLD analysis project Ga0272441, IMG submission 193582) | Marine sediment archaeal communities from Little Sippewissett salt marsh, Falmouth, MA, United States - SSM-Prop-6N | ecosystem: Environmental > Aquatic > Marine > Wetlands > Sediment ...
CAATATCCGCTTTATATCGATTGTTTCATGTGATAACATTCGACTGTTAGATGTTTTCGGAATTCTGAGCCCGTGAGACAAAATGATTGAAGTCCACAAGGGATCCGCTGCAGACCTCCTGAATGGCGTGATTGGGCCGGGTCGCGAACCGGTCACGCTCGTTATCCCATACCTTCCCGGCCAGAACATCATCGACCAGCTTCTGATCTCCACAAGACAGCATGGCAGGGAGCTTCGAATCGTCACAAGCCTGTACGGGCACGGTCCGCTTGCAACCCGCGCTCAGATCGAGATGCTACTAAGGCTCGTGAAGAACGGGGCGAAGGCCAAGGTGGGAGAGCGGGGGATTCTTCCTGCGATCCTGTTCTCACCCCCCGTAACCTGCGCCATGCTTCCATCCGAATGGGGACGCGACCGTGGCGCGTACCAGGTGCCGATAATCATCCACGACGAGTGTACGGGCGAGTTGAAGCAGTTATGTGACAGGATATGGAAGCGGTCCGGCGCACGGTTCACATCGCGGCGTCTGAACCTTGCGATGCGGTGGCTCGAGGATATCGCGTCCGAGTACACCGGTCATGATGATGCTTCATCCGGTATGCCCGAGCGTGTTGATTATTCCGAACTGACCCTTTTCGACAAGCGGCGGGGAAGCAGGCGAAAGAAAAAGAAACGCGAGCGCATGGCATGGTGGGCATTCCAGGGAACGGCGAACGACCGCATCAATCCGTTTCTACCGATAAGAATATGGGCCGCGGGCAGGAATACACACAAAATGCTGCGTTTCCCGTCCGGAAAGCGTCCGACCGGGGTTAAAACGGGTGACGATATATTTTTTACGGTATTGTCACGTGTGCCGGGAGGGGATTCGGAGCTTTATATTGTCGGCAGCGCCAGGGCGATTGCATACAGGCGTCTGATCGACGATGCGACCGACGAACAGAAAATTGAAGATCAGTGGCTTGAAAGATTTCCACACGCCCTTCAGCTCGAGAATGTCAGGTTTATAAGAGGTGTAGTCGGGGAGGGGATAGCGGTTTATCCACTCATGAAAAAACTCGGTCCGCAGACCTTCGCATCCACAAGTAAAAACCTTGCCGGGAAATCAGGAAACACCGATCCCTTTAAATCGATCAGTCAGAAATCGATCATCAAGCTTGCAGACAGATGTGCTTCTGAAACACGCGGAATTCTCGAAGAGAAGTTCCATGTACTCGGAACGGTGACCTCCGGCGAGATATCAAGGTTCGAACCCGAGTGATAACGCAATACGTACGGGCACGAAAAAACCGGGATACAACTCCCGGTTAAAATTTCCATTTATCATTAATATATTACTGGCCAAGCTGTTCGAGTATTTCCGGCGGAAGCTGACCGCTGTCGATAAGCTCCTGGATATCCACTTCTTCAGAGGATACACCGTCCGTATCGATCGGTACCGGTTCCATCTCGCCGGTTTCCTCGGTTACGATCACGTTGGTCTCAGCGTTCCTGAGCCAGTCGATTGTTGTCGACGAAACCTGGATAATGTCGTCCATGTTTCCATCAACAACGACGTAGTACTTGGTTCCTTCCTTTATGCCAATCTTCAGATGGTGTTCGGTACCGCCTGTAACGGTGAAGGTCACGTCGGCAAGCGGATTTTCGAATCCCCATAGATCGTATCCCGTGTAATCACCATCCTGTCGCATATAGGTGAGCGTTACGATGTTATCACCGGTTGAGCGGACAATATGCTTGACCTTTAACTGGTTCGTTCCGTCCGTCAGGATCAGGACCTCGGCGACAACCTCGACGTTCTCGCTCGCGTTAGGGTCGGCGCCTCTTGGTGCGGGCATTGTGAACTCCCGTGTGAAGGAATCCATGCGACTCCATCCGTCGAGTCCCTCATAAAAGCTCATAATTGATGAGCCTGTGCCGGAATAATCACCAGTGATGTTGATCGCGTTGTCATCAACGAGACCTTCGGTGTCTCCCTGGGCTGCGGCACCCGGCTGGAACGATCCACGCCGGACATTGCCGAGGTTTGAGTTAATGGGGATTTCCGACGGCCAGTAATTCCCGATGTTGTAATCGGGCAGATCGATTGACGGCACCGGAACCTTCTTCCTGTTTACGAAATCATGAACACTCATCGTGTCTATCTTGTTGAGAAGGTCGTCCACCTTAGCGAGATCAAGGTCGAGTCCGAATTCATCCTGATTGACACCGCTCCACGTTCCATCGGCAAGTGTTAAATCGACCGATGTCCCGTTCTCGTGATCCGCGATATTAAACGATTCGATCTCCGCGGTTGTGACTTCGAACACATCGCGGCTTCGCATGTCGGTCAGCTTTGTGTTGAAAGTCATCGTGAGGTCGGAACCGTTGTACTCGTAGATCTCGTCGCTGTCGGGCTGCCTGATGAAGTTATTCGGGCTTCCAGCCTTCTGACCTACCAGCAGATGCGCAAGCACCTGTCCGCCATGGTCCTTGAGGATAAGCTCAAGTCCGGCCTCCGGACCTGTAAGCCCGAAGTCTGCCTGCTTTGTGGTATCGGATGTGACCAGCTGCCCGTATGGGACACCGGCTACGAGCTCTATCATGTTCTCTACCTTCGTACGGTCGGCGCGGTAGAATTCCCCGGACGGTCCGACAGACTCGGTGTCCCCACCGATTCCATACGCGCCCCTGGCAACCCACCAGAGATTGTCCTCAAGCTTGAATACAAGGCTCTCCCTGTTGATGAAATCATCGCTCTCATCGAGAAGATTAGTTCCCGGCTCTACGTCCTGGATCGTTTTTATCTCGATGTTGTACACCTGGTTGGCATCCAGATCGCTGAAGACCTTTTCGGTCGCCTCCATGCGCGTCCGCTGAATCTCGGTCTTTTCCTTCTTGTTAAGGCTGATTACAACAACCAGCAGAATGATAAAAATAACAAGGAGTATGATCATGTTTTTCATCTTACTCATGATTCCTTGCCCTCCTTACCGTCGCAGCTGTCGATCCCACAACCACTGTTCTCTTCCCAGCATCGCAAATGATGGGGTTTACCGCATTTTGAGCAGATTATTATGTCGTCTCCCTGCTTGATCGTTGACTTGCAGTACGGGCATGTCTTGCCGATGTACTTCGACGCTACTTTCGCCTTCTTCTGAGGTTTGGCCTGTACCTCTTCGCGTTCGGCCTCGTGAAGGGTCTGGAGCAGCCTTTTACGCTGATTTTTAAGGTAGAAACGTCCTGTTCCGACTAGGATGATGACAATCGGGACGGCCATGTAACCCCAGAACTTCATCCTGCCCTGGACGCTTGGCGTGAGAATCTCGCGGTCCTTGAGCTGACGTCCGGGAATGAAACGGGTTCGGATATCGATAAGCCTGTCGCCAATTGTAAGTGTTTCGATCAGGTTCATGAAGAACACCGAGTTCCCCATGATTCCCTGTGCAGCTTCGTTCGTGATGAATGTCGCGTTTCCGATTACAACAATAGATGTCTCCGGGCTTTCGGTGATCATCTCGTTCGTATCCAGCCTCGGTGCTTCATCACCGGCAGTATCGTAAGCGGGAACCGCTTCGCCCTCGAACGCCGAATGGAATACCTGGTGAAGGTGTACGCCGATAAGCTGCTTCTTGAGGTCGTCCTCGCCTCCCGGTGGCTGCCAGTTCTGATCGCACGCAAGGTTAACCGGCACCGGGTACTGGTACGCGTTCGGACTCGACATGATCAGCTCGTATGGTGGGTTCTCATCCGGGATCTTGTCGTAAAGGAGCTGGAGCGAACTCGCGAATGGAAGGACCATGTAGTCGAGTCCGCGGGTAATGGGACTTTCGGACGGGAATCCATCAGGCGGCACGATCTGCGGGAACAGGGGATAGGGCTGCATTACCTGGACCGGTACCGGGAATCCCTCGACCCGTGTTTCGCATGGCTGCTGGAAACCGTTCGCGTCGGCGACAAGATCGTCGTTGATCTTGACCCCGTATTCCTCAAGGAGGTCGTTCAGCGGGAACGGTTTCGCGTTCGCCATGTTTGTCATGCCAAGCTGATCCATCTGGATCGAGTTGCCCATAACAATGAGGTTACCACCCCGCATGATAAACTGGTCGATCACGTACTTCTCGCGCTCGCTGAATTCGGATGCGGGCTGGGCGATTACGAGTGTGTCGATGTGATCCGCTATCAGCTCACCGTTGGTGATGTCGACTTCCTCAAGGTTGTAAAGCGAACCGAGAAAGGTCTCACTGGCAATTACTTCGAATGGTGCGCTCGGTTGCTGCTGCTGGTACGGGTTCGACATCGGTGCGGTCTGGTAGGTCATAGCGCCGTGACTCATGAGGAAACCGATCGTTGGTGTGTCTGCGCTCATGAGCTTCAGGATAGTTGAGGAAATCTTGTACTCGAGGTTTCGCTCGGCCGGTACGGCCGGTATTACCTCAGTATTACCAAGCGACTTGAGCTCGATATCGAAATACGCCACCTTAACGGTTGCGCCTGTTTCGGTGTAGGAACTGTATCGTCGGGGTTCTATACCGATCGCGGCGAGATCGAGTTTCTCATCTTCGGTAAGGTCGTCAGGATTGATGTAGTTGATTACAAGCCTGGATGATCCCTCCGCACGATATTCGTCCAGAAGGTCCCTTACGCTCTGCTCGATCGGCTGGACTTCGGGCGGAAGATCGGATGAGATGTAGACGTTCATCTGGACGATGTCGGTCAGGTCCTGGACGATGCTTTTTGAGGCATCGGCTAGGGTGTAGATCTTGTCCTCAGTGAGGTCCGCCCTGGAATAGAAATACTGTCCAAGTATGTTCAGGACGATCACGATTCCAATAATTATGATGGTCTCGATTGTTGTCTTTGATATGGCTTCAGTTTTTCTCATTTCTGTTCACCTCCCTCATCCTTTCCATTTCCTTGTTTCAACACTTCTCACCGTCAGGAAGACGAACAGGAAGATAATTGAACCGTAGTAGAGAATATCCCTGGAGTCGATCACGCCGCGCGAGATCGATTCGAAGTGGTTCAGAAGGCTGATCGACAGAATGAACTGCTGGATAGTCGGCGGGAAAAGATGAACCACGTAGGGGATTCCGATAAGGAAAAAGAAGGCGAGACATACAACCGAGAGGATAAAGGCGATGATCTGGTTGTTCGTGGTGCTCGAGAAGAACATCCCGACCGCTAGGTAGGCTGCGCCCATGAGGATCGCGGCAAGGTAACCGCCCCATACCGGACCGTAGTCAAACAACCCTTCCTGTGCGGCACGGGCCACGACAAACACGAACGGGAAGGTCAGGAGAAGGGTCACGGTAAGGAAGATAAGCGCCGCGAGATACTTGGCGAGAACCACTTCCCAGTCCTTAAGGGGAAGGGTCATAAGAACCTCGACCGTTCCGATCTTCTTGTCCTCCGCGAGAAGCCTCATCGAGATGGCCGGGACGAAGAAAAGATAGAAGATAGGCAGTAGCCCGAAGAATCCGCGAAGGCTCGCCTGCTCCATCTTGAAGAAGTCCTGGATCTCGAAGAAAAAGACCCCGCAGATGAGAGTGAAAACCACTATGAAAATGAACCCGAGAGGTGTGTTGAAGTACTGCCCGAATTCACGTGTGAATACTGGTATTACACGTTTCACCTTATTCCACCTCCCTGGTTGTGATGGTTCGGAAGATGTCTTCGAGACGCGCTATTTCACGTTTCAGCTGCGTCATCTTGTAACCGTTCGCGACGGCCATGTCGAAAAGTTCCTCCGATATATCATGAGCCGCACTTGACGTAATGTGGTAGATGTACGGCTCCTCGTCGACTGATTTCATGTACCGGTAACTGGCGATCGATTCGTGCGTGTTAAGCGAATTTTCGATTGCGCTCTTATCTCCCCTGAGACCGATCATGTAGATGTCCGATCCACGCGCGAACGTCGTCAGTTCGTCGGTAGTTCCTTCCGCGACGATTTTTCCATTATTAATGATAATCGCGCGGTCGCAGGTCGCCTCGACCTCAGGCAGAATGTGTGTCGAAAGAACGATGCATTTCTCGCCCTCGTGACCGATTCTCCTGATAAGGTTCCTGATCTCGACGATCTGGTTCGGGTCGAGACCGGTAGTCGGCTCATCAAGGATCAGGTAATCCGGGTCGTGGATGATCGCGCTCGCGAGTCCGACACGCTGACGGTATCCCTTGGACAGCTCGTTTATGTCCTTGTAGACAACCGCATCGAGTCCGCAGGTTGTTACCATCTCATCCAGCCGGCTTTTCTTTTTGTCACCGAGCTGATGGATATCGGCTATGAACCCGAGGTAATCAATGACGTTCATGTCCGCGTAGAGCGGTGCGGATTCCGGAAGGTAACCGAGTATCCTCCTGACATCGAGTGACTGGGTCAGGATACTGTATCCGCCCACCATCGCATCACCGGCATCGGGTGCGATGTAGCATGTAAGCATACGCATGGCGGTCGACTTACCGGCCCCGTTCGGCCCGAGAAGTCCCACGACTTCACCACGGTCGATCGTGAACGAAATTCCGTCTACCGCACGCGTGCTTCCGTATGATTTGTGCAGGTCGTTTACTTCAATCATAACGGGACTACACTCCCTTGCTTCAATTTTTTATTGCACGAAAAATTATTTCGCAGCATCTTGTTACCAATGCTCCTCTTTATTGATTAATTAGTAAGGCGCACGGGGATTGTTAAATGAGTATCTGTGAATCCCACTGGTTGCGCCCCCTGATCATGTCCGCTCACTAAATGATAAAGGACACGATTATACATGAAAAGGTTCGCAATCAGGAGAATGCGAATATAACCCCGCGCACGAAGAGGAATTTTTAGCACAGCCGGTATAAGGTGTCAAGTGATTTAGTTTTGCCGGGTAATATTAATGAATAAGATAAATCCCCATGCTTTTTTATACCGGGCTTGCCAATCACCCGCTCATCCGGTACACTCACGAACTGGCCCGAAGCGGTCGGGTGTCCTGCCGTCGGGCTGACCCTGAAGATGTTTACACATCAGCCGGGTGATATGTTCCCTCATGGGATTAACGACCCCTCCTTATCACATATTCAATAAGGAGTTAGCCATATGGCAGCTAAAAAAATTCTTATTCTCGGTGCGGCCGGGAAAGACTTCCACACTTTTAACTGTGTTTTCAGGGGGAAGCGTGACCTGTACGAGGTGGTCGCGTTCACGGCAACACAGATTCCATGGATCGAGGATCGGACCTATCCCGCGGTTCTTGCGGGCGAGGGATATCCCGACGGCATCCCGATTCGCGACGAGGACGAGCTGGAAAAACTGGTCAGCGAGCATGGGGTCGAAGAGTGCGTATTCGCGTACTCGGATGTCAGCTACGATTACATCGAAAAGATGAAGAAAAGATGCGAGGCCACCGGCGCTTCGTTCAGGCTTTCGACGGCTGAAGAGACTATGGTCGGTAGCACTAAGCCAGTCGTGGCGATATGCGCGGTCAGGACCGGATGCGGTAAAAGCCAGACCACGCGCCGTGTCAGGGATATTCTTCTCGGAATGGGCAAAAAAGTCGTCGCGATACGTCACCCGATGCCCTACGGCGATCTTGCCATTCAGGCGGTACAGCGGTTCGCGACCATCGAAGATCTCGAAAAGCACGACTGCACGATCGAGGAGATGGAGGAATACGAACCCCATATCATCAACAACACGATAGTCTACGCGGGCGTAGATTATCACGCGATTCTTCGCGAGGCCGAGAAGGAAGCGGATGTAATCCTGTGGGATGGCGGTAACAACGATACGCCGTTCTATAAGCCGGACCTTCACATCACGATCGTCGATCCGCACAGGCCCGGTCACGAGCTTGATTACTATCCCGGACGGGACAACTTCACTATGGCGGATGTGATCCTGTTCAACAAGATGGACACAGCCGACCCGGCGAATGTCAAGATCATCGAGGAGCACATAAAGGAGCATAATTCGAATGCGGTGGTCGTTTACGCGAATTCACCTGCGATTCCCGATGATCCCGAGATAATCCGTGGGAAAAAGGTTCTCGTGGTCGAGGACGGCCCGACGTGCACGCATGGCGGGATGAAACTAGGCGCAGGAACTGTCGCAGCGAAAGCGGCAGGAGCGGGAGAACTTGTCGATCCGCGTCCGTGGCTGAAGGGAAGTCTCGTCGAAACTTTCGAGCAGTATCCCGGAATCGGGCTGCTGCTTCCCGCGATGGGTTACTCCGATCAGCAGGTGAAGGATCTCGAGGATACGATCAACGCGGTTGAGTGCGATGCGGTGGTTATCGGTACTCCGATCGACCTGAGGCGCCTTGTCAATATCAACAAGCCCAGTGTCAGGGTGAATTACAGCCTTGAGGTTACAAGCGTTCCGAACCTTGAGACTATCATCAAGGAAAATTTGGGTTAGTTGAGTTCCGGAATAATCTGAAATCTTCGGCATCCGTTATGGATGCCGTTTTTTTTTACCCGTACTTCAGGCGATGCCTCAGCGTGAACCAGATCCCCATCCACAGAAGCACCGCGACTATACCGAATCCGATGAAGTAGCTCAAAATAATGCCGGTATCCACTCCCGGACCGGTTGTAAATCCGTGACGCGACATCGTCTGCGCTGTATACGCAAGCCTGTTTTCGGGTCCGAGGAACAGGGTTATGGGCTGGTTGCCGAGGTTCTGGACATGCCCACCGGAAATGAACGCTTTTAATGTTTCAACGAATTCCGCACCTGCAGACAGGAATAAAAGCAGAATCGGTGCGACTATAAACCCAAGCACTGCCAGCGCATTTCGCCATAACAGTGCACCTGTGATACCGAGAGCCGTAAAGAGCATTCCGAACGAGAAATAGAACATGAATAACGGGATGGAATACTTAAGGATGTCTTCCCATGAGAATGTGTACACCGCACCGTAGAAGTAAACGAATGTGGATGCTAAAGAGATGACCGCGTATGGTATCGCCCCGTACATAATGGCGTGACCGACCATCGCGCGCGCTACATCATCGCCGTTAACCGCGGTGATCCTGAAGTGGTCCCAAAGAGATTTATTTGTATCCCTGCAGATGATCAGTGCGGGAACAGCCGCGAGATTGATCCTAACAAGCACGAAAAACCCAAGCAGAACATTTCTCATAAGGACTTCACGGCTTGCGAAGTAATCCCATGCATCCCCGAGTGTATATCGCGCGAATGCGAACAGAGCGAGGTAGATTAACCCAAATATCGGGAGGGCGTACGATTTGAACCAGTAGCCTCCAAAGATCAGTCGATGGCGCCATTTCCGCGCGAGCGCACGGGTGAGAGTGTCTTCATTAATGGGATTTTTAAGTGGTGACTTGTTGAAATCAATAGGCATGGGTCCCTGATCCGCTATAAAAGCTCGATCTCGTCTTCCTGTACATATCTTTCACAGTACGTGCAGAAGAGGAGAATCGGGCTTTCCTCTACAAGCTTAAATCGTGTATCTATTTCTTCGACGTTAGTCACGCAGTTCGGGTTCGGACATGCGAGAATTGATTTAACTTCCTGCGGAAAACTGACTTTGATTTTTTTCACTACTTCGTAATTTTCAATAATACTTACGGTTGCATTCGGGCTAATAACCGAAAGTTTGTCCACGTCATCCTGGGTCAGCACCCGGTTTGAAATTTTTATGATTCCCTTCTTGCCATGAGCTTTCGACCTGAGATTCGTGCCGACCGTGACAGTCTCTTCTATGTCATCGTCAATTTCGAGGATTCTCACAACCTGGAACACCACGTGAGGATTGAGATGGTCGATCACGGTTCCGTTTTCGATCTGTGATATCGTCCTTGTTTCCTTCTCTTTGCTTGTCATGACTTTACCCCCATAACGAGCGCGATAAGCGCCATTCGTGTCGGGATTCCATTCGCCGCCTGCCTGAAGTAAGCGGCGTAGGGTGTTGAGTCGACCTCCTCCGATAACTCGTCAACCCTCGGAAGCGGGTGAAGTATTTTCAATTCCGGATTGCATCCCTCCAGGAAGGTCGATGAGATATTGTATCCCTCACGTACCTTGTCGTAATCAAGCTCGGTACCGAACCTCTCCCTTTGTATCCGGGTAACATAGAGAATATCGAGGTTTCCCTTTGCTTCCTCGAAATTTGCGTGTTCACGATACGCCACCCCGTTCTTCGAAAGCTCGAACAGGTGATCGGAAGGCATCTCGAGTCCTTTTGGTGAAACAAAATGCATCTCGCAGCCGAACAATCCCAGTGCGTGTGCAAGTGAATGGACGGTCCTTCCGTATTTCAGGTCGCCCATGAATCCGACAGTCAGACCTTCAAGCCTGCCTTTTTCCTTCATGATGGTGTAAAGATCGAGGAAGGTCTGTGACGGATGCTGGTTGGCGCCATCACCACCATTGAGCACGGGAATGTTCGATATCTCGCTGGCAAGGCGCGCTGATCCGGCTACCGGATGCCGCATGGCGATAATGTCGGCGTAACTCTCCACTATCTTGATACTGTCCGCGAGGCTTTCGCCCTTCTTGGTTGAAGACGCCCCGGGGTCCGCAAAACCGATAACGCGCCCACCGAGGCGTGTCATTGCAGATTCAAATGATAGACGGGTACGTGTCGATGGTTCAAAAAACAATGTCGCCAGTATCTTGCCCGAGAGAGCGTTTGAGTACTTAACAGGTTCAGAATCCATTTCACTCGTGACTTCAATGACGTGGAGAATCTCCTCCCGTGTGAAATCACGCATGGAAATTACGCTTCGTCCAGCTAAAGATGCCATAGATGGGAATCCTCGTCCTCGATATGTTTGAGCTTCCTGAAGTATAGCGACACGGTAATATGCGTGCAAGGCTGATTCCGCATGAAAATGCAGATCGGAATGGGCTGGTTAAAATTAATGTAATCTGTGCCGGCGCGAATTATGTTCATGCAGCTCCAAGAAGCTTAAGCATAAGCGCCTTCTGTGCATGAAGCCTGTTTTCCGCTTCGTCAAAAACTATTGACTGAGGTCCGTCGATAACTTCCGCGGTTTGCTCCTCGCCCCTCATTGCAGGAAGGCAGTTCATGAATACCGCACCGGGTTTCGCGTGGCCCATTAATTCTGCAGTAACCTGGAAAGGTATCAGTGCTCTAAGCCTCGACTGTCGCTCGTCGGGTGAGATGTGGTAACTCATCCAGCTGTCGGCGTACACGACATCCGCGTCCCTGACCGCTGCTGCCGGATCCGTAAGTACCTCGACCTTCGTGCCGGTATCCATCGCAAGTCTCAGGGCCGTATCGGTGACGTCGGGAAGCGGCTGGAAGTCCGGTGAATCAGGACCGGCGACCCTGATGTTCATTCCCGCGAGAGGGCATCCGTGCATGAGTGAATGGGTAACGTTGTTGTTGCAGTCACCTACATATGCAAGCGTAAGCCCTTCGGTCCTGCCGAATTTCTCCCGAATCGTCATGAGGTCGGCAAGTATCTGGCAGGGATGGGAGTAGTCGGTAAGTGCGTTGATCACAGGAATGGTCGCATTTTCTGCAAGCTCGATAATGTGGTCGTGGCTGAAGAGCCGCGCCATCATGATGTCGCACATCCTGCTGACAACTTTCGCCGTGTCACTTATGGTTTCTTTTTTACCGAGAGGGGAATCCTTGATGCTGTAGAAAATCGCATGACCTCCAAGCTGGGTCATTCCAACCTCGAACGAGATGCGTGTCCTCAGAGATGGTTTTTCAAAAAGCATCAGAAGGGTTTTCCCCCTGAGACTCTTCCCCCAGCCATCCCAGTATTCATGGGGATTTTCCGCCATCTGGGTTTTGATTTCGATCGCAAGCTCGATTATCTCATTCACGTCACGAGGGTCGAGCGTGTCAAGGTCAAGTAGATGCTTCATAACCGTCTCCAGCCGTTATACATCGGTCGTGCCCGATTGCATGAAACGGGCCGAAGGGAAGTATACACATTACCGCACTACTCATACAATCCAAGTTGTGGCGACTGGTAGAAAACCGTGCCGATACCGCTGTCGGGATTAAAAACCTCTGGGAAATTATCAAGCGGGCCAAGAAACGCGCGTCGTCCACCGTGTTCAAGGAAGTACAGAATCGATTCAAGTTTTGGGCGGATCGAGCCGGGATCGAGGTTGTTCTCTGCGATGAAATCCTTAAGTTCCACCATCGACATCTTCGGTATGAAATCCTCGTCACGGAAGCGCGAATCGGCGAAGAGCCCACGGTTGTCCATCAGGATTACAAGCTCGATTTCGACATCTCCGAAATATGTGATCAGATTCGAGGCAAGAAGCGCGCTTGCGCGGTCCTTGTCGATAACAACATCACTCTGCTGAAAGCTGTCACCGATCACCTGGTCCTTTGCGCTGTCCCTGAACTGATCGAATACCGGGACTCCTCCACCACCGCAGCAGATTGTAATGACACCGTTTTCAAGAAGGTGAGCGATTGTCCCGAATTCCTCTATGGCATAGGGATTTGGTGAAGGTACCACCCTTCGGATCTTGTCCGGTGATCCGTCCGGGGATTTATACCTGATTCCCTGCGAATCCATATACTTCCGCGTCAGTTCATCGTTCGGACGCCATGGTCCGATGTACTTGGTGTATTCGCTTTCCGTGAATTCAATTTTATCGACGTAGACATGTGTGAGCACACAGGCCACAGGATATTCCCTGAACCTCGGGTGGTTTTTCATTTCACGGATCAGCCAGTGACCGATACGTCCCTGGGTGTTTGCGACGCAGTCAGTCAGTCCAAGCTCGGGAATTCCCTGGTTCTCGAACGCACAGTGAGAACGAATCATGTCGTTACCCACCTGGGGTCCGTTCCCATGGGTGAGAGCGAATGAATTGTATCTCTGGCCGGCAACCACGAGGCGGTCGACTGCTTTTCTGAGGTTGTCCATCTGGACCGCAGGCTCGGCAGACTGCCCTTTCTGGAGGATTGCGTTTCCACCGAGGGCAATTACAGCGTATCGTTCCTGCATGCCTTCAAGGTATGTCATAGCCGAACCTCGTCAGGAGGGAAACTGCAATTGTAACCGATATGCGTGGAAATTCAATCGCCAAGAGCAATGAAAAATAAAATGCGGCACACGACCGGACTTAACTTCTACCCTGGTTTAAAATTGCGGAATTTATTCGCAGTACAGCTTTGAGACCCTGAACGAGATACTTTTGGCCTCGGGCGGATCCCAGTCGTCTACAATCTCGACAGGTGTGCCTATCTCCGTCCAGCCGTAAAGCCATTCAGCGTCCTCAGGGCTGAGACGAATGCATCCATGGCTCGCGACCGATCCAAGGTGACGCAGGTAACTCGTTCCCTGTAGCGCATGCATTCCGTACAGCCCGTCGGGAGTGATCGCCATCCAGTTGGGCATGTAACATTCATACCTGTTCGAATACGCATTTGGCGATTTGTTGTGTACGCTGTACGAGCCGGTTGGGGTCCTGTGACCGGGTACACCGGTTGATGTAAGGCATTCACGGACTACCTCGCCATTTTCAAGAATATATACGGTCTGATCGGCGAGTGAGATTAATACACTTTTCTCAGGTTCCTGGAATAGTTCCTCACTTATGATATCTGTGATTTCGCTGTTCCTCGCAAACTGAGCGTATGGGATGGGTTTTTCAACTGCTGATATTTCTTCCGTTGATGTTATCTGATCCGCGTCGACTGACGATGCCCCGGTCGAAAGTAGCGGAAATATGGCTGTTAAGAGTAATAAAAGCAGTATTTTCCAGTTCGACATAGAATTTCCCTCTCTTCTAAAAGACACTTGTAGCAGTAACAATCTCCTGTTACTATTCTCATCGTTTCAGGACCAAATAGTGTTATACAAACTTTATGCCAAATGGCCAATCCGAAAAAAAGCTTCCTGTATTGATTGTACATTAGGGAGGGGAAAAAAGGAAGCCGAGTAAGACGTAGGGGGGGGACGCCTCAACTCGACTCATAGATTATATATCACATGCCTGCCAGCTCTGTCAAATAGTTTCTGGTATTTAAATAAAATATCAATTAACATAATTCAAGACAGGACAAGTTTTTGCCATGAGACTTTTTTTCGCCGTTGACCTTCCGGAATCGATAAAAAAGGACCTTGCGCCGGTTGTCAGGTCTTTCAGGGAACTGGGCAGGGGTATAAGGCCGGTTGGGTTTTCCAGTTTCCACCTGACACTCCTGTTTCTGGGTGAACAGCCCGAGACTGCGATAGACGAGTTCGGTCGAATTGGCGAGTTAGCAACTCCCAGCGCCGCTCCCTGCAGGCTTGAACTGGGCGAATCCGGATTCTTTACAAGAGTGTCATTTTTGACACTCAAGGGAGAGATGGAGACACTTGCCGTAATCAAGACGGTGCTTAACGAAGCCTGTATCAACTATCTTGAAAAACCTGATGATCGTCCGTTTAAACCACACATTACACTCGCACGTCACCGCGAGAAGATATCACCGAAGATAAAAAACCATATAAGTGAACATGTCTCTCCGTTTAAAGAATTATCGTGGACCGTCGATGAAATGGTGCTTTACCGGAGCGTTCTTGATCCTGGCGGAGCGATATACACACCGCTTGCACGATTTAAATTTGGAGGAAATTGAAAAAAGGTGTAAAAATTTCTTAACCTGACTTGATATTAAGCATAAACAGATGTATAGTACTTTCGAGCTGCTGATTTTTACTGAATGAAAGTGCGTATATCCGTAGGTTTTTTACTCCCAGCGGCGTTAAGCATGTAGAACCCGCAAACAAATTAAGGGATTTCCAGGAGAGAAAAAATGGCCAAGGAACCGGAAGACACCAGGAAAAAAGCACTTGAGCTGGCACTCGGACAGATCGAGCGAAACTTCGGAAAAGGCTCGATAATGCGTCTTGGAGATGAGGGCGTACAGCTGAGGCCGGACGTGATTTCCTCCGGATTGCTGTCGCTTGATATTGCACTTGGAGTGGGGGGATTTCCCCGGGGACGCATATGCGAGATATACGGTAGTGAAGGATCGGGAAAAACTACGATGGCGCTGCATGTAACCGCCGAAGCCCAGAAGCTTGGCGGGACAGTTGCATTCATTGATGCGGAGCATGCTCTTGATCCCACCTATGCCCAGAGGATAGGGGTTGACACCGACGAACTTCTTGTCAGCCAGCCGGACACAGGGGAGCAGGCTCTTGAGATCTGCGAGATGCTCGTTAAATCGGGTGCGGTTGATCTCGTTGTGATCGATTCGGTCGCAGCTCTTGTACCGCGTGCGGAGATCGAGGGCGAGATGGGTGATCAGCACGTGGGCTTACAGGCGCGGCTGATGAGCCAGGCGATGAGGAAGCTTACAGCCTCAGTCAGTAAGTCGCATGCGATGATAATCTTTATAAACCAGGTTCGTGAAAAGATCGGTGTGATGTTCGGGTCACCGACGACAACGACCGGTGGACGTGCGCTCAAGTTCTACTCCACGATCCGCATGGAGATAAGGCGTCTCGGCAGCATCAAGCAGGGGAATGATGTAATCGGAAGCAAGGTCATAATCAAGGTTGTCAAGAACAAGATCGCCCCGCCGTTCAAGCAGGTCGAGTCGGAAATAATTTTCGGGAAGGGGCTTTCGCGGATAGGAGATCTCCTCGACCTTGCGATAGAGGCCGGTGTGGTTAATAAGTCGGGGGCATGGTTCTCGTATCGTGATGAAAAACTCGGGCAGGGCAGGGAGAACGTGCGCGATTTTCTTACCGAGAATGAAGACATCCTTGCCGAGATTGAGTCGGCGGTTAAGGTGGAAATGGGATTCGGGCTGCCTGATGAAGGTATGGAGATCCCCGACGAAGTGCCGCTTGAGGAGCTTGAGGACTGAACGTACTCGGGCGAACTTATCAAACGCAAAGCATAGCCAATTAATAGATTGCTTAATACCTGATAATGGACTAGAATAAATCGTGGAGGGTGCCATCTTCTCCCGGTAATCAGCCGGGACAAGGTGGCGCTTGTGCGTGTTTATGCACAAGGGTGATGAATATGGCACGAAATGCACACATGAAAGAACAGCCCCTGGAGGTGTTTATCATATATGAATGTAGGTATTATAATCGCTATTGCACTAGGGTTTTTCGTCGGAGGCACAGCCGGCTGGTTCATTAAGGTCATACTTGAAAAGACCAAGGTTGAAAATGCTACTCAGACAGCTGAAAGGATCCTTAGAGAAGCAAAAACCGAAGCGGAAACAGACGCCAAGGACGTACTTCTAAAAGCGAAAGACCAGGCAGATAACTTAAGGCGAGACACCGAGCGTGAATTAAAAAAACGCAGGAAAGAAACCGAAAGACACGAGCAGAAGTTACAGCGCAAAGAAGAATCACTTGACAACAAACTTGATAATCTTCAACGGCGGATCGACAATCTTGACAAGAAGGAGAAACGGATCGTAACACTCGAGCAGAACCTCGAGGAGAAGATTAATCTTCAGGACAAGGAAATCGAGAGAATAGCCGGCCTGACCCAGGAGCAGGCGAAGAACTTCCTCCTGGAACGTACCGATAAGAAACTTGATCTCGAATATGCAAGGCGTATTGCGGATCACGAAACTCGTATCAAGGAAGACAGTGACAAACTGTCGAAGAAACTTGTCACACTCGCCATCCAGCGTACCGCGGTCGATCATGTGGCGGAGACCACGACCAGCGAGGTAGCGCTCCCATCCGATGACATGAAGGGACGAATTATCGGACGTGAGGGTCGAAACATCCGCACGTTCGAGACGCTTACCGGTGTGGAGGTCATCATTGATGACACTCCCGAAGCGGTGGTTCTTTCCGCATTCGATCCGGTTCGCAGGGCTATCGCGAGGCTGACACTTGAGAAACTCGTGCAGGACGGGCGTATTCATCCGGCAAGGATTGAAGAAGCATTTGAGAAATCCAAGAAGGAGATCGACAAGCAGATCTGGGAGGCCGGTCAGCAGGCCATACTCGAGGTCGGGATCGGCGACGTTAATCCGGAGCTTGTCAAACTTCTCGGACGTTTGAAGTATCGAACAAGTTACGGACAGAACATTCTGAAGCATTCAATCGAGGTTTCATACCTTACCGGTAATCTCGCGGGTGAGCTTGGGACTAACCCCACGCTTGCCAGGCGATGCGGTCTTTTCCATGATATCGGTAAGGCCATGGACCACGATGTGCAGGGAACTCATGCGTCGATCGGCGCGGAGCTTGCGCGACGTTACAAGGAGCCAAAGGGAGTCGTACACGCGATAGCCGCGCATCATGCGGAAGTCGAGCAGAAGACAATCGAGGCTATCCTTGTGCAGGCCGCGGACGCGATATCCGCCGCAAGGCCGGGCGTTCGTGGCGAGACCCTTGAAAGTTACATTCGCAGGCTTACCGATCTCGAGGACATCGCCTCCGGATTCGAAGGAGTCGACCGGTGCTTTGCGATCCAGGCGGGTCGCGAACTCAGGGTGCTGGTTGTACCCGAAGAGGTTGATGACCGTCTCACTCCTCTTCTGGCAAGGAAAGTTGCGGACAAGATTGAAGAGCAGCTTGATTATCCGGGCCAGATAAAGGTCACGGTAATAAGAGAAGTTCGCGCGCATGAGATAGCAAGCTGATTATTTTTTAAACTGGTTTCGACAACAGAATCCCCGCGACCGATCGCGGGGATTTTTCATCTCCATTAGTGGAATTCGTCTGCATACTTGAAAATACCAGCAATATTAATGCTTTTATTCGAATTAAGGGTTTACAGCATTCGGGATTCCTCGTTATAATTTGCACCCACGACAGGCCCGGCTTTTGTGCGGCTATTGTGGCATTCGATTCGAGGGAGGCTGATAATGCAGATTGCCGACTCGATGTCGCTTCTCGGCGAGGAGACTGCGTTTGAGGTACTGGCCAAGGCCAAAGCGCTTGAAGCCCAGGGACTTGACATGATCCACATGGAAATCGGCGAGCCCGATTTCGACACACCTCAGTTTGTTAAGGATGCAGCAAAGAAGGCGATTGATGACGGGTATACGCATTACACGCCTTCGAAGGGCCTTCCCGAAGTCCGCGAGGCTGTCGCGGATTTTATAATGAAGACGCGTCGTGTGCCGGTCAAGCGCACGAACGTTGTCCTTACACCAGGCGCGAAGCCGATAATGTTCTTCGGCCTTATCGCCACGGTGAATCCGGGAGACGAGGTCATCTATCCGGACCCGGGATTTCCGATCTACAAGTCCGTCATAGAATTCCTTGGTGCGAAGGCGGTACCGCTTCCGCTTAAAGAGGAGGTCGGTTTCAGATTTCAGCACGAAGATCTGTGGCGCCTCGCGAACGAGCACACAAAGATGATAATCATCAACTCGCCTCAGAATCCAACCGGTGCGGTTCTGACCGAGCATGACCTTGTGGTTATCAGCGAGGTTGCAAAGGAGTTCGACTGCTGGGTCCTGTCGGACGAGGTTTATTCAACGATTCTGTACGATGGCCTCAAGCACAAGTCAATCATTAATCAGCCGGGAATGCTCGAGCGCACAATTCTGCTTGAAGGTCTGTCCAAGTCTCATGCGATGACTGGATGGAGGGTTGGCTACGGCATAATGCCCGAAGGCCTTGCAAGCCACATCACAAGGCTTGTGAACAACAGTGTCTCCTGCACGGCTGCATTCACGCAGGTTGCGGCTCGTGCGGCCCTCGAAGGTCCCACCGATCAGATCGAGGAGATGCGTGCGGAATTCGAGGCCCGTCGCGACATAATTGTCGAGGGCCTGAACTCCCTTAATAACGTGGTCTGCAGGAAACCATCAGGTGCGTTTTATGCCTTCCCGAATTTCAAGGAGTTCGGATGGTCCTCAAGGGACATTGAAACCTACCTTCTTCAGAAGGCAAACGTAGCCACGCTTTCGGGCACCAGCTTCGGAAAATTCGGAGAGGGTTACATCAGGTTCAGTTATGCATGCTCGCAGGAGACAATCGAGAGGGCTATAGAACGCCTTGCAAAGGCTCTCGAAAACCTGCCTAAACTTGAAACCTACAGGCAGCCATATTACGCGAGTTGATGTGCGGCTGTGTTTTTCTAAATAGCAATCAGTCAGACATTCTTTCAAGGAGCTGAACGTTGTCAACGGGAACTCTAAATCTGAATATTGATGAACTGAATGAAATGGCCAGGACAATCAGGCGCGATGTGATTATGCAGACTTACAGCGCGAAGTCGGGCCATCCGGGCGGTCCGCTGTCGGCCGCGGACTACCTTACCGCGGTTTACTTCAACTACATGAGGATCGATCCGAACAAACCTCATGTGGAACCGAGGGACTGGTTCATTATGTCGAACGGTCATTGCTCGGCGTTAAGCTACGCGCTTCTCGCAAGGCGCGGGTTTTTTCCGCCGGGATACCTTCTCACGTTCCGTTCGACAGGATCGGGCCTCGAAGGGCATCCGAATCGTCACAAGACCCCGGGTGTCGACGTAAGCGCGGGAAGTCTTGGTCACGGAATGGCTATAGCGCAGGGGCTCGCTCTGGGTACGAAGCTGCGTGGGCTCGATCAGAGGGTATACATAAATCTTGGTGACGGTGAACTGCAGGAGGGGTCGTGCTGGGAAGGAATCATGGCCGCCGCCCATTATAAGAGTGACAATATCCTCGCCACTGTGGATTACAACGACGTTCAGATAGATGGCAGGATGCATAACGTCATGGACCTTCGTCCTCTCGACGGGAAGTTCGCGGCCTTCGGCTGGAAGGTGTTCGAGGGTGAAGGACATGATATGAAGGAAGTGCTGAGATTACTGGATCGGGCACATGGTGCAATGGGGAAGGGGCAGCCTGTGGTAATTCTCTTCCACACGGTGATGATGAAGGGTGTCGAGTCGTACGAGGACGATCATCTCTGGCATGGAAAGCCACTGGCATCAGACGAGTTGTGCCAGACAGCTCTTAAGGAACTTGGGTATGACCAGACGCCGCAGCAGGCGGTTGAATCTTATGGTGATTTAGATACTGCCCGAAGGGAATACCACGAACTCATGGGCTGGCCAATACCCTGAATGTTTAACAATAACTGAAATCAGTAAATTATTGAATTAATAAAAAATCCGGATGGGATCATGGTAAAGACAGGACAAGAACGCTGGACATACGAACTTACAAGGAAAGCATACGGCGAAACTCTCGTCGAGCTCGGGCATGAAAACCCAAGGGTTGTTGTGTTGGATGCCGATCTTTCGGAAAGTACTCTTACCAAGTTCTTCAGGGATGAATTCCCCGACAGGTTCTTCGAGATGGGAATAGCCGAACAGGACATGGTTGGCACGGCCGCGGGGCTTGCGCTCCAGGGCTTCATCCCGTACTTATCCTCATACGCGATATTTATCACGGGCCGGGCATTCGACCAGTGCAGGCAGGACGTCGACTACATGAGAACCAACGTCAAGCTTGCCGCGGCGCACGGCGGGATCTCCGTAGGTAAGGACGGACCGACTCATCAGTCGATGGAGGACCTCGCATGCATGTGCGCCTGTACAAACATGAAAGTGCTGGTTCCAGCCGATTATCATGAGACGATAAAGGCTGTTCGATGGGCATCCGAGTACGACGGACCGGTATATTTCAGGCTCGGACGGGAAAAGGTGCCGATGGTGACGGAGGAAAGTACACCGTTCGAAATGGGCAAGGGGCATATTTTCATCGACGGACCGGATGGAACAATTATAGCGTGCGGGCTTATGCTGTCGGAGGCAATCGAGGCCAGGGAGATTCTTGAAGAAGAGCATGGGATCAAGCCACGTATTGTGAACATGCCGTTCCTGAAACCTATCGATGAGGAAATGATAATAAGGTGCGCAAAGGAAAATGGGCCGATTGTAACCGCCGAGGAGCACCAGATATATGGCGGTTTCGGAAGCATAATCGCGAGGGTTGTCGCGGAAAATCACCCTGTACCGATGCGCATCGTCGGGATACCGAACATGTACCTTAGCAGCGGGGATCCCTACGACCTTCTTGAAATTGCCGGTCTAACGGGAAGGAACATAGCCGCTAAACTCAGGGAGATACTCAGTTAGT
>Ga0272441_10005884_pt1 | contig 20994 bp, 25 predicted proteins | sample SSMProp6N_FD_193582 | JGI IMG/M metagenome (GOLD analysis project Ga0272441, IMG submission 193582) | Marine sediment archaeal communities from Little Sippewissett salt marsh, Falmouth, MA, United States - SSM-Prop-6N | ecosystem: Environmental > Aquatic > Marine > Wetlands > Sediment ...
TAGCCGTTTGTTTTATTTTTTTGTGAATTTTTTGCAAATAATAGGCCAACGGTTTGGCAGGGGCCATAAATATGGTATACCTGTGCTTTTTCCATAGTCGCAGAGATTTCCGATCTGAATGATAGTCGATCTTCATAGTGCAGAAATGATAGGCAGGGGTTCCTCCAGAGTGTGTTATGTGCATCCGGGGGATGCGCTGAAATGTATCAAGATTACCTATGTGGACAACGCCTCGATCAGCAGGGAGGAGCTCAGGCATTACAACCGTTTTTCCCGGCGCAGGATTTCATGGGATATGATGTCCAGAACATACGGCCATGTCCGGACAACGCTGGGCAAAGGGGTTGTGTTCAGTCTTTCAAGAGATTATGACGGGAGTATCTCCCGAACTCTGGAATATTATCTGCAGAATGGTCTTGTTGCGCCGGGTCTGCTTGCCGGGGCATTGAACAATTTCAAACGCTACCTTATCAGAGAGCGTATTGTCGTACGGGAACTGAAGGCGGATAATCTGGTCTATCAGAGGCTTACGCCGTCATGTGGAAAGATTGTGATTATTGATGGCGTAGGCAACAACGAATTTCTTCCCCTGGCAAATTACTCCTCTCTTTTTGCTCGCAGAACCGTTCGGAGAAAATGGGGCAAGTTCCGACATTCGCTTCCGGAGCACTATCCTGCCAACCGTGCTGCTGAAGCTGTTGCCTCGATGCTTCATGATGAGCTCGGCGAGTGATCACTGGAGGAGGCGTCGATGACCCGATGCAAAAAGGCTTCAAGCTCTTTTTTCATCCTTTCTGATGAAAACTGATTCACGACGCTTCGGTGAGCGTTTGCCGACAGCCGTTCCCTGATGGTTGTGCTGAAGGCGAGTTCCTCTATCGCACTCGCAAGTTTTTGTTCATCACCGTAGGGGATGAGAAGGCCGTTTTCTCTGTTTGTAATGATTTCTTCGGTGCCTCCTGCCCTGGTGCAGATCGGCGCGTTGTTGAGGTACATCGCTTCAAGCAGGGCATTGGAAATGCCTTCGTTGGTTGATGTCATGGCAAAGATATCGCTTTGTTTGAGCCACGGCAGAGGGTTTTCAAGAAAACCGGTAAAGATGACCCTGTCGGCAATGAGCAGTTCTTGAGCAAGAGCCCTGAACGTCTCATGCTGCGGCCCGCTGCCGATGATGACCAGTGTCGCATCGATTTGCGGCGATTGGACGAGGAAGCGGGCAAACCCTCTGATAAGGAAGTCGAATCCCTTGCGAAACGTCAGGATTCCCATCGCGGTCACCACGAATCCGGATGGTCTGGGCGGAAGATGGGAGTGCTCTGCGTCTATTTTTTTTGTGTCAAGACCGTTATAGATGACCTGTATTTTTTGTCCCTGCATGAAACGGGATTCGAGAAGGGTTTGTTTGGTCCTTTCGGCATTGACGATAATACCGTCAGTCAGGTCCCGGTAGATCAGTTTGTGGATAATTGGGATTTTGAGTTTCCGGTCGATTCCAAGCCTGATAACCGATGAAATACCGCAGATTCCTGCTGCCATACCGGCAAGGACGTAGTCTTTTCTTTTGGTTGGTATAATGATGTCGATCTGCTCTTTTTTGATGATCTCAACAATTCGGGCAAGACTGAAAAGATCGAGATGGCTGATGAGCGGGAGAGGGTATCTGGTAACGGAAAACCTGTCGCCAACCAGAGCTTTTCTGTAGATGAGAACGACATCGCAGGTCTCACTGAGGGCTTCGGAAGCCATTAATGTCCATTTTTCGGTTCCTCCCCAGGTTCTTGCTGAATTGATAAACGCTATATTCATAGGACTCAATGAACGATTTGATTGCTATGCAAAACCAACGCAACAGGAAGAGCTCCGCGACATATGGCCAGCAATAATATCAAGACAGCCCCGGAATATACCAAACAATTCAGCCCGTCATTTGTGGTAACCAACCTGGTTGTGCTGGTTATGTTCGTCCTCTATCCTTTTACCGGCTCAATCCTGATGGCGCTGGTTGCTCCCGGGCAGGTCGCTGCTGGAAGGGAGGGGTGGATGAACGATGATCTGATCATGAGCGTCAGGGCGGTTCAGGTGGCGGGCCAGGTTCTGGTTCTTGTTCTGCCGGTCTTGTTTCTGGTTCGTTTTCAGACCGGCAGCCGCGCTTTGTTGTCGCGTGAGAATCGTGTGTTTATAGGCATTACGTCCAGTTTCAATATCCGTGCTGTATTGCTGGCTCTTGCTGCTGTGGTGCTGATTCAGCCTTTTCTGCTGACGATGATGGAACTTCTATCGATGGCTCTCGCCTCTATGGGCGAGGAGGGCCGGAAGCTTCTCGAAGAGCAGCAGCAGCTCGAAGCGTTTCTTCTTTATCTTACGAGCTGGAATAATCCTTTTGAATTTCTGCTGGTATTGTGTGTTATTGCAATTGTTCCGGCCTTTTGCGAAGAGTTTTTTTTCCGAGGCTATATTCAGAACAGTTACGTGACGGCTCTTTCTCCTTTTCGCGGAATTTTGCTGACGGGTATTGTTTTTGGCTTGTTTCATATGAGCCTTTTCAATCTTTTGCCTCTCATGCTGATGGGGTGGTTCCTGGGATATGTGTATTATAGAACCGCAAGCCTCTGGGTTCCCGCAGCAGTTCATTTCGCCAATAATGCGCTGTCTCTTTTCATGCTTCAGTTTCAGCGGCAGATGCCTGTATCGGAGAGGTCTGTTGGCTTCTTTCTCCTGGGATCATGGTCCTGGTGGCTTGTTGTCGTTGCTTCGTTGATGCTACTGTTGATTGTTGCCAGGCGATTTCACGGTTTGACAGCTGGAGCAGGAGATGTTGTCTTTCAGGAAGGATGAGTTGTCGTGATGATGATAATTGCTTTACTATGTCGCTGAATAATCCATCCAATCTCGCTCAGCGAGTTATAGTCGCTCTATTCGGTATTCCGGTGATGATCTGGTTGACCTGGAAGGGTGAGCTCTTTTTTCTTTCTCTGGTTGCGCTGTTAGCCATGCAGGGGGTAAGAGAGTTTCATCATCTGGCCAGAGCTAAAGCGTTTGTGCCGCATGTGGTCTTTTTTGTGATCTATACGCTTCTCTTTCAGCTTAATCTTTTTTTTCGCGTTGTTGATTTTTTGGTGCCGCTCATTCTGCTCGTTGCGGGCCTTTTTGTCAGGGAAGTTTTTGAATCAAGGGGATCGAGGATTGTCAATATCGGGTCTGCACTGACAGGGGTGCTCTATGTCAATGTTTCATTCGGTTCACTGTTCCTTCTTCGCATGGACAACCCTCTTGGCATGCACTACGTCTTTCTTTTGTTCGTGTGTGTATGGGCGGCCGATATTTTTGCATATTTCGGCGGCAGCCGTTTTGGAGGGCGTTTCATCAGGAAAAAGTTTTTTGAGCGTCTCAGTCCGCATAAAACATGGGAGGGTTTTGTTGCAGGACTGGTCGGAAGCGTGGCCGTTGCGGCAATTTTTGCCGCAACAGATATGGCATTAGGTTTTTTGCCGGCGTTGACAGCAGGATTTGCTATAGGTCTCTTGAGCCCTCTCGGGGATCTGATTGAGTCGATGTTCAAGCGTGATGCCGGCGTTAAAGATTCTTCTTCGCTTATTCCCGGACATGGCGGCGTGCTCGATCGCTTTGATACGGTTATGTTTATTGCCCCTCTGTTTTACCTCTTGACCCTTTTTTAAAAGGGGGTGATTGTGCTGGTGACAGAGTGGATTTGTTTTTTTATATTACACCTTTTCAAGTCGCGTCTTCCGGATTGGATTGCTGTTGACTAACATGATGTTATTCGAGGCTTTATCCGATTCTGAACGGTCTTATTTTTTTGCCCTGTTGCTTCTTGTATCGGGATGAAAGCTCCCGAGGAGTTTGCCGGCGCGGACTCGCAGTGATTGCGGTCAATAAGCCGGATAACGACACCAATTAATGAGTGTGCCAGAATGAAAATCGAGGATTTACTGTCTGAAAAATATATCGTGCTGCATCTTGAAATGTCAACGAAAAGTCAGGTGATTGACAAGATGCTCTCCATTGTCGCCGATCATCCGGGCGTCAGGGATCATGAGAAGCTTCGCCAGGATGTGCTGAAACGTGAGAAGGAGATGTCGACCGGCATAGGAAAACAGATTGCGTTGCCGCACGCCAAGACCGATGCTGTCAGCGATCCGGTTCTGGCGCTTGCAACCCTGAAGACCGAAATCAATTTCGAGTCCATCGACAATGAGCCCGTGCAGCTTATTTTTCTTCTCGCAACTCCTGAGGAGATGCTTGCCGAGCATCTCAAACTCCTGAGCCGCATTACCCGCATGGCAGGGCGTGAAGATGTTCGCGACAGACTGATGCAGGTGACGTCCCGTCAGGATGTGCTTGACCTCTTCAAGGAGGAGGAGAAGGATTTTCCGCAGATTTAACCGATGTTCAGTTCAGTATCAGAATTTTATGTCCCACTATCGCGCCGTTAAAGGTACCAGAGATATTTTCCCCGATGAAGTTGCTGCATGGCAGTATGTTGAAAGCGTTATTCATCGTGTTGCTTCGTTCTATGCGTTTCATGAGATCAGGACGCCCGTTTTTGAATACACCGATCTTTTTCAGCGCAGTATCGGCGCGACGACAGATATCGTCGGCAAAGAGATGTTTACGTTTCAGCCTGATCCCAACGGCCGATCGATAACGCTGAGGCCGGAAATGACCGCCGGAGTGATGCGCGCTTTTCTTCAGGGCAACCGTGCGTCGGAATCTCCGGTGCACAAGCTCTATTACATCAGCAACCTGTTTCGAAAGGAGCGCCCTCAGGCCGGACGGCAGCGGCAGTTTTGCCAGTTCGGTGCTGAACTTCTCGGGGCTTCTTCACCTGCAGCTGTGGCGGAGGTTATCGCTATGATGATGCATGTTTTCCGGCTGCTTGGACTGAAGGGACTTAAACTCAGGATCAATACGCTTGGCTCCATTGAGGATCGTAAGCGTTACCGCGATGCGCTGCGGGAGTATCTTCTGCCTTTTTCCGGTGAATTGGACGCAGCCTCTCTTGAACGTCTGGAGAAGAACCCGCTGAGGATTCTCGATTCTAAAAATCCTGCCGTGCAGAGTATCGTCTCCGGCGCTCCTTCTTTGCGTGATTATCTTCAGCCGGCAGCTGTTGAAGAGTTTGAAGAGGTTCTCGGCTATCTTGATGATCGCGGTATCGAGTATGTTCAGGACCCTTTGCTGGTAAGAGGGCTTGATTATTACTGCCATACGGCATTTGAGGTTCAGTGTTCTGATCTCGGAGCTCAGGATGCGCTCGGCGGCGGTGGTCGTTACGACGGACTTGCGCGTGAGCTTGGAGCCGGCGCTGACCTCCCTGCAGTCGGTTTTGCTGTGGGAATGGAGCGCCTCATGATCGCGCTCGAACGTCAGGGTCTGCTCTCAACGATTCCGCCCAAGGGTCCCGATGTGTATGTGGTTCTGCAGGATCGTGCGTTTCTGGTCCATGCTGTCGCACTATGCGGTGCTCTTCGTGACGCAGCAATCAGTACGGAGATTGATCTTGCCGGGCGCAGCATGAAGGCCCAGATGCGTGAGGCCAACAGGATTAAAGCCGCTTATGCTTTGTTCGTCGGGCCTGATGAAGTTGCATCGGGGGTATACGGATTGAAAAACCTTGAGTCATCCAGTCAGGAATCGCGCTCTCTGGAGGCTGTTATCGCTGAGCTTGGGCACGGTTAATCATTGGACGATGTTATTGATCCTGGAGAGACAATGAAGCGAGTCGTGCTGTATTCGAAATCAGGGTGTCATCTGTGTGATGTCGCCATGGAAACAATTGAGTTTATCCGTCAAAAAACGGCCTTTGAGTTTTCTGTTGTCGATATTCAATCCGATCCGCAGTTGTACGAACGCTACCGTTACCAGATTCCCGTTGTTTGTATTGACGGAGAAGCGGTATTTCGTCACTCTGTCGATGCAGTAGTTTTTGCTGGAATTGTCAGCGGCGATCATGCCGGAGATTTTGAGTTTTCAATGAAATAATGTGTGAGGCAGATGCTGAGGCTTGTTTTAATTGCCGTTCTTATCTATCTGATGATACGTCTGCTCCTGAATTCGTTGCGGGAGAAGTTTTTTTCGTCTACGGATTCCTCTGCCCCGGGCGCATCGGCCAAAGAGAGCGCTGAAGAGACGGAGTATGAGGTGATCGAGAGCAGAGTAAAGGAGGATCCCTGATGATGAGAGAAGGGCGCTTTGCATATTGGGGGTTTTTGTTTACATTTGAAAACAAGGCTGGGAGAATCAATCCGGATTTATTCGTGAAAGTGGGTACAGCCCACTTTTTTGTTTTGCCTCAGTTTTTGCCCTTTTGTCGTCGTCGATGTGACTGGCGACACTCCGGCTTGAGCCGGGAGGGGGCTTGTCGTTGTGATAATAATGCCTTAAGGGCGACAAAGTGGATATATGGTAGAAGATCGGCTTATTTCAGGAATTGAAGCGTGTGTTGCTTCCTTTTCCCGGGAAGTCTCAACGGGAAAAGAGAGCGAGATTTTTCTTGTTGACCTGGCTGTCAAAGCCGCAGGACGCTCGGTAAAGATCGAAGTTCTTGTTGATAGCGAACAGGGGATTGTGATTTCTCAGTGTGCTGCGTTGAGCCGCAGGATCAGGGATATGATCGAGAGTGACGACGAGCTGCAGGAGGTCTATGGGGAGGTTTTTGAGCTGATGGTGTCATCTCCGGGTCTTGGTGGCCCTATAAGGCATGTACGTCAGTATATTCGCCACACCGGACGGCTTTTGAGTGTTCGGTATCGTGATGATGCAGGTTCTGTGCATGATGTCACAGGCCGATTGATAGAGGTGGATCTGGCTGAAGGGCATGAACCGTTTCTGGTTCTGGAGCCAGTGCGCAGCGGGAGAAAAAAGAATGGATCTCTTCCGCCTTCCCGGCTGAAGATGATGCTTGACAGAATTGACAAAGCGGTTGTTCAGGTTGAATTCTGAGGGTTCGGCTATCAAGGGCAGTTTTTTTCTTTACAAAATAATGTAATTACAAAGAGATGGCTAAAAAGCAGGCAAAAGGGGAGACTCAGGATCGCAAGGCGCAGATCGCAAGTGCTTTTGGTGAAATCGAACAATCAAAGGTCTTCCTGGACAAACGCACTGAAAGTGCCGCGGTGAAGATGGATATTGCTGATCTCCTGAAAGATATTATTCAGAAGCAGCTGCGGAAAGATTACGATCCGGAAGTCGAAGCCAATATTTTTATCAATCCTGAGAGAGGGGATTTCGAGGTCTATATTCTTAAGAAAATCGTCGATGAAATCGATATTCCCTCGATAGAGATCTCCATTGACGAGGTTCGTCAAATAGATGACTCCTTGGAAGTAGGCGATTATTACGAAGAAGGCCCTATCAATCTTGAAGAGTATCTTACCAGAAAGTCGATTCAGATTATTAAACAGTCCGTTCAGAAAAAGGTACGTGATCTGGAACGTCAGGTCGTCTATGAGGAGTGCCTTGAGAAGGTGGGAGAGGTTATAGCAGGAGAGGTTTATCAGATTCGTCCCCATGAGGTGATTTTCAGTTACAATACCTCAAAGGACCACAGGGTTGAGCTTGTCCTTCCGAAATCCGAGATGATCAAGAAGGATAATCCCCGGCGAACCCCTCGTATGAAGCTCTATGTGAAGCGTATTGAGAGGGAACGGGTAAAGGTAAAGCAGGATGACGGAAGCATCGTTGAGAAGGAAAAACCTGACGGAGGCATGAAGGTCATCGTTTCGCGTACCGATGACCGTTTTCTCTATAAACTTTTTGAAAGCGAAGTTCCGGAGATTCTTGACGGATTGATTGTTATCAAGGGGATCGCCAGAGTACCGGGAGAAAGGGCCAAAGTTGCTGTTGAGTCAACCAGTTCCAGGATTGATCCTGTTGGGGCAAGTGTCGGTTATCGTGGCAAGAGGATTCAGAGCATTGTCAAGGAGCTCAATAATGAGAATATTGACGTAATTTATTACACTGATGAGCCTCAGATTTTCATAGCACGTGCACTGCAGCCGGCAAAGATAGATCCTATGACCGTTCATGCGGATATGAAAACCCGTATGGCAAGGGTTATGCTGAAGCCTGATCAGATCAAGTACGCGATTGGAAAAAACGGCAATAACATTCATCTGGCAGAGCGACTGACCGGCTATGAGATCGATGTCTATCGTGACGTGATTGATAAAACACTCGAAGATCCAAATGATATCGATATTATTGAGTTCAGAGAGGAATTCGGTGACGATATGATCTACCAGCTGCTGGACAGCGGGCTCGATACGGCAAAGAAGGTGCTTCAGGCAGGCATAGAAGAGATTGAACAGGCACTGCTCGGGCCTACGAAGATTGATGAGATGTCTGTCTTTGGCAAAGGCAGAAAAACAGTCAAGCCGAGAGAGCGCAGGCTTACTGACGAAGAGAAGAGGTATTGGAAAAAAATTGCTGAAAATATTTACAGGACAGTGAAGGATCAGTTTAATGAGGCTGACCTTCAGGAGATCAATGATGAAGATAACGATGCAGCTCCAGAGGGCGAGGGTGCAGACGAAGGTTCTGAAAAGCAGTAAGCGCTGAAGCAGAGAATAAAAAGCGTAACAGGTTATTAAATCCAGAGGAGGTTGTATGTCCCTTGAGGAAAAGGAAATGAAATATCGAATAAGCGATATTGCCAGAGAACTGCAGGTCAGTCCTCAGGAGGTATTGCATTTTGTTAAGCAGGAGGGCGCAAAAGTTGCATCAACATCCTCGATGGTGAAATCTGACATGCGCGAGCTGATTCTCGGTCATTTCAGCGATGAAAAAAGGCTTGTCGACCAAACCCGCAAAATTCGCGAGGAAAAACGTCAGCGTCTGACGCGTCTTGAAGAGCAGTCCCGCAAAACCTATGAAAAGGAACAGCAGCTCAAAGACTCTATCGCTGTTTTTCCTGAGCCTGGTCCGGTGTTGAAAAAAGATCATGTTCATGAGGAACCCGAAAAGCCTGCCATAGTTATTTCGGAATCCGAACCGGAAGTCGAGCCGGAAGTCGAACCCGAACAGCCGGCGGCAGCGCAAGAAGCAGAGGAGGCTGTCCCCACTGAGGCTGTTTCTGTACCTGAACCCGTTGAGCAAGAGCGCGTTGTGCCGGCCCCTGAAAAGCCTGAAGCAGAAAAGCCGGTCCCTGAGCAGTCATCGACTATGAAAGCACAGGCCTCTCCTGAAATGCAGGTTACCTATGAAAAGCCGAAGAATATCGGTGGTCTGACCGTTCTGGGTTCAATTGATGTCAGGAGTGCTCTCGATCGGGGCAGTGAGTCTGACAGAAAGAAGAAAAACCGCAAAAAGCGTTTCAAGGAGCAGGCGGACGAGCTTAAGGGTGAGTTCGAGAATGCAGGAAAGGCGGAAGGCGATAAAAAACCGGCAAAGAGCGGCGAAGCTAAAACCAAAGCCCCGAAGAAGGCGGCAGGAACAACAGGAAGTGCTGCCGAAGATACCACTTCGTCAAAGAAGAAGAAGGGCGGCAAAAAGAAGAAGCCGGCCGTTGACGAGAAAGTTATCTCCCAGAATATCCGAAGTACTATTTCAGGCATGGACGACAGCAGCGGTGGCTCGGGTTCTCGCCAGAAGTTCCGTAAGATGCGCAAGATAGAGCGTGAAAAGGAGCTTGAGGCAGCCGAGGCGGTCAAGGAAGCAGAACGTAGTATTGTACGGGTTACGGAGTTCGCGACAGCACATGAACTTGCGGACTTGATGGGTATAACCGCCAAGGAGATTATCCAGCGCTGCTTTACTCTGGGCAAGTTCGTTACTATCAACCAGCGTCTTGATAAAGAAACGATCGAGCTTGTTGCGCTGGAGTTCGGTTTTGAGGCCGAGTTCGTGTCTGAAGTTGAGGCGACTGAAGTGTTTGAAGTCCACGATGATTCTGAAGATCTTGAGATCAGACCTCCGGTCGTCACGATCATGGGGCATGTCGATCACGGCAAAACATCGTTGCTGGACTATATCCGAAGCAGTAATGTCGTTGCCGGTGAATCCGGAGGAATTACCCAGCATATCGGAGCCTATGAGGTGACCCTCGATAACGGCCGCAGCATTACGTTTCTCGATACGCCGGGCCATGAAGCCTTTACCGCCATGCGTGCCCGCGGTGCGCAGGTGACCGATATCGTTATTCTTGTTGTCGCTGCCGATGACAGTGTTATGCCGCAGACTATCGAGGCAATCAACCACTCCAAGGCGGCCAATGTGCCTATTGTTGTCGCGATCAACAAGATCGACAAGCCTGAAGCAAATCCTGAAAAAATACGGGCTCAGCTTTCAGAAGCAGGCGTGCTGGTCGAGGACTGGGGCGGAGAGTACCAGTGCCAGGAGATTTCAGCCAAGCAGGGCATGGGTATGCATGAGTTGATGGAAAAGGTCCTTATGGAAGCTGAAATCAGAGAGCTGAAAGCCAATTTCTCGCGGGAAGCAAACTCGAGGGGTATCATTGTTGAATCAGAGCTCGATAAAGGGAAGGGCGTTATCTCTACCGTGCTTGTCCAGCGCGGTTTTCTCAAAGTCGGAGATCCATTTGTGGCAGGCAACACCATGGGGCGTGTTCGAGCACTGATGGATGAACGGGGCCGCCGCATCAAGGAAGCCGGGCCTTCACAGCCGGTACGAGTGCTTGGTTTCGAAGACCTTCCACAGTCGGGTGATGAATTTGTTGTTATGCCTACCGATAAGGAAGCAAGGGAGATCGCCCAGAAACGTCAGATTATTCGTCGCGAGCATGAGTTCAGGCGTAGCACGCGCGTCAAGCTCGACAGTATCGCCCGTCAGATCAAGGAGGGGCTGATGAAGGAATTGAGCGTTATTATCAAGGCCGATACAGATGGTTCGATTCAGGCCCTGGCTGACGGCTTGATGAAAATCCACAACGAAGAGGTCAAAGTACAGATCATTCATCAGGGGGTCGGCCAGATTACCGAGACTGACGTTCTTCTTGCGGCTGCATCGGATGCTATTATTATCGGTTTCCGTGTGCGACCGAACGTGAACGCCAAGAGACTTGCTGAAAAAGAGGATCTTGACGTCCGTTTTTACAGCGTGATCTATCATGTGATCGAGGAGATCGAACAGGCGCTCGAGGGGATGTTGTCACCGGAGCTTCATGAGGAGAGTCTTGGCTCTCTCGAGATCCGTCAGGTCTTCAGGGTTCCGAAAATCGGGAATGTCGGTGGTTGTTACATGCTTGAGGGTAAGATTTTCCGCGATTCCAAGGTTCGTCTCCTTCGCGAAGGCGTTCAGATCTATGATGGTGTTCTTGATTCCCTCAAACGCTTCAAGGATGATGTCAAGGAAGTTGACGCCGGTTACGAGTGCGGCCTTAACCTGAAGGGGTACGGGGATATCAAGGTTGGTGATATTGTCGAAGCCTATCGGATAGTAGAGAAAAAACGCAAACTTTGAACACGCTTCGAATATGTCGATTCGTACCGGAAAAGTATCGTCTCTGCTGCAGAAAGAGCTGAGCTCGATTTTTGAAAAAGAGTTGCCGAGAAGCGGTCCTCTTCTGACTATCGTCGAGGTGAAGGTGACGGCGGACCTTGGTATTGCAAGGGTCTATGTTTCTCTTATCGGTTCTGAAAAAGAGAGGGGGCTTTTGATGGAGCACCTGCAGAACGAGACAAAATATATTCGAAAGCTTCTCTCATCGAGGATTCGTCATCAGTTCAGGCGCATTCCTGAGCTGGAGTTTTACGAAGATGAGCAGTATGACAAGGCTCGTAGAATCGAAGAACTGCTGAAAGAGGCCCTCAACCGACCCGGGGAGGAACAGACAGAATCGTGATGCCGACAGACGTGAAGCATGGTGGAGAACCAGGGCTGATGGTCGCAAGCCAGGAGGGCGATTTTCTGTTGGTTGATAAACCTCTGGGATGGACCTCGTTCGATGTGGTGGCTAAAATACGCAATGCCTATACCCGGGCGGGCCTTCGAAGAAAGGTCGGTCATTGCGGGACGCTTGATCCAATGGCGACAGGTCTGCTTATTCTTGCTACCGGACGCAAAACCAAACAGATCGCTGGCCTGGAGGCGCTTGACAAGGGGTACGAAGGCGTTGTCAAGCTTGGTGTTACAACTGAGAGTCATGACAGTGAAACACCGGAATACGACGAGCGCAGTATCCAGCACGTCACCAAAGAATCGATAGAACGTGCGGCAGCGCAGTTATGCGGGACCAGCATGCAGCAGCCGCCTATGCATTCTGCTGTATGGCATAAGGGTAAAAGGCTGTATGAACTTGCCCGTAAGGGAGAGCAGGTCAGGGAGAGGAAGTCGCGCGAAATTACCGTTCATCGTTTTGCGGTAACGGCGATTGATCTGCCTTTTGTCAGTTTTTCGATTGATGTGACCAAAGGGACGTATATACGGGTGATTGCGCATGATTTTGGTGAACTGCTCAATACAGGGGGATATCTGAGCGGGTTGCGCAGAGTTTCGATCGGTGAATACAGGGTGAGTGATGCCAGCTCGGTTGAGGATATTCTTGCTGAAATTGGACGGGTGGCTGCCAGAGGAGTTGAAGGGTAGAGACAATGCATGTTGCGGAGTATCATAACGGCAGTGTTTCATACACAACTACCGGTCAGGATAACCCTTTTCCACTGATGGCTTCGGCGGTAACCGTCGGTTCATATGACGGGGTGCATGTCGGGCACCGGAGGATAATCGGCAGAATGCTGGATATCGCCTCTCAGGAGCGCCTTCGCAGTGTTGTCGTTACCTTTGAGCCTCATCCCCGACAGGTGATTGCTTCAGGACGCAGCAGCGCTATTGAGCTTCTTACCCTGCCCTCAGAGAAACGGCTTCTTATGGAGTCACTCGGTATAGACGTGTTGTTCGTGGTGCGTTTCGATGCTCTTTTTGCATCAAGAAGTTCCGAATGGTTTATACAGCATATTCTTCTTGATCTTATTGGTGCCAGGCATATCGTGATCGGTTATGATCACGGTTTCGGTCGGGACAGGACAGGGGGGCGCAGGACGCTGGAGAGGCTGGCCGACGAACGTGGATTCAGTGTTGATGTCGTCGATGAGGTACGCCTTCATGACGAGCACTTTTCCAGTACCAGGATCCGTACCCTGCTTCATGAAGGACGGCTCAGAGAGGCAAACGCATTTTTGGGGGCGCCTTATATGATTTCAGGACAGGTTGTTCATGGCCAGGGGCTTGGCCGAAAGATTGGCTTTCCGACTGTCAATATCAAACTTGCCGATCCCGATAAACTGCTTCCCCGACATGGGGTATATATAGCAGAAACGCATCTTGACGGGCAGAAATACAAGGTGATGATGAATATCGGTATCAGACCTACCGTGTCGGACGGATCGGGCGCGGTTATAGAGGCACACATTCTTGGGTATTCGTCATCACTGTACGGACGAGAAGTACATCTTTGGCTATTTGAACGTTTGCGGGACGAAAAAAAATTTGAGTCTCTTGATGCGCTCAGGGAGCAGTTGCAGAAAGATAAAAAAATGGTGGAGCTATTTCAGAAATAATTCTATATTAAAGGTCATTCGAATCAACATATTAAACGACAGGTCATGAGTTTGACAAAGGAAAAAAAAGCCGAGATTATCAATACCTTCGGTGGTTCAGACAAAAACACCGGTAAGACGGAAGTGCAGATTGCGCTCTACAGCCGTCGCATCAGTGATCTTACAGGTCATTTGAAAGAACATCCGAAAGACAAGCATTCCCGTCACGGTCTGCTGAAGCTTGTCGGTAAGCGTAAAAGCCTGCTGGCATATCTGAAGAACACTGAAATCGAACGTTACCGTCAGGTTCTTGCAGATCTCGATCTTCGTAAATAACGCCTCCTGTTAAGCACTTGTTCGTCTGATTCCCGTAGGGCCTGCCCTGCGGGATGCGTTATTGGCAGGACTTTAAATCTATCGAATTATGTTGGAAAGCATGACCGGCTACGGCAACGCAGAGTGTGTTCAAAGCGGCGTGCGTGTGGTTGCCGAAATACGTTCGGTTAACAACCGATTTGCCGAAATCAGCGTCAAGTTGCCCCGCCAGTTTTCAGCATATGAAATTGATGCAAGAGAGCTTGTCCGTTCGCATTTTCAAAGAGGTAAAATATCGGTTTTTATACAGGTTATACTCGACGAGGAAGTTGATCTTGCCTTGAGTGTCAACGTACGCAAAACCAGGGCGTATCGGCAATTGCTCGATACGGTTCGCGAGGCTGCCGGTATCGATGCTCCGGTTACATTGGACCATCTGTTGAGATTTTCTGAGATATTTGATACCGATAACCGTCTTTTGGATGAGACGGAGCACATCTGGAAAATTATTGTCAAGGTTCTGCAGGAAGCTATCGATGCCACCAGGACGATGAGGCGTCGTGAGGGTGCAGAGCTTGCAGGTGATTTTGCCAGTAGAATAGCTCTCATCAATGAACTGCTTGAAGAGATCCGGCAGCTTTCCCTGCAGAATATCGACGCTGTCCGTCAGCGTATTACCGAAAAAGTCGCCGCCGTTGCGGACCGCGATATTGCCTACAGTCGCGACCGTCTTGAGATGGAGCTGGTGATCATGTCAGACAAACTCGATATTACCGAAGAGTGCATTCGCTTTGCCAGCCACAACAAGTTTTTCCTCGAGGAACTTCATAACGATGCCCAGGGCTCTGGCAGGAAACTGAATTTCCTTCTTCAGGAACAGCTGAGGGAGGCCAACACCATTGCTTCCAAGTCTCAGAATGCTGATATTTCGCAACGAGGAGTACAGATCAAGGAAGAGCTGGAAAAAATCCGTGAACAGCTGCAGAATATCGAGTGATCGTTATGAGTGATACGGTAGCACCGAAAGGGAAGCTTATTGTTTTTTCCGCACCTTCGGGAACGGGAAAATCGACAATTGCCCATAGGGTCATGCAGCGTATCGATAATCTTGTTTTTTCGGTCTCTGCAACGACTCGCGCCATTCGGGAAGGGGAGAAAGACGGGGTCAACTATTTCTTTCTGACCAAAGAGGGGTTTGAGGAGACTATTCGTAACGACGGATTTATCGAGTATGAGCACTTCTTTGGAAATTATTACGGTACGCTGGTCGATAAAACCCGTGAGGCTGTCGATACGGGAGTCAATATGCTCTTTGATCTTGACGTTAAAGGTGCATTAAACCTCAAAAAGCACTTTCCCCGGCGTTCTCTGCTGATTTTTATCAAGCCGCCCAGTCTTGATGTTCTCCGTTCACGACTGCTTGGGCGTGAAAGTGAAGATGAAGACGCTCTTGAACAACGTCTTCTGCGCGCATCCTTTGAGATGTCACATGCCAGGGATTTTGATTATGAAGTGGTCAATGATGATCTTGATGAAGCTGTCGATACCATTGTTACGCTGATTGAGGATTTTATCTCTAACCAGTAATTAACCTACAACAAAGGATACTATGTCGGTAAAACCTGTCGATTTGAATAAACTCAGAAGCGCTCATGAGAATCTCTATGAGACCGTTGTCGCTATTTCAAAGCGGGCTAAGGAAATACACGATGAAGAACGTGCTGATCTTGAAGAGAAACTGTTGCCCTATAAGGAGATGATTCGCAATCCTACCAGTGAATCCGAATCAGACAAGGTCTTTCCCGAACAGATCGCTATCAGTCTTGAATACGAAACCCGTGAAAAGGCTTCCCAGCGAGCCATTGCAGGTTTTCTGGGGCATCAGTACGATTATACTCTTCCTGAATCCGTCGAACCTGTAAAAAATCAGGATGATGAAAAAAATGAAGCTGACAGGGATTAACCAGATTACCCTTCGTGTCAACGACATGAGACTATCCGAAGACTTTTATGTGGGTATTCTCGGATTTCAGGTAGAACTGAGAGCAGGTGCCAATATTACCTATCTTCGCGTCAATTCAGATATGCTTGTTCTTGTCAAGGCTGAAACCCCCGGGGTTCCCGAGGCGCGAGATATCAGAGTTGATCATTTCGGTTTCAGACTGTCGAGCGATGAAGAGGTCGATCACGCTGCGGAATATATGGCAGACAGAGGTGTTCATCTTGTTACCAGACCCGCCCAGCGAAGAGAGGGGCGAGCATTTTTCGTTATGGATCCTGATGGTAATCTGGTGGAGTTTTATTCAATGAAGTCCCGGGAGCGCGATCATGCTTCCGAGACCATTGACAAGACGATGCCTGATCAGCTTGCGGCAGTATCCCGTCAGAAACTGGCGGCTGAACGTGAAAGCCTCAAGCCACGTCGCAGCAGAAAGTAGCGTCTTGTGCTGTATCGAACGGTGTTGCCAGGTATTCAATTCATTTCTCTGACCAATGAGAATCGGTGTTTTAACTGGAGGAGGAGATGCTCCGGGTATCAATGCATGCCTCAAAACCATCGTTACACAGTGTGACGAATACGGTTTTGAGGTTTTTGGCATTAAACGTGGCTGGGAAGGACTTCTTTCGCTCAATCCTGATGTGCCGGATGAGCGATCCCTCCACATTGTTCCTCTGACCAGGCATCTTGTCCGAAAAATCGACAGGACCGGCGGAACTTTTCTGCATTCCAGCCGGGTCAACCCTGGAAATCTTTCCCGGAAAGAGGTTCCTCTGTTTCTGCAGTGCGCACTGAAGAGGATGGGGCGAGGTCTGATCAATGCAGCTCATTTTGATGCGACCTTTCATGTTCTGCGGGTTCTGGAACATCTGGGTCTTGATACACTCATTGTTATCGGTGGCGATGATACGATCAGTTATGCCTGGCATCTGCAGCAGCAGGGAGTTGCTGTTGTAGCGATTCCAAAAACCATGGATAACGACGTTTTTGGAACGGATTACTGCATTGGATTCGGTACGGCTGTTACCCGGAGTGTGCAGTATATCCATCAGCTTCGTACCAGTTCCGGTTCTCATGAGCGGATTACCATCGTTGAACTGTTCGGTCGTCATACCGGAGAAGCATGTCTTGTCAGTTCCTATCTTGCAGGTGTAGACAGAACGCTCATACCCGAGGCCCCTTTTGATCCGGAACGTCTTGCCGACCTCCTGATTCTTGACAAGGCCGCCAATACCAGCAATTATGCAATGGTTGCCGTCAGCGAAGGGGCTCGCATGGTTGGTGGTAAATTTATAGAATACTGTCGCCATCATATTGATGATCATGTGTTGCAGCGGGATGGAATCGGTCAGTTGATCCGTGATACCATGACCATGCTTACCGGTGAAGAAATTATCTGGCAGCCGTTGGGATACCTTATGCGTTCCGGTATTCCGGATGCGCTTGATATTATGGTCGGATGTAATTTCGCTCAGCTTGCCGTCGAACTTATCCGTAAGAATGTTTCTGGTGTTATGGTTGCTCTCAGTAAGGGGGTTTACGATCATGTTCCGCTTGCTGTTGTTGCTTCAGGTACCCACCAGGTCGATATCGCAGAGTTATATGATCCTGAGGAGTACCGGCCCAAGATGCGCTGTGTTCTCGGCAAGCCGATGTTTTTCTATTAAGCGTGTCCGGATGTGGTCTGCCATTCTCTGTTTGCTCGAATGAGGAACTTTTGTGTACCTTTGAAAAATCTTTTTAACCACTATGTCGAAGGACTATGAGTGCAATAATGTTAGCTGATGCGGCGCGGTTGTTTGAAGATGCGCTCGAAGCAATTGAGGCTTTTGCTGTGGAAAGCAGAAAACAGATAGGACTTACAGCTTCGGCGTGTGATGTGATTCAGCACGATATTGATATGCAGGAGCTGCGCGATACTATCGATGAGCAGAGTCAGGACCTGGCTGTTGCAGCCGCTTTTCTGGAGGGACTGGAAGAAAAATGTTCCGAACTGCAGATTCTTTATGCCGATGTTTCGGCACAGCTTGATCGCTGCATCGACCGTTCGCTTGACGTCGATGAGGACAGCGACGATTTTTCTCCTTCTTCGATCAGCCCGCTCGCATAGCGGCGGTTATTGCCTGCCGGAAAGAATGCTTTCGGCTTCGCTGAGCTGTTCGGGGGTATTGATCCCCCTGATTTCATCGGGATCTTCTGTTCTGAATGCAGAGATTTTTTTCCCCTGCTGCATGCATATTGCGAAAACGTCGGTCAGGTAATATTCCTGCTGGGCATTTTTGTTGTCAATCGCCTTCAAGGCTGAAAACAGCGTTGTCGAATCAAAGACGTAGATTCCCGAGTTGATCTCTCTGATCCTTTGTTCCTCGGGCAGGGCATCCTTCTGCTCAACAATTCTCTGCACATCATTGCTTTTCTGATCACGGATGATTCGGCCGTAACCGGTTGGATCGTCAAGTTCGGCGGTCAGAACCGTTGCTGTCGCATTTTCTTTCCTGTGATAGTCCAGAAGCTTTGAAAGGGTTTCCCTGGTGATCAGTGGCGCGTCTCCCGACAGGATCAGAATATCGCCTTTAAATGAGGCGAGCGGCAGTTCGGCCTGCATGACCGCATGGCCTGTGCCAAGCTGTGGCTGCTGCAGGGCGCAGGAAACATCGAATCGCTCTGTGGCTTTTCTGACCTCGTCAGCCATATGGCCTACGATCAGGACGATCGATTCAGGCGAGAGCTGTTTCGATGTTTCGACGACATATTCGATAATGGGTTTTCCATGAGCTGGATGCAGTACTTTAGGCAGATCCGATTTCATTCGAGTGCCTTTACCCGCAGCCATGACGATTATTGAGAGAGACATAGGGGGGAGGTTGTTGAGTTGTTGAACTGTTGAGGCAGCGGGCCGCCTCAACGAACTATTGTCTTGTCAGTGCGGCAGGGGGGTGTCTTCCTCGCCTACCAGATGACGGCGTTTGGGATTGTTCTGGTGATCGACAATCAGGATCATCGGTTTGAAATCCTTTGCTTTTTCGGCTTCGATTTCTGCAAATGTCATGATGATAATCTCATCGCCCGGAAGTGCGCAACGCGCGGCAGCGCCATTGAGCTGAATTTCGCGTGAGCCGGCTTTTCCTTTGATAATATAGGTTTCAAACCGTTCGCCATTGTTGTTATTGACGCAAAGCACTTTCTCATTGGGAAGCATGTCAGCCAGTTCAAGCAACTGGGAGTCAATCGTTATACTTCCTTCGTATTCAAGATCTCCGCTGGTAACGATAGCATTGTGAATTTTCGACTTAAGCAAATGCAGTCTCATGAACAAAACAATCCTTTATGGTTTAAGCTCAGCTTCTCCGCTGGCTTTGAAGATAGTATAATTTTTCAGAGCATCATCACTTTCAAGACCATAGCCTCGAATGGTTTCCGATGGTTTTTCAATGACGATATAGCGGTCTGTCCAAAGTCGGCTGGTCGAAGCAAATCGCTTGATGTACGACGTTTTTATCACGGTCCTATCCGCCGATGTCAGGATGACATCGTTAAATGCCTCAAGGTCTCCGTTCGGGTGTATCGTCCCTTTCTCTGCAAGAATGGTTGCGGTTGTTACTCCGCTGCTGTCAGAGAAAACAGCTTCAACTCCCCCATCGAGTTCTCTGGTGATACTCTTGTCATCCCTGTATTCAGACAGATGAGCGGCTTTGAGCTCAATTCTGGAGCGCCCTCTGCTGTCAAGCGTAATGGTGATATCCCAGCTCTCCTGAACGGGAGCGTTTTCTCCTACAAACTGCAAGTCAGCTGTACGGCTCTCCTTTGAGGGAGAACCGCAGCTGACTAACGCTGTGAGTAGCAACAAAAATAGTTGATGATATGTCCGGTACAGCGGCAACGTGTTTCTATCGTTGATCTTAGATGATCTTATTTTTTATTCAGCTGGTCAATGACCTTGATGGTTATGTCAAGGTCACTGTCACCGTAGACCATAGCCTGTTTTTCCATAATAAGTGAAAACCCATCTTTCTGTGCTACCGCTTTAATTGCTGCAAGCACTTTCAGACGGATAGGCTTCATCAGCTCCTCCTGTTTCTTTTCGAGGGCACCACCGCGACCGAATTTTTCCTTTTCATATTTCTGTGCAGCCTGAAGCTTGGTTTTCAGCTCATTCTCCTTCTGTGTTTTTGTTGCCGTGTTCATCGATGCCTTGTTTTTCTCATAGGCGGCAACACCGCTCTGAAAATCCTTCTGCATCTGCTCCAGGGCTTTTCCCCATTGGGATGTGGTCGATTTGAGAATATTCTCGGCTTTTGTTGTTTCAGGCATCTGCTTAATGACTCGCGAGACATCGACTACTCCGGTTTTCCCGCCTGCCGCTGCCTGCAGATCAGTTGTGGCGAAAAGCATGGTCAGAGCGAACATCATGAACAAACCCCGTGACATTGTTGTCAGTGGCGATTTTCTGGACATCATTTTCATAGTTCTTTTACTTGTTGTTATATGAGTGGTACCGTGCTCTTGTTCTGCCACGGAAAAGTGTCACTCAAAGGTAATAATTCCCTTCCAAAAAACTAAAGGGCGAAGCTGCGTTAGCCTCTCATCTCCATGACGTCAGAAGAGTGTGTTTTCTGGCGCAGTGTTGTATGAACGGGTGATTTTTTCTTTTAAAATGAAGATTGGTGCTGTTTTGCCCTGTTGTTCTGTGCGACAGATCGGAGCATTTCCGTTGTCTTTGCTTTTTTTTCGCCAAAGCGTGCCGAAACCCGAAGGGGTGTGACATACACACTCCTGTGTGAGCGGTTTTACATTACATTGCCTGAAAGATCTGCCCGGGGAGTTGTTCTACAAGATTTTTTATTTCGAGCTCGAACAGTCGAATAAGCAGGGAGGAAGCGGGTATTGCAGTTTTTTCCGCAAGAAGGTCTATATGCAGCGGCTTGTCACCAAGTGTGTGAAGTATCTGCTGTTCTTCCTTGCTGAGCGATTGAGTGTGTAACTCAAATTTTTTTTGTGGTTTGGTGATGATGTGCTGTGGCAGGATTTCGGTTATGACAGACTCTGCCGAGGAGACCAGCTTTGCATGTCCTTTTTCAATCAGGTTGTTTGTTCCTTGTGAGGTTTTTGAAAAGACAGGCCCCGGAACGGCAAAGACTTCCCTGTTCTGATCCAAAGCATATGATG
>Ga0272441_10005885_pt1 | contig 20988 bp, 18 predicted proteins | sample SSMProp6N_FD_193582 | JGI IMG/M metagenome (GOLD analysis project Ga0272441, IMG submission 193582) | Marine sediment archaeal communities from Little Sippewissett salt marsh, Falmouth, MA, United States - SSM-Prop-6N | ecosystem: Environmental > Aquatic > Marine > Wetlands > Sediment ...
AAATTCAGGTAAAGCGCCGAATCCGACCAGTCGGTTCGGTAGACGACGTCGCCGCTGCTCTTGTAGAGAACGGCCTTGGGCGTATGGGTGGGCGGCTGCGGCGGCAGCGCCGGGTTGTACCAGAGCAGTTGAGACGTGGGGTAATCACCGTAGCGGTCGAATCGCGTGTGGAACGTGTAGCCGAAATGCTGGAGCACTGGGTCCTTGAATTCGTCTGCCAGGCGGAAGTAGAGCGATGTGGGAGGACGATTCATCGCGCCAAAGGTGGCATCGCCCGTGTTCACATAGGAGGGGGGGGCGCCGGGAAACATCAGGTTGTTGATATAGTACATGATCCGCCGAAAATACGGTGTTGTGCCATAGAGGTCCACGCCCTCGTTGATCCGCTTGGTTTCCATGAAAGTCAGCAGGGCATGCAGGCCATACATGGAATAGCTCGTGCCTTCCTGCCCGGACCCGTCCCTGGCCAGCAGCGGAATGGCCTTGTCGGCGAGCAGGGTCGTTGCGTTGTTGATGTACAAGTCTCTGAGCTTGGGCGGTATTTCGTCGCGAAGCGCGACCGCCGCCTGGTAGATCGAGTTGTTGGCCCACCACAGGTGGTTTTGTGTCAACAGCTTCTTCTTCGTACGGGCGGTATCGAAATAGTAGTAGTAGACCTTGGTGTTGAAATGCGCGTCGAGCTTGGCCAGCATGAGATCGCGGATCTGCCCGCGCAAGGCCGGCTCGAGCTCGTGATAGAGCATGTCGTACGCAAAGGCCGTCCCGATCAGGTAGTGGGAGTGGGTGAGGTCGTCGCCCTTCCATCGTCTCGAGCTGACAGCCGCCAGGTAGTCCATGACCTTGGAGAAGTACTTCTTCTCGCCGGTCATGAGGTAGGCCACGGTCAGCGTCTTCACCCTCTTGTCGTAGCTCAGATACCCCATGAGCGGCTTGCGCTTGAGGGTTTCATCCGCGACGCGCATGAGCGTCTTGCGCAGTGATGCGCAGGCCGGACTCGTCTTCGCCCGCCGGATCTGTGCCCTCGTGAAGAACAACTCTCCGTGCGTCATCTTCAGCGGGCCGCGGGTATTGATTCGGCGGCTCGGCTTGTCTGCGGAGCTCGCTGGAGCAACAGCGCCGAACATGGCAAGGGCGAATACGCAGGCGGCGGAGAATGTTGTGGGTATGCGTGTCATGCTAATGCCTCCCTCCGGACACTGTCGGGGCCCGCTCCGTTTCTGTCGTTTTGAGAATGACTCCCTTTTCAGCCAGAACATGTTGCAGATGGGGCACGGACTGGACGCCGGCCGACAGGTCTCGCGCAGGTTCGCGAAACACATCACTTCTTAATCTGTTTGACCGCGGCCAGCCCCGCCTTGACCATGCGAGGCCAGGCCCGTTGCGCAGCCTTCGCCGTGTCCGCGATCAACTGTATCGTTATTGACGCGACCAGCTCGTCCGTCTGGGAGAAGACGGGAAGCCCGATCCGTCGTACATGCTTCTCCCGCACCGGAAATTCCACATACCCGGTCCGGCGCGCTGCATCAAGCACAGCTTCAAACGCAGCGGCAGACCAGCGGGCGCTGGCGTAGACGTCAAATGGATACTGTTCCCTGTACTGCCGCGCACGCTCCTCCGGCCAGAACGCGAGATGCACGGCCAAGGCCAGCGACTTGTAGGGAGGAAGCGGGTTCGCCATGTCGCGCTGCACGTAACCAGGCCGCCTCACCGATATCTGTTGCGTAACCGCCAGCTCGTCGCCTCGGGCCTCACATAAACTGACCGACACCTTGCCCAGTTCCGCCTGCAGCCCCAGCATGACCTCCCCAACACGCCGCGTAAGACGACGGCGCGCCTGCCGGCTGACCAGCTCGAACAGCCCCGAACCCAGCCGATATCGAACCGGTCTCTGGGCCTTCTCCACATAACCGCCTGCTACCAGCGTGCTCAACAAGTGATGCACCGCCGGCGGTTTGCCGTCCAGTGCCTGCGCAATATCCTGCAGGCGCATCCCCTCATCGCTCTCCGCCAGCACCTCCAGCGCCTTCATCCCCCGTGCCAGCGCCTGAATCCGCTTCGTTTGCGCCATGCCGATAATTTACCTATGTCAAATACTTATTTACCAATGCCGGATGGATAAAGACTATGCGCATGGCTTACGTTTTGACAAGAGGAGACTTCGAGGAACTGCCGACATCGAGGGCCAGGGCCAGACCGTCACATACACGGACCCGGCCGACCCCGCCATCCCCATCCTCTTCCGCGGCCGCACCTTGCTGCAGTAGCGGGCACCGCAGTGGGCGGCGACGGGGGCACGACGGAAGGCCGGGGAGTGCGCCACGCATTTCTTTCGCAAAGCTCGCAGCTCGCATTCGTGCCTCGAGCTTTGGTTCAAATGACAACATGCGTCCCTGCTACAAGTTGCTGCCGTCCCGGAGAACAAAGCCACCGCGCCTCCTGGCGCGGTAGGCCTTGCGGTTCGCGGCACGCATTTCGTGCCTCGAGTCCGCGAGGGGGGATGAGAAAAAAGTGCGGCCAGTTTGCCCCGGATGGGGGCGCGCCGACGCCGACGCTGCACTCGTGTGCGCGGCGGTGGCGGGAAGCCCGCCGAGCGCCGACCGAAGGGAGAAGCGAGGGTACAGACGGGGTGAAATGGCCGTGCTTTTTTCTCAAGAAATGCGTGACGCATCCCAGGGAGCAGGCCTCCGTCACGCGTCACGGTGCGCGGCCGGCGCGGGCGTGGGCGGCGAACTCCGTGGGTGGTGAGCCGAAGTAGCGGGCGAACTCGCGGGAGAACTCGTGCATGCGGCCGTAGCCGAGCGCTTCGGCGAGCTCCGTGACGGTGCGGCCCGAATAGAGCAACATCCCCCGCGCCTCCTCCATCCGGATCGCGCGGATCCGCTCCTGTACGCTCACGTCGAGCGCGCGCCGGCATGAACGCGTCAGGGTCGACCGGCTCACACGGCACAGCCCGGCCAGGGCGTCCAAAGAGATGTGGTAGAGCTTCTCGGCCCGGACCCGCTCCTCGATCGCCCACCACGCCTCGGACTCGTACAGAACACGACCGCGCCGGTGCGTGCCGCCATAGACCCCCGCCACAATACGGAGCAGCGCGGAGTACAGCAGGAACTGCTGCCGCTCGCGCGGCAGCGGCTCCATGGACAGCCGGTACAGCTCGTGCAGCGCGCGTCGCAGCCGCGGTGCGGCGACGAGCCGGCGCGTGTCGACCGGCAGCGGCGCCAGGTGCCGCGCATAGAACGCCACCGAATAGTAGACAACCTCGTCCCGCCCCCCGATCCACTGCACGTGCTCCGTCTCGTGGAACACGAACAGGTGACCCGGCCGCAGCCGGTAACGGCGCCCGTTCGACACGATCGTGTAGGACCCGCGCAGGATCAACTGGATCAGGTGGCCCGGCGTCGAGCGGCAATAGCAGTTGAAGCCGGCCGGTCGCGTCATCTTCCAGATGCCCGTGATCGCCTCGATCGGACACCGCCCGATCGGGAACAGATCCCGCCTGCCCTCGTTCCGGCTTGCCTGCTTCATGGCTTGTTTGCCCATCGCGCCTGACCCGATCTGCGAAACCCACGCCCCGCCCCGCTGAAGACATACGAGATCGCTCACGGATACTATAGAAGAGATTCGCCCGCGAGTCACCCGCCTTCGTCCCGAGGCGCCCCGGACTCTGGAGAGTCGGGACGCTCGGGGCTACGGCGCGGCACGGCGCAGACTACGCGAATGAAGACTGAATAGCCAACAGCCAACAAGGAATATCCAATGACCAAGTGAAGAGGATTTGGGAGTTGGGTGTTCCTTGTTGGCTGTTGGATATTGAAAACAGGAGCGACGAACAATGACACCAAGACAACGGGTACTGGCGGTTCTTCGCGGCGAACGAGCGGACAAGGTCCCGTTCACCGTCTATGAATGCATGCTCCCGCAGTGCGCGGCCGAGCGAAAGCTGCGCAACGACGGGGTCTGCATCGTGAACCGGCGCCATCCGGTCGTCAAGACACGCAGACCGAACGTCACAGCTGAAACGCGTACGTACAGCGAGAACGGCACCACCCTGAGACGCACCGACTATCACACGCCCGACGGCGATCTCTGCGAGATCGCACGGCCGGCCGGCTTCACGAGCTGGCGCCAAAAACGCTTGTTCACACGGCCCGAAGACTACAAGCCGCTCTTGTCCATGACCCGCGATGCGCAATACACGCCGTGCTACGACGAGTTCGCGGCCGCGGAGAAAGCGCTCGGCGCGGATGTGATCCTGCGCGCCGGCGTCGGCTCCTCGCCGCTGCACCAGATCATGATCATCTGGATGGGCGTCGAAACGTTCGCGATCGAGTGGATGGAGCGACGCGACGAGATCATGAAGCTCTACGACGCGATTGTCGAACAGCGCCGCAAGATCTACCCGCTCGTCGCCCAATCGCCGGCCACCCACGCAAACTCCGGCGGGAACGAGACCGGCCACGTGATGGGCCGCGAGCGGTTCGAACAGTATGTCGTGCCGCACTACAACGAGGCCGCCGAGATCTTCCACAAGCACGGCAAGTTCCTCGGCGCGCATCTGGACGGGAACAACAAGGTCTGGGCCGATCTCGTCGCGGGATCCGGACTGGACTATGTCGAAGCGTTCACGCCCGCGCCCGACTGCGACATGAGCCTCGCCGACGCCATGGACGCATGGCCGGACAAGGTGCTCTGGATCAACTTCACGTCCTCCGCGCATGTCAGGCCGGTCGAAGGGGTCGAGCAGGAAACGCGCAAGCTGCTCCGGGAAGCGGCGCCCGGCCACCGGCTCATCGTCGGGATCACCGAGGATATCCCCGAAGATCGATGGCAACAGAACCTGCTCGCGATCAATCGCGTGATCAGCCAGGAGGGGCGGTTGCCGATCCCGGCACAGCCGTCGCAACAGACCGCCGCGGCCGCGCCGCGCGCCGCGGCCTTGGCCTGATCCCGCGTTCCCACGAAAACAACGCCCTCGCTGCGGCTCGGCAGAAGCCTCGCACATTCCCACGGTCGGCTAATCGGCCCGCTGGAGGGCGAACCTTGGTGAGCCGCACCAGCTGGAGGGCTTTTTGCACCGCAAAAGGCTGGACACCCCACCGGCCCTGCGCTATACTTATTCAGGTACCTAACCGACGGGGCAGACGATTGCCGCCCACCCCTACGCGTTCCAGCCGACGGGATGGCGTGAGATCAAAGATGAATACCCGGCGTTTGCGCATTGCAGCGCGTGTGCTGATCGGAGGAGTGCTGATGTACGGACAGCTGACCAAAGGCCAGGCAACAGGCGGAGTGTGCCGTCAACGAAGGCGGCTTGAACGAACGGGTCGCCCGGCGGACGTTGCGGACGCGCACTACGGCGAACACGGGGCCCAGGTCTTCGACCTGTGGCTGGCCCGATCGGAGGAACCGACGCCGCTCGTGGTCTTCATCCACGGCGGCGGTTTCCGTGGGGGTACCAAGATCAGCTGCAGAGGCACGCTCCGCGATCTGTGTTTGGCGGCGGGCATCTCCTATGCAAGCATCGAATACCGGCTCACGGATATCGGCCACTACCCGATGCAACACCACGACGTGGCGCGCGCCGTCCAGCATCTGCGGTATCACGCCACGAAATGGAATCTTGACCCGACGCGCGTGGCCGCGACCGGCGGCTCCGCGGGCGCCGGGCTCTCGCAGTGGCTCGGTTTCCACGACGACCTGGCCGATCCGAACGCCGAGGATCCGATCGCACGCGAATCCACGCGCATCGTCTGCGCGCTGCCGTTCAACGCGCAATGCACCTACGATCCGCGCGAGATCGTCAAGATCGTGCCGGGCAACGCCTACAACAGCGAACCGCTCCATGCCCTGTTCGGAGTGCCGCCGGAGTTCAACTGGCTCAAGGACCCGATCCCGCCGGAAGTCCTGGCCCGCATCGAAGACTGCGGCCCGCTCTCGCTGCTGAGCAAAGACGCCTGCCCCGTCTACATCACGCACAGAGCGGAGCAAACCGTACCCGGCAACATCCACCACGCGAACTTCGGCAAGCATCTCGAGAAAATGATGAAGAAGCTCGGCCTCGAATGCGTGCACCGGATGGACACGGACTTCCCCGTCGACGGCATGAGCATGGACCAGGAGATGCTGGCGTTTATCAAGAAGCATTTCGGGATGGACTGACCGCGAACCGGCGTTTCATCAAAGCCGTGCAAACGGGCGATCGATCGGATATCCTGCCCAATGGCCACGGCGGATCGGCCTCACTCGGAACCGTGAGAAACCACGGATCACACGGATTCCGCGGATGCCGCACCGGAAAATCTCGGATATCCGTGGAATCCGTGGTTGGAGGCCCGCGTTCTGGAAGGAGACCTGCAGATGAGCCATCAGACAACACGCCGAACATTCCTCAAAACCACGGCCGCGGCCGCGGCCGCGAGTGCATTGCCGGACTGGGCGCGGGCCGCCGGCGCCGGGCGCAAGCCGAACATCGTCCTGATCATGGCCGACGATCTCGGCTATGAAGGGCTGAGCTGCTATGGGGCCACGTCCTACAAGACGCCGGTGCTCGACGAGCTCGCGCGCACGGGCATCCGGTTCTCGCACTGCTATGCCCAGCCGCTCTGCACGCCGTCGCGCGTCCAGATCATGACCGGCCGCTACAACTTCCGCAACTACACGCAATTCGGCATGCTCGAGCCCAAAGAGCGCACCTTCGCGCACATGCTCAAGGCCGCCGGCTATGCGACCTGCGCGGTCGGCAAATGGCAGCTCTGGCGCAAGGGCAAGGGTACGCTTCCCGAGCAGGCGGGATTCGACGACCATTGCCTGTGGCAAGTCAAGACCAAGGGCCGGCGCTACTGGCATCCGCGGATCCAGGTCAACGGGAAGCTGCACAAGGAGATGACCGCCAAGTACGGGCCGGACGTGTTCGCCGATCATGCCTGCGCGTTCATCGAGAAGAACAAAGACAGACCCTTCTTCCTGTACTACCCGATGGTCCTCACGCACTCGCCGTTCCCGCCGACGCCCGACAGCGGCGTGACACCGCCCACCCCGGAACGGGCCGGCAAGAACGGCAAGGGCGGCTCGGACAAGAAGTACTTCGTCGATATGGTCGCCTACACCGACAAGATGGTCGGCCGGATCGTGAAGAAGCTCGACGCGCTCGGCCTGCGCGAGAACACGCTGATTCTGTTCACCGGCGACAACGGCAGCCCACGCAACATCACGACGAAAATGCACAACGGCCAGATCAGGGGCGGCAAGGGGAACACGAACGACGCCGGTACACGCGTTGCGCTGGTCGCGAACTGGAGCGGCGCTATCCCGGCCGGCCGGGTCTGCGAGGATCTCGTGGATTTCAGCGATTTCATGCCAACCCTCGCCGAGGTCGGCGGCGGCAAGCCGCCGGCCGGCGTCACGCTGGACGGCCGCAGCTTCTTGCCCCAACTGCGCGGACAGACGGGCAACCCGCGCGAGTGGGTGCTCTGTCACTACGACCCGAAATGGGGTAAATGGAAATTCTCGCGCTCCGCGCGGGACAAACGCTACCGGCTCTATCACGACGGCAGGCTCTTCGATACCGTGCAGGACGTTCTGGAGAAGAAACCGATCCCCGCCGGCCAGGGCTCGGCCGAGGCGGAAGCGGCCAGGAGGAAGCTGCAGAAGGTGCTGGATACCATAAAGTAGAGAAGTGGCTCACGTTCGCAAGGCGACGAAAGGCGAACATCGAACATCCAACATCGAACTCCGAATGCCGAATCGCTGGAGCAAGAGCATTCGACATTGGACGTTCGATGTTGGATGTTCGGTGTTCAAGCTCAGCGGCTGAGCTTCTTCCATAGGAGAACGCCATGGAATGCCTGATTGAAGAGAACAAACTGCAGTGCCCCTGCAAGAAGACACAGTGCGAGCGACACGGGGTCTGCTGCAAATACATCGCGTCGCACAGGGAACACGGCGGGTTCCCGGCCTGCCTCAGAGAGCTCGTCCAGGAGCGTCTGGCGGCGGCCGCGGGCGCGCAGGCCTGAGGCGGCGTCTGCGCCGGAGCCGAGGGGATTTCGCCACAGCGGACCACAGCGCGGCGAAGCCGCAACCGAGGAAGAGATCCGCCCGCTGAACACGCGAAACGACGCGAAATCGGGATTCATAGACAGGACGATTGTGACAGGACGATGGGAGGAGAGATGGGCAGAATGATCAGCTCTCCCGGCCCTGATCTGATCATCGCGCTTCCTTCCGGGCCGTCTTCTTGGCTGATCATCCTGCCCCAAATCATTCTGCCAACGCTCTCAGGGCTTGGTCATCCTGCGGAAATCCTCGCGAGAAACACAGAGCAAGCTGCCCTCACTTATCCCCAGTCTTCCACGGCAAGGCCGGGGATTCCCGCGAAGTCTTTCGGGTTCAGCGTAGCAACGATCAGACCATGCTGCTTGGCCGTGGCTGCTATGAGAAGATCCAGCGCAGGGCGAGGTCGGCCTTGGCGTCTCAGCTCCGCCGCCAGCCGGCCGTAGGTGCCGGCCACCGCCGCGTCGAACGATAGCACCGGATACCGGTTCCTGAGCAACTCCCGATATCTGCGCCAGTATTTCTCCGAACCCCGGTCCTCAAGACCTTGCAGCAGCTCGGCCAGACAGATGGCCGCCGTGCAAACCGATTCCTCGCCCAGATCGCCCCAGCGCTCCAACACCCCGGAAACCGGCCGGTCCTTGATCGGCTGCGAAAATACGGAAGTATCAAGCAGATGGGTGAGGGGTCTCACGGCGTCTTCTCCGGCTCCTCAATCGTGAAGTCCGCAGGATCACGTGAACGCGCCGGCACCCCGAAATCCTTGGCGTCCGCCGATTCCTCGGCACCGTGCTCGGCCATGTACGCCGCCCTGCGCTCCCGAATCGTCATCGGCTGCTCGTCTATCGGCCCGATACACACCAACGGCTTGCCGCGTTTGGTCACCGTTACCGTCTCGCCAGACGCAGCTACCTCCTCACAAATCTGGGAAAGCCGCGTCTTGACCTCGAAAATCCCAATCATTTTCATACTCACATCCTACTGGTTGTCTAGTCTGTTGTCAAGAAGAAGTGTGGCGGGCAGCGGCGATGAATCGTCGGCGACATGTACGACCCACGTTTGACAGGCGCCCCCACAAGTATGTAGCATGCTCTTTAGGGGCAAGTTTTTATCCGCAAACATCGGGCATGCGCACGCTTGGAGCACGGGTAGAATGGCGGCAGGAAAGGTGAGCCAAACGAAGGAGCAGTCGACTGGCGGCGAGAAAGCTTTGATCGCGCGGCTGGTCAAGGCGTATGTCCACGGCACAGCCGAGGCGCTGACCGGCGAACTGAAGAGTCTGCAAGACGCGGCGGCGCAGACCCCGTACTCGCCGGTCGTAGACGCGCTGCAGGTCCTTGCCCCCGCAATGAAAGCGCCGCAGGTCTGGCGGAACCGGGCCATGCAGCTGCTCGCCGAACACGCGCTGATTTCGGGTTCGGCACAGACCGCGCGGACGATTCTGACCCGGCTCGACCCGCAGGCGGACAGGCCGTGCTACCGGGCGGAATGGGCGCGCCTGCACATGCTGGAGGGCGACGAGGAACAAGCTGCCGCCTGCTTCCGGAGTCTGCTCGCACCCGACTTCCCGTATCGTGGCGCCGACAAGCTGCGCTGGGCCTACGAACTCTCGGCATGGCAGACCGCGCGCCTGCTGGTGGCCAGCGAGCTGCCGACGCCCGACACGGCGAAAGCCGTGGCCGTGCCGGGTGTCCAGATGCAGGCCGCTCCCGTTAACGGCGAGGAAACGTATCTGATCGGAGAGTCCGAGGCAATCCGCTCGCTGCAGCAGAAGATCGGTCGCTTCGCCGGACGCCGGCCCCCCGTGCTGATCACCGGGGAGACAGGCGTCGGCAAGGAAGTCGCGGCACGGTTGCTGCATCAGAACAGCCCGTGGACCGAGGAGCCGTTCGTCGCCGTCAACTGCGGCGCGCTGTCGGGGTTCCTGATCGAGTCGGAACTGTTCGGGCACGCGAAGGGCGCGTTCTCCGGCGCAGCCCGCAGTCACGACGGTCTGTTCCACGCCGCGGGTAAGGGCACGATCCTGTTGGACGAGATCCACACACTCAGCACGGACCTGCAGGCGAAGCTGCTACGCGTGCTCGAGAACGGCGAGATTCGGGCGGTCGGCAGCACGGAGGTCAGGAAGACCCGTGCCCGGGTGATCGCCACGACCAACGAACCGGGCGAGAAGGCCGTGGAATCCGGCAGGTTCCGCAAGGACCTGTTCTATCGGCTGGCCCGGCTGCACATCCACATCCCGCCGCTGCGCGAGCGCAAGGAAGACATCGCTCCGTTGACGCAACACTTCCTGGCCCTGTTCGAGGCCGGTCCGCGGCGCGATCTCGACGCACGGCTGCTGCGCGCGATGACGGAATACGACTGGCCGGGCAACGTCCGCGAGCTGCGTAACGAGGTGGAACGCATGCTGATCGCGGCGGAGCCCGGAGCGGCCCTGACGGTCGACGCGTTTGCGCCATACCAGGCCGGCAGACAGGCTCGGCCGCGGCCAGCCAAGCCGGTCGCGCGCGCGGCGGCGCTGCAGCCGCTGCCCGAGGGTGTCCGGCTCTCCACCCCGGACCGCCGCGACCGGCTGCTGGAGCTGTTCCAAGACGCTCGGACGATCACGCGCAAAGAGACCGCGCGCCTGCTGCAATGCGCGCCGGCCACGGCGGCGCGCGACCTGGCCGCGCTCGAAAAGAAAGGCCTGATCCGGCGCGTCATCACCTCGGCCCACCTGCGCACGTCCTATTTCGAGCTCTGCGAAGGGTGATGGAAACATGAAACGAGTAGCATGGCTGTTGGCGCTGTGCATGCTCATGGCTATTCATAGCCATGGCGCTGGCAACCCAAGAGCCAGAAAGAAAGGACGCCGGCCCAGACCAGCTATGAAGGCCATTGAAGACGACCCAACATTGCCACGTGTCTTGTTGATTGGTGATTCGATTTCGATCGGCTACACGCTGCCCGTCAGAAAGCTCTTGAAGGGAAAAGCGAATGTGCATCGGCCATTGACCAATTGTGGGCCGACGATCTGGGGGCTGGCGTCGCTGGACAAGTGGCTGGGCAATAAGCCGTGGGATGTGATCCATTTCAACTGGGGATTGCACGACCTGAAGTACATGGGCCCCAACGGCGAAAACCTGGCCGACCCCAACGCCAAGGATAGCGCGCAGCAGGTGTCGGAAGCGGACTACGAGAAGAATCTGGACGTACTGGTTACACGGCTCGCCAAGACCGGCGCCACGTTGATCTGGTGTTCCACCACGCCCGTGCCGCACGGTGCGAAAGGCCGTGTCGAGGGAGACGCTGTGAAATACAACGCGATTGCGGCCCGAGTAATGGCCAAGCACAACGTCGAGATCAACGATCTCTACACATTCGCCAAGGCCCGTCAGTCCGAAATACAACGGAAGGCTGACGTGCACTTCCATCCTGACGGCTCCGGGAAACTGGCGGAAACCGTGGCACAAGCCATTCAGGCGGCGTTGGACAAACGAAAGCGGCAGAGGTGAATGGCGTGGACGTTCGGAATATCGGCACAAGCAGCAGTTCTCATCCATTTCGGAAGGTCGGGAACAGACGTCTCGACATACGTCGAAGGCAATGAAGAAGAGGACGCCTTCCTCTCGGTGGTTTCCGCCAGCGAGTTACTCCACGGTGTTCACCGAGCGACAAGCGCGAAGAGGAGCGCCAAGCGCCTTGCCTTTGTGGAGGGGGTGCTCTCGAACATTCCCGTACTCGACATCGATCTGGCGACTGCACGCTCCCACGCACAGCTATGGGCAGAGCTGGCACGCCGCGGAAACATGATCGGCGTTCATGATTCCTGGCTGGCTGCAACCTGCCTGGCCCATGGGCTCCGCCTGGCGACAAGCAACACGAGGGAGTTCAAACAAGTTCCCGGCCTCGATGTTGAGGAATGGACCTAGCCGCGAATGACGCTAAGACAAGCGTGGTTTGGGATCTCCCCGGGGTACCGCAGGCATGAACGCCTGCGGCACTCGCTCTGAGCGGCGATGCCCGGTCCCTGAACCTCGCCGCTACTCAAGCCAGGTGCGCGCTCGGAACAGTGCGCCGTCCGTGCCGCCGGTCCAGGCGTGAGACACGAGCGCGCCCGTGCCTTCGATCCGGTCCATGCCCGGCACGTCCTGCCACGCGTCCGATTCGTGGGCGCGCCACTGCAGCGCGTACCGGCGGGTCCGGCCCGCGTAGCCGGGCCCCGTGCCCGCACTGACGCCCGTGAACTCGACGGTCACTGCACCGCCGACCAACGCAACGTCGACCGGCAACGCCGCGTCCGCGTCGGCAACGTTCGGGTCGGTGCCCAGCACGTATTCCTCGATGTTCAGCAAGCCGTCGCCGTCGGCGTCGCCGTCCGCCGGTTGACTCGTGTCGCCCGCGAACACGTCCGCTTCCCACAGCTCCGGCATGCGGTCGCCGTCGTCGTCCTCGCCGCCCGGCAGCGCGTCGCGCGATACGGTCAGCTCCAGGTCGAACGTCAGGTCCGAGCTGGTCGGATCGGCGTTCAGAACCATGACCGCCAGCATGTTCTGTTCCTTGAGCTCCGGCAGCGCGCCGCAGGTAAAGGGTCGTGTCGGCGTTGTGCATCGCGCTCAGCTCCGTGCCGTACGGGCCGTCGCCATAGCCGAACGCGGCCGGCCCGCTCGCCCAGTCCGCGTCGTCGTAGCCCAGCGTACGCCACGCCTTCGCGGGCCCGGCCGGGGCCGAGCAGCCGATCCTGTGTTTCCATTCCGCGCCGAACGCGATGCCGTCAGGCGGTTCCTCTGCCGGCGTTGTCGCATCGCCGATCGCCGTGTACGCGGAGTTGCCGCTCGCGTTGTAGGCCTTCGCCTGGTAGTAGTACTTCGTCTCCGCAGTCAGGTCCGTATCCGTATGGCGCGTCGCGTCCGGCCCCGAGGTGAAGACCCGCACCCAGCTGTCCGGTCCTACCGTGCCGCTCACCCGACGGTCCAGCTTGTAGCCCGCCTCGCTGCCGCTGTTGTCCTGCCACGTCACCTGGACCCGGCTCGAGGACTGCGCGGTCGCGGCCAGGTCGCTCGGAGCCGAAGGCGGCGGGTCGCTCGGCGCAACAATCCAGCCCTTCGCGTTGAACGCGTTGAACGCCGCCGTCGCGTTGCCGATGAACAGGTTGCGCGCTCTGCCGATGTTCGTCAGCCACGTGCTCTTCGAACTGGTCCAGCGGCTCGTGTCCCGGCTGATCTCCTCGTCCACGAACGCGGTGATCGCGTCCCAGCGTGCACGCATCTCTGAATCCGTCAGTGCGCCGCCCGCCGTCTGCAGATGCAGACGCGCGCGGTCCGAGAAGATCTGCTTGAAGGCGGCGTTCCTGATCAGCCCGCCGAAGAACATCTCCAGGTGCGGCGCAGCATGGCCCGGCCACCTCATGTCGTCCGCAGTCGTGCGAATGTAGTGCCCGACCTGCGAGAGCTGCTTGACTCCCGCAAACCCATGCTCGTTGTCCCACATCGTGAAGTAGGTCTTGCCGTCCGCTTTCGTCACGTTCCACGAGTTCGCCAGGCTCCAGTCCCAGCTCCCGACGGTCATGCCCAGGATCATCAGATCCGCGAAGTTCTCCAGATCGAGATACGGCGAAATGTCGTTGATGTTGTAGTTCTGTGCGCTCTTCGCGCGGTTGTACGCCGTGTTCCAGCGGCTCAGGTCGCCTTCCTGGTCACGGTACGAGACCCAGTCGCTCTTGCTGCCGCCGATGTGCATCGCCGCCCACGCGCGGTCCGCGCGCTCCGTCATGTTGTACAGGCCCCAGTAGCTGCCGTTGATGAACAGGCTCACGAACGTGCCGCGATTGCCGAGCCCGCCCATATCGAGCTGCGTCGCACGCACGAATTCGTCCATGCAGTAGGTCCAACCCCAGGCCATAGGGTACATCTGGAACTGCGGCGTGTCGTTGCCGCCGCCGCGTAAGACCAGGTTGTCGAAGCCCTGCTTCGTCGTCGCGTGCAGCGGCGCACGCTCGAAGACCGGATAGTACAGACGCTTCGGACCATACGCCGTCTTGAACTTCAGCCGGTACGAACGCTTGCCGTTGCTGGTCATGTGCGTCGCGTACGCGCCGTGGTTCCGGATCTGGCAACCGACACTGAACCGGTCCGTCGATTCGCCAGGATATCGAAAACTTACCGTACAGCTCTTCTTGACCTTGTACGTGTGGTTGTCCTGGTTCACGGCGTTGATGCTGCTGAAGTCGCTCGACGAAATCGTGATGCGCACCTCAGGCACATCCGGGTTCGCCGCCTCGACCACGCCAAAGGGTGCCGGCAGCATGCAGATGAACGCCAACAGGACCGGATAAGAACGGAATGCAGCACGGGACGGGTACTTCATGGCTCTCTCCTCCTCTTCTCTCATTTAGCCTCCGTGCCATGCTCCCGTTGCCGGAAGCAACAGCACGTGCGCCAGAGATAAGCGCAGGATCCGTGCCAACTCCACGAAACCGAAACGCAGGCAAGATGCGAACGGCCGCGTTTTGCCCGTCATTGCCGGGTTTCCCGGTCCAAAAAAGCTGCCTCACGCCCCGGCCGCCGCCACCCACACAGACGCCGGTACCGTCATGTTTAGAGCTAAAATAACGCCTATAAAGATAACATTTGTAGATCTAAGCCACGCAGTCACGAGATAGTTGAGAACGCCATGCATCAAGAATCGAGAGTCGCTTTCTTTCGCGTGTTTTAGCGTGTTTCGTGGTTACAACTTCTGTGCCTTTTGTGGCCATCCTTGCCCTGGTCCACCGCGGCTCTTCTGTGGTATAGTCGCGACGCCATGCGCAAAGCCAATGCGATCCTGCTCGTGATGTTCGTCATCGGCCTGCCGGTCGTCTCCCGTGCACAGTCGGGCTTGCCGCTGCTGCAGACCAATGACCTCTCCTATCTCGGCGCGTTCCGGCTGCCGACCGCGACCTTCGGCGCGTCCCGTTTCGGCTACGGCGGCCGTGGGCTGGCGCCATACCACGACACGGCCACGGGCAAGGACACGCTGTTCATGGAAGGGCACGACTGGGACGCGGGCTGCGTGGCGCAGGTCGAGATCCCGGCCACGCTCATCAAGACGAACGCGTGGTCCGAGCTGCCCGAGGCAACGGTACTGCAGAACTTCTACGATGTCGCCGACGGGAACTGGGCCTCGCTGGGGCCCACCGCGTACGTCGCCGTGTTCGGCATGCTCGTGCACAACGGCCGCCTGATCGTCGGAGCGGCAAGCTGGTACGATGCGAGCGGCAGCCAGACCGCCTCGCACGGGGTCGCCGAGCTGGACCTGTCGCTCACCAACGATTTCGAGGGATTCTTCGTCCTCGACGCCGTGGCCGGGCCCAGGTCGCTGGGCGGGTATATGACGCCGATCCCCGCCGAGTGGCAACCGTCGTTCGGCGGCCCGGTCCTAACAGGCAACGCCGCGCTGTCGATCATCGCGTCCATCTCGGCCGGGCCCGCCGCCTCCGTGTTCGACCCCGACCAGCTCGGCGTCACGAATCCCGTGCCGGCCACCACCGTTGTGTACTACCCGCTGGCACACTACCTGGTCTGGGGCAATACCACGGACAACACGTGGACGTTCGGCTCCAACGTGAAAGGCGTCGCGTTCCCGGCCGGCACGCGGACGGTCCTGTTCTTCGGACGCCAGACCCTGGCCACCGAATACTGCTACGGACCCGGCACGGACGATCCGGAGCTGCATCTGCAACCGACCGAAGGCGGCACATGGTGCTACGACCTGTGCGACCAGTCGAAGGGCGGCCACGGCTACCCGTACCGGCACTATGTATGGGCCTACGACGCCAACGAGCTGGTCGACGTCAAGAACGGGCTGCAAGAGCCCTGGGAGGTCGAGCCCTACCTGGGTTGGGCGCTCCGCGAAATGGAGGACGCAGGCTGTGCCGGGATCCGAAGCGCCGCCTACGACCCCGAAACCCGGCGCGTCTACATCACGCAGGCGTTCGGGGAACAGCCGCGCGTCGACGTCTACCACATCGGCGCCGCCTCGTCCGAGACGCTGCCGCCCGCAGCACCCGACGGCCTGGTTGTCGAGTAGTACGTTTTCTTCTCGGTTTTTTCGGAAAGAACGCAGAAAACGCGGCTGGGCATACACTTAGCAGTAGAGAGCAGGTAGAGCCACTATGGACGCAATCGAGGAAAGGCTGCTTGCGAGCTATGCGCAGGACAGGTCTGAAGGCGCGTTTCGGCAGATCGTGGAGCGGTACGGCGATCTGGTCTACAGCGCGGCCTATCGGCGGCTTCAGGACCATCAGCTCGCCGAAGACGCGTCGCAGGCCACGTTCATCATCTTCGCGCAGAAGGCGGCGAAACTGAGGAAGAAACCGATGCTCGGCGGATGGTTCTGGCGGACGGCCACCTACGTGGCCAGCAATATCGAGCGCACGCGCGCGGCAAGAGCGCGCCGCGAACGAGAGTCGATGGAACTGGATGCGAACGAGCCGGACTCTGCGTGGGAACGCATGGCGCCGGAGCTCGACGCCGCGCTCGCGACGGTGCCGGCCGGGTCTCGTGAGCTCCTGATCGCCCGCTACCTGCGGGGCAAATCCCTGCAGGCGCTCGCCGACGAGCTGGGCCTTCACAACAGCACCGTGCACAGACGAATAACCCGCGCGCTGCTCAGACTTCGGCGTGCGTTGCGCGGAAAGGGTGTGGCGGTTGCCCCGGCGCTGCTCGTGTCCCTGCTCTCGACAAGGACGGCTGAGGCGGTCTCGATCGAGATGCTCGATTCGATCCACCGCGTCGCGTTCGGGATCAGCAGCGGCAGCGTCGCGGCGACAGGCGCCGCGTACGCGGCCGCGAAAGGAGTGTTGCGGATGATCATGTGGCAAAGAATCAAAGTGCTGGCGGCCTGTGTGCTGGCGGCGGCAGGCGTTGGCGGAGGCGTGGCCGCCAGTCTTGCGCGCGGTGCAGGCACCGCCGACGAAGACTGGCTCAACTGGGTGCACCTGCCCGGCTTCTACCCGGACCACACGAAGATGGTTCTGAAGAAATGCAAGGATGTCGGTTATGACAAGGTTGTCGTCTCCTGGCCGGGCAGAACGACGCTCGGCCTGGTCGAGGGCGACAAGTTCGCCAGGCAAGAAATTGAAGAGGTGATCAGGTATGCAAAGGACGAGCTCAAGATAGATGTGGTGCCCGGCACTTTCCTGCTCGGAAAGGCCCCCTCGGCCTTTGGCGATCAGTTTCTCAAAGACCACCGCGAACTCTTCTGCGGGAATGTGATCGATCCTTTCTACAAGATGAAGAACGGCAAGACCGTGATGGACAACCTGATACTGCCGCTGATCGACAGATATATCGAGGTGTACCAGAACCCGTCTCACTTCCATCTCGGCTGGGACGAAATCCGCACGGATTACGTGAAGGCCGTCGCCGATAGAAACGGCGTCTCGATCGGCGACGTTTGGGCCGGCACCCTGAACAGGGTCTGCGACCATCTGCTGACGAGGAACGTGACGCCCATGATATTCGGCGAACAGTTGCTCTCGCCGACACTGGCCGGCACGAACAACGTGCTCGGCTATCCCGGCGACAAGCGGTTTGCGACCTTTATTCCGCTCTATTCGGTGCATCCAAAGGACAAGAAGACGAAGACCGATCTTCTGCCGTTCGTCAAAGACATAAGGAACCGCGACAAGATCGCGGTTGTGCCGTGGCACTACAATTTCGGGTCGCGCGAAGGCGCGTACCCGTGTGTCGAGTACTATCAATGGCTCGGTTTCAAAGAAATCTACGGTGGAAGTTGGTTTCCCGATCAGACCATAAACTCGTTTGCGCAGTATGCGAGGAAGACCAAGTGCGCCGGCATGATGGCCACACTCTGGCATGTGCATTTCATCAAGTACGTCAGGCCCATAGCCTGGCCACTGCTCGAAAACAGCATGGTCTATTTCGAAAATCCCGACGTTGAGTTGCCCGCGGATATCTATCCACGAATCCGGATACTCAAGAACAACCGGCCGGTCGCCGCCGTACGGCCGGGCGATACCGTGCGGCTCACGCTCGAGGCGCCGGGCCGCGACCTGGCCTTCAACCTGAGGCCGAACAAGGGCGACGACCTCAAAGGTTTTGGCCGCTGGATCAAGCCGCTCGACGACAGAGCCGAGTGGATGCACGCCGAACGGGGCAAGCACGATGTCGAATGGACCGCCGGCGAACCCGGGTTCTATGACGTGATCGGCGAGACGCACAAAGCACACGGGCTGCTGCATCAAGGCTTCACCGAATGCGCACTGCTCGTCACGGACGAAGCAGCGGCCCGCTCACCAATGCCAGGCAATTGCCTGCTGGGCGCAGATTTCACGAGGGATGCCATCAAACATGCCGGTAAGCACGCCGTCGCGCTTCGCGGCCGCGGAAACGCCAAGTACGCATTCCTCATGGGTTCAGCCAAGGCCACACGGGAAGGCATAGAATGCGGGGAACAGGGCGCTATACGAATATGCCGGAGCGGCTATGACTCGCACAGCCTGGTCAACGGGCGCACCGTCATGATCGAGTTCAAATTCGCACGAACGCGAGGGAATCTCAGCGGGGTCTTCAGTTGGGGCAATCATCAACGTGGATTCCAGGTCTTCCTGACCAAGGACCGACAGATATGGGCGCAAATGGCGTACGGTCCCAAACCGCTCAGGCTCAAAGGAAACACAACACTGGAGCCCGATCGATGGCACAGAGTTGTCTTCGGCGCCGACAGAAACGGTATGCACTTGTTCGTCAACAACAAGAAAGAAGCGCAAACCGCCGTGGCACCGGACTGGATATGGACTGAGCCATACTATCACCATACCTGGCTCGGCGCAGTCCAGGGCAACAGAAGCGCCACCGACGCCAAGCACCTTAGGAACTACCTCGACGGCACCTACAGGCAATTCGGCGTCTGGGACAGATACGTGCCGGAACCCAGACTGTAGGCCTCCTCGGAACGCATCACGCACACCCCCTTGACGAAATCCGCCCAACGCGCTATAATGCATTCATTCGGATATCTATCTGCATCCGTATTGAAGACGGGGGACGGAGCAAGATGAAGGCGACGGAACAGCGGCCAGGCAACGGACATGCAGACCCGACGCAGTGGGCGTACGAGCAGATCCGCGGCCTGATCATCAGCGGCAAGCTGGGGGCGGGCGAGAAGCTGAACCAGGTGCAGCTTTCCCTGGAGTTGGGTCTGAGCAGAACCCCGGTAGTGAAGGCGTTGCACCAGCTCGAATCGCAGGGGCTGGTGGACCGGACACCGCAGAAGGGGTTCCGGGTGCACAAGCTGACGATCGGCGAGCTGGACCACTTGTTTGCGCTTCGCGCGAGCCTGGAGGCGTTGGTGGTCGAGGACATCGCGCCGACGGTAACGGACGAGCAGCTCCAGGAACTCGAGGCCCTGTTCTCCCCCTTTGACGGACAGGCCTCGGAGGCGCAGCGCGCCTCGTATCGCGAGGCGGACATCGCATTTCACAACCGGCTCATGAGCCTGTGCGGCAGCGACCTGGTGACGCGTGTCGACGATTCCTTCCAGGTCCTGAACCGGACGTTGGTGGCCGGCCTTCTGCGTGACATGGCGGAGACGTTGCCTGAGCACCGCGCGATTCTGCGCGCCTTGCGGGACCGGCAACCGGCCGCGGCGCGGCAGGCGGTCGAGGAGCACACCTCGCGCACGCGCGCGCTGATCCAGCGCACGGTCCGGCAGCTCGAAGAGCTTGGCGTACCGGCCACGACATTGACGATCGAGGCGAGCCTGGAGGCAATCGGCCGCCGGGCGGCAGGGAAGGAACGGCGTTAGGACAAGGGGCATGACGGATGCGCAGCCAAGCAAGATTTCCGCCCGCGAATCACCCTCCTTCGCCCGAGGGGCTACGGAGGGTGATTCGCGGGCAAGAGAATTTTTTTGGCGGCGTATTTAGCCAGAGGAGCCCCACATGCCGAAGATGGCCATCATCACGGGGTTCCTGTCCCGCACGAAGGACCGGTTCCATGACTACAACGAGCCGCTAAACCTGGCGCAGAAGCTCGCGCTCATGAGCCGGATCGACGGATACGACGGCGTGGAAATCGTCTATCCGTACGAAGTGAACGACGCAACGGAGTTCCGGCCGCTGCTCGAGGAGCACGGGCTTCAGGTGGCGGCGGTCAACGCGAACGTGAAGAGCGCGCCCGAGTTCCGGGACGGCGGGCTGACCGCGCGCGCGCGCGAGGTGCGCGCGAAGGCCCTCGCCATCCTGGAGGGGGCCAAGGACCTTGCCGCGGAGCTGGGCGCCGACAAGGTGACCTGTTGCCCGCTCGGCGACGGCTACGAGTTCTGCTTCCAGCACGACTACGCCCGGGCATGGCGGCACCTGGTCGAAACGCTGGGCGAGGCGGGCGCCTACCGCCCCGAAATCCCGCTGTTCATAGAGTACAAGCCAAGCGAGACGCGCGGCCGCTGTTTCGTGGACACCGCCGCCAAAACCTGTGCCTGCTGAACGACATCCAGAACGCGCAGATGGGCGTCACGCTCGATTTCGGGCACTCGCTGTACGGCAACGAGAACCCGGCCCAGGCCGTCGCGCTGCTCGCCGAGAGCCGGTACCCGTACTATGTGCACGTCAACGACAACGACGGGCGCTGGGACTGGGACTACTTCTGCGGCACGCGCCATTTCCTGGAGTATGTCGAGTTTCTCTACTATCTGAAACGGTACGGCTATGCCGACTACCTGACCTCGGACACCTCCCCCACCGGCTGGGACATACAGGGCACGTTCGAGGCGAACAGTCGGCTCACCAACAAGATCTGGAACATGCTCGACACGATCGACAACGGCCGGCTCGCCAAGCTCATGACCAACGGCGACTACCTCGCCACATGGCGGTTCGTCGAGGAGAACATCTTTTCGCTGAAGTGAGGGCACAGGCGGGGTAAAATGGCCGCCCTTTTTTCTCGAGAAATGCGTGGC
>Ga0272441_10005886_pt1 | contig 20987 bp, 15 predicted proteins | sample SSMProp6N_FD_193582 | JGI IMG/M metagenome (GOLD analysis project Ga0272441, IMG submission 193582) | Marine sediment archaeal communities from Little Sippewissett salt marsh, Falmouth, MA, United States - SSM-Prop-6N | ecosystem: Environmental > Aquatic > Marine > Wetlands > Sediment ...
AGATCCGGACACGGTGCTTGTAAAGCCTGTGAGTGATAATGAAACCGGATTTGGCCGGCGGGTTTTCAATCCGTTGTTGTATACCGTCAGCGCCTCCAATGAAGCCATTCCGGAACACGACAAACTGGAGTATAAAATTGACGTGGTTCGCGATGAGCCGCCGGGGATTAAGGTAGAGATGGTGCAGGACACCACAAATGTCAATGTTGCGTTTTTCGAGGGGACAGTTTCTGATGATCACGGATTACAGGGACTGAGGATGTTTGCCTTTCCATCAAACGCAGAAGAGGAGCGACAGGAAATTGAAATACCTGTTCCGAAAGCGGCTTTTCATACTTTTTACTATACGTTTCCCAGCGGGTTGGAAATTCAGGAAAAGGGGGCGTATACGGTGGTGTTTGAGGTAAAGGATAATGACGGGAATAAGGGGGGGAAGACAAGGCGAAGCCGGGAATTCAGGCTAAGGCTTTTCGATGAAGAAGAAGTTGAGGAGCGGGACCTGGACCGCCAGAATGACGTGTTAAATGGCATGGAGCGGTCCGCGGGTGATCGTAAGGATTTGGAAAAGACATTGGAAGAGCTATTGCAGGATCAAAAGGAGAGTGGGGAATTGAGTTTTGATGAGAAGGAAAAACTCAAGCGTTTCTTTGAGAAACAGGAACAGCAGGAGCGGCTTATGGAAAAATTCAGCAAGGAATTGTCCGAAAACCTTGAGGAGCGTGCAGAACCGGAAAGCGAATTACTCAAGGAGCGGCTGGAGCGACAGGAGGCAGAGGCCCGCAAGAATGCGGCCATGATGGAGGAAATGAGGGAAATCCTGGACAAGTTGGACAAGGAGGAGCTGGAAGCGCGAATGGAAGAGTTGTCTAAGTCGCAAAAGAACAACCGGCGGAGTATGGAACAACTCTTAGAGTTGACGAAGAGGTATTACGTTCAGGAGAAGAGCCGGCAATTGGCCCGTAAATTGTCAAGGCTGGCCGAAGCGCAAAGCAGAGAAGCCGAATCTCGGGAGGCAAGAGAAAATCGGGAGAAAGAACAACAAGGACTCAATGAGGAATTCAGCAGCGTAAAGGAGGCGTTAAAGGAACTCGAACAAAGCAACAAAAACTTACAAAAGCCACTGCCCTGGGAACGAGATCAAAAGACAGAGCAGGCGGCCACACAGAACCAGGAAGAGGCACTGGAGGAATTGATAAAGGAGAATAATCAACCCGCAGAGGATGAGGGTTCATCGCCATCTGATATGGATGCCAGAAAGCAACAGAAAAGGGCGTCCGAAAAGCTTAAAGAACTGAGTGAAGGGCTGGAGCAGGGGGCTTCAGGAGGCGGAGCAGAGACTATTGCGGAGGATGCAGAAATGCTCCGTCAAATCCTCGATAACCTCGTTGTATTTTCCGTAGAAGAAGAAATGCTCTTTAATCGGATTCAGGAGGGTGGCAGTGATCCTGTAGGGCGCTCCGGGGAGATCCGGAAACAACAACAGTTAAGACAGCTTTTTGAGCATGTAGACGACAGCCTTTTTGCCTTATCCTTAAGACGGGCGGAAATTTCGGAGATTGTAAACACAAAGATCACGGATGTTTACTACAATGTCGACAAGGCCCTGGAGAGTTTTAGTGAGAATAATTGGTTTCGGGGAGCGTCCTATCAGCAGTACGTGTTTACAGCGGCTAATGAACTTTCGGCTTTTCTGGCTGATATGCTGGACAATATGCAAGACTCTTTGATGCCCGGGAAAGGAGAAGGGCAGGGTTCTGATGTACAGCTTCCGGATATCATACAGAGCCAGGAGGAATTGCGCAAGAAAATGCAGGAAGGGGGCGAAAAGGAAGGTTCAGAGGGCAAACCAGATGCAACGGGTTCCAGTCAGGAACAGGGATCCGGGGAGGAGGGGGGATCCGGAGAGGCATCTGGAAATTCTGGAGGCAAAAAAGGTGAAGGCAAAGGACAGGGTGAGGGACAAGGTGGGGAAAATGGAGAAGGGGATTCACAAAAGGGTTCCGGTGATTCAGGGTCCGAAAAAGGACAAGGCAAAGACATGGGTGACGGGAAGGGTCAGGATGGTGGAGAAGGGGGTCTTTCAGAGGCGGAATATGAAGAGTATTATCAAATCTATAAAGAACAACAAAGGATTCGGCAGGAGCTGGAATTCCAATTGGAGATTATGATTAATGATGCAGACAGAAGTCTGGGCGAGCGGATCGCCAGGGAAATGGAAATGTTTGAGAATGAATTATTGCAAAACGGGATTACACAAAAGACGGCGGATCGATTAAACAGGATTCAACAACAGTTAATGCAACTTGAAAATGCCGCATTAAAGCAGGGATTAGAGGATAAGCGGGAGGGTATCACCCGAAAAAAGGAGTTTACAAGCCCGGTGTTAACCCCCCCGGAGATATTCGGACGCAAAAAAAGGGAAATTGAATTTTTAAACCGGGAAGCCTTACCTTTGCGGCGCCAATATCGGGATCGGGTAAAAAAGTACTTCATTGGAAGAGATAGCGTACCATTATCAGACAGAATTCAGCCTGAGGAATGAAGAGAAACATACCGATTGGATTATTCGGGTGATAGAAGGTTATGGTCGAATGGCTGGCGAATTGAGTTTTATTTACGTGTCAGATGAAATGCTTCTTAAAATGAACAGAGAATATTTGGGACACGATTATTTCACAGACATAATCACCTTTGAATACGAGGAACTCGAAGGAGTATCCGGCGACTTATTTATATCCACGGATAGGGTTATTGAGAACGCACGAAAACTGCAATGTAGTGAAGAAAGCGAGATACGCCGGGTTATGATACACGGGGTACTTCATCTTCTGGGATATAAGGACAAGTCAACGGAGGAGGTCCTTAAGATGCGGCAACTTGAGGAGGCGGCGTTAAAATTGTTCCACGTGAAACATATTTCAGATGTTTAGCGATACGTATGATGTTATAGTGGTAGGCGGAGGGCATGCTGGTTGTGAAGCAGCAGCCGCTGCTGCGAACATGGGATCGAAAACCCTGTTGATCACCATGAATCTTCAGACTATCGGCCAGATGTCCTGTAATCCGGCTATGGGCGGGATAGCTAAAGGTCAGATAGTTCGGGAGATTGATGCCCTTGGGGGATACAGTGGGATAGTGACCGATGCTTCGGCCATCCAGTTCAAGATGCTGAATATGAGTAAAGGACCGGCCATGTGGAGTCCGAGGGCTCAGAATGACAGGATGCGATTTGCTGAGGAATGGCGTCTGGCACTCGAAAAATTACCAAACCTTGATTTCTATCAGGAAATGGCGGTGGGTATTTTGACCGAGGGAGGACGAATTACGGGAGTGAAAACGTCTCTGGGACTGGATATTTTAGGAAAGGCAGTGGTGCTGACCAATGGCACTTTCTTGAACGGGTTGATACATATCGGGACGAAACAATTCGGTGGCGGCAGGGCAGGAGAGAAGGCTTCAACTGGCATTACAGAACAGCTCACGTCCTACGGGTTTAGTACGGGGAGAATGAAGACAGGGACGCCACCAAGGGTGGACGGAAGAAGCCTGGATTACGACAGAATGATCCCTCAGCCCGGAGACGAAAACCCCGGGAAGTTTTCTTTTCTCGACACACCCGTGCTGCATGAACAACGGGATTGCCATATGACGTATACGAATCCTGAGGTACATGAACTACTTAGGGACGGCTTCGATCGCTCTCCAATGTTCAATGGGCGTATTCAGAGTATCGGGCCCAGATATTGCCCGAGTATAGAAGATAAGATAGACCGGTTTAAGGACAGGGAGAGGCACCAGATATTTGTAGAACCTGAAGGTTGGAACACGGTTGAGGTTTATGTAAATGGTTTTTCAACTTCGCTGCCGGAAGACGTTCAGTTTAAAGCCCTGAGATCAGTAGTGGGTTTTGAAAGCGTTAAGTTTTTCCGACCGGGCTATGCCATAGAATACGATTATTTTCCACCGACTCAACTGGAACATACCTTAGAAACCAAGCTTGTATCCAATTTGTTTTTTGCCGGGCAGATCAATGGAACCACGGGCTATGAAGAAGCTGGAGCACAGGGCATAATGGCGGGTATCAATGCGCATCTGAAGGTACAGGAGAAAGAGCCTTTTATTTTGAGGAGGGATGAGGCATATATTGGAGTTTTGATAGATGACCTGATTACCAAGGGAACTGAAGAGCCCTACCGGATGTTTACATCAAGGGCGGAATACAGGACCCTGTTAAGGCAGGATAATGCAGATATACGTTTAACAGAGCGGTCACACAAACTGGGTCTGGCGGGAGAGGATCGGCTGCGTAAGGTGGATGCTAAGGTAAATCAATCGAGTAAACTTGTAGGGTTTTTCAAAAAGACGAGTTTTGTACCGGATGAAGTTAATCCCATCCTGGACGCTTTGGATTCCCGACAAGTAACCCAGGGAGATAAACTTTTTAAAGTCTTCTCCCGACCGAAAGTTCGGATGGAACATATGCGTATGTTGCCAAGTGTCTCTGCTTTTATCGATGAGAATGAATTGCCGGAAGAAGTGTTGGAACAGGCTGAAATCCAGGTGAAGTATGCCGGATACATCGAGAAGGAGAAACAAAATGCCGACAAATTACAGCGGCTGGAGAATATTAGGATCCCCAGGGACTTTGATTATATGCCGTTGTCTTCCCTTTCTATGGAGGCACGGCAGAAACTTTCTGAAATTCGTCCGGCTACAATTTCCCAGGCCTCGCGTATCAGTGGGGTTTCACCCAGCGATATAAGTGTTTTATTAGTATTTCTGGGAAGATAGTTCCACGTGGAACATAGTAGCGTTTTGCGTTCAACTTTTATATAGAGGGCCAGACAACCCAAAGAATTGGCCTAAGTTTGTTAGGATGTCTGAACTAAATACATTGACATTAACCGACCATTTGGTAACCGGGGAGGAGTTTGGTTTGATTTGGAACACGCAGTACCAGTGCTATCAAACGAACCCTATTCCCAAGACGCTGGAGAAGTACTACGAAAGCGCTGACTATATTTCACATTCCGATAACGCAGAGACTGCTATGGAGCGGATTTATCAGCGCGCAAAAAGGATAAACCTAAATCATAAGCTTAGTCTTGTAAAGCGATTTTGTGGACAGGAAGGGGCGCTCATGGATATTGGGGCAGGGACCGGAGATTTTGTTAAACATGCCCAGGACAGGGGCTGGGAAGCCTATGGTGTAGAGCCTAACGAGGCGGCCAGAGAGCGGGCACATGGCAAGGGGGTTCCTGTCTATAGCCGGATCACGGTACAGCAGGAAGCCATTTATGACGCGATAACCCTTTGGCATGTTCTTGAACACCTTCCGGATTTGGATCAGGAAATCAGGACTATTTCTACTACACTAAAACCAGGGGGCTGGTTGATTTTGGCGGTTCCAAATTATAAATCTCTCGATGCCAAATATTATAAATCGGACTGGGCTGCTTATGATGTGCCCAGACACCTTTGGCATTTTTCAAGGAGTTCGATAAAGCGGCTTTTCGGAACAAAGGGATACGAACTCCGTGCCGTAAAGCCGCTATGGCTTGATGCGTTTTACATTTCCTGGCTTTCTGAAACGTATAGGAAAAATCGCCTCGCTCCGTTATCTGGAGCTTTAATGGGTGCGGCTTCAAACCTCTACGGGGTATTCTCCAGAGAGTTTTCCTCCCATGTCTATTGTCTTCAAAAGAAGCCAGAATGAATTTTAAGGGCCCTGTGGGGCTTATTTCGTTTAACCAACCCTGAGGTCTTGCCGTTGCCGGGAACGCCCAATAGAGCCGCCTTCTATGGCGGCCATTTCGATAATCAAACTCTATTATGGCAACAATGAGTATAAATTGAGTCAATTATAAGGTTTTTGACCAAATCAAATATTATTGGAAATCCAGCCTGCAAGCCAAAAAGCTTTTCTACTTTTGCGCCTTAAACAAAAACACCCTATTATGAAAAAATGGATTGGGTTCATGACCTTCTTGATATTGGCGAGTTGTCAGCAGGAGAAAATAGCCTACGTTGATAACGTCAGGTTAATGGACGGCTATAGTAAGAAACAAGAAGTGGAGGCCAGCTTTCAACTTAAATCTGAAGCCTTTGCAAGGAAGCGCGACAGCATCTCCCAGGCTTTCCAATTGGAGGCACAACAACTTCAGACCTCTACAGAGAGCATGCCACAGGATAAGGCACAGGAGGCCTTCGGAGTTCTTCAACAGAAGGGACAAATGATGGGGCAGCAGTTGCAACAGGAAGAACAACAACTCCAACGAATGGGCCAGATGAAAATGGACAGTGTAATAGCCGAAGTTCGCGAAACTATTGAGGAATACGGGGCGGCAAACGGCTATCGCTTTATCCTTACAGGTGGTGAGGGCGGAAGCGTACTCTATGGAGATGAGGCTTCAGACATTACGGAGCAAGTCTTAACTCAGCTCAACGACAGGGCTTCAAAGGAGTAGGAAAGCCCTTAGGAAACTTTAAACCCGGAACTCGTCAGAGTTCCGGGTTTTTTATTGAAGTAGGAATACGAGAAAAATCGCAGGGATAAAATAGACCACAATAGTTCGAGCCCCTTCGTAGTCTTTAGCCATTCGCTGACCAAACAGTAGCATCAGCAAAGCAAGGCAGGAGACCAGGGCTCCTGAGAACGCCAGGGCGTTCCCATTTCCCATCACCAATTGAAACAGACCAAGTCCGCAGAGTATTCCGGCAGCCAACTCCGTCATTGTCAAAATGAAAAATAGAGCGGGAACAAAATTCCTAAATGGCGTCTGTAAGAAATGACCACTAAGCCAGGTAAGATTTCCCTTCCAATCCAGAAGTTTGTCCAGACCGCTTTGAAGGAAGGTTATAATGAGAAAAATAAGTAAAATAGTTTCCGCGGCGTATTCTGTCAACACATTCATAAAGGCAGTTTTTGAGAGGGCTTGGCGTGTATCAAACGGGTTAACTTTATCGAGAGATCTGTAAATATAATTTTGGAGTTCCCATTGCGCACAATATGATATCGCGCACTTTCAAATTCCTGAACCATCTCCCGCACATTGTTCTCATGTATAAAAGCGGCGAAGCGGCGGAAATCAAAGTCCGAATCGTGCATTCTGAGGTAAACCAGCGATTCTGCATTGTAGTTCAGCAACATGGCCTGGCGGATCAGGGAAAGACAATAGGAGAGAAACTTTTTTTGTGTTTCCCGTCCGGTTTTTGCAACCTCTTCACTCCAGAGAATAAGCTCGTGAATGGCGGCCTTATTCCCTTTAGCCTTAAATGCGCTGCGCGCCCATTGGGCAAACCATTTTTCAAAGACCAGGTCCTCTGAATCCTGCAACATAAGATCGAGTGCCTTGTTGAAATTGCCGTTAGCTTCCTGGGCTATCTGATGGGCCTCTTCCCTGGAGGCGCCCTTTTGAATAAGCCCGTCTTCGATTACGGATTCGGGAAGCGCCGGAAAGTGAAGGAGCTGACACCGGCTTTTAAGCGTCTTGAGAAGTCGCCCGGGATCTTCGGCTATCATGAGCAGGACAGTATTCTGCGGGGGTTCTTCAATAAGTTTGAGGAGTTTGTTGGCAGCCGGGGTATTCATGCGGTCTACCATCCATATAACCATTATTTTGTATCCTCCCTCGTACGACTTCAAGCTCAACTTACGAACGATATCCTGAGCTTCATCTACCCCGATCTGGCCCTGTTTTTTCTCAATACCAATTGCCCTGTACCAATCAAAAAGGTTTCCATAAGGCTGTTCTGAAATAAAAGTACTCCACTGGGCCCTGTAATGATCGCTCACCGGATGACTGGAAACGGTATCAGAGGTCGCAACAGGAAATGCAAAATGCAAATCCGGATGGTTCAGGTGATTACATTTTTTGTTACAATCCGCTATTCCACCTTCATTTTCCCCTCCTGTATTCTTACAGAGCAGGTACTGGGCATAGGCGATGGCCATGGGTAATGTCCCGCAACCCTCAGGCCCCACAAACAATTGTGCGTGGGGTACCCGACCCGCATCAGCACTCGACGTGAGGTGGTGTTTTAAGTGATTTAACCCCAGGACCTGAGAAAACTTCATAGTCTCAAAGATAGTCTTTTGAGGGAACACAAATGAAAAAGCAGCCGGACCCGCGGAGTGTCATTTCAATTATGAGTATTTTTGTCACTTCAACAAAGCGAGAATAATGAAAACGATTGACGATTTCGACTTTAAGGACAAAAGAGCCCTGATCCGGGTGGATTTCAATGTGCCCCTGGATTCTGATTTCCAGGTGTCAGATACCAACCGAATTGAGGCGGCTAAGCCGACCATTATCAAAGTTCTTGAAGACGGTGGAAGTGCTGTTTTGATGAGCCATCTCGGAAGGCCAAAGGGGACGAAAAACCCGGACATGTCCCTTTCCCACATTGTCCAAAGCGTATCCGAAATTTTGGGCGTCAAAGTGAAATTCGTCCCCGACTGTATTGGGGCTACTGTAGCGGAAGCTATTGAGGAACTGAGAAGCGGCGAGGTATTGCTATTGGAAAACCTCCGTTTTTATAAGGAAGAAGAAGCGGGAGACCGGGATTTTGCAGAGCAGCTTTCAAACTGGGGAGATATTTTTGTAAATGATGCTTTTGGAACAGCGCACCGGGCGCATGCCTCGACTACTGTAATTGCGCAATTCTTTCCTGGACGTAAGTGTTTTGGATATCTTCTCGCTGCGGAAATTAAAGCGATTGACACCGTGATGAAAACGGGAAAAAAACCGGTTACCGCCATTCTGGGGGGAGCTAAAGTGTCCAGCAAGATTACAATCATAGAAAATATTCTGGAAAAAATAGACCATCTGATTATCGGCGGCGGGATGACCTACACCTTCGTGCTTGCACAGGGGGGTGCCGTGGGGGATTCCATATGTGAGCCGGATAAAGTCGACCTCGCGAATTCTATTTTGGACAAAGCCCGCTCTCTGGGGGTTCAGGTACACTTGCCGGTAGATGTGGTAGCAGCAAATGATTTTAGCAATGAGGCTGAAACGCGGATAATGCCCGCCAATGCGATAGAGAAAGGATGGCAGGGGCTGGATGCAGGACCTGAAACCCTTGCGCTTTTCAGGGAGGTTATTTTACAATCTAAAACCATTCTCTGGAATGGACCTGTAGGGGTTTTTGAAATGGAAGCATTTTCAAAAGGAACCATTGAAGTTGGAAAGGCCGTTGTAGAAGCTACTGAAAATGGGGCTTTTACACTGGTGGGAGGAGGAGACTCTGTCGCCGCTGTAAAACAGTTTGGGTTTCAGGATAAAGTAAGCTATGTCTCTACCGGGGGCGGAGCCATGCTGGAAAGCCTCGAGGGAAAAACGCTCCCCGGAATTGCAGCTATCATGGAAGAACCTAAACCTTAAGGATTTAAGAACACTTTATAGTCAAAACCTTCGTTCTTACTAAGAAAACAAATACATTTAATTTGGGTATTTTCAGCACTATGAAACTCAGTCGGATAATGGGCCTTATTGTAGTGGTAGCCCTGCTTGCAACCCAGGCAGGGATGGCTCAGGTGCAGGAGACTGAGGACCTCCCCTCCGCAGGGGATAGTATTGTTCCACAATTTATCGATAATCCTGTAAAAGACCTGCAGGAGGTTACGCTTTCAGGAGGGAGAGATACCCTGAACAGGGCGCTTAAGGACCATCCCGAAGCTGCAAAATTTGACAGTCTTTGGTTGGAGGAACTCCGGTTATTCAGTCAGGGCTTTTCCGAAATGTATCAGGAAATACAGGATGTAGCTGCGGATTCATTGAATATAAAAACCGATTCAACCTCCACAGAATTATTGAAAGAGCGCCTGCGCCTGCTGGATGAGAAAACCCCGTTTAACATAAGCTACAATCCCTCCCTTGAAAGAGTCATAAAGCATTTCCTGGTTCATAGAAGGGATTTAATGCAGCGAATGCTCTCCTCAAGCGCATACTATTTCCCCTTATTTGAGGAAACGTTGGATAAATATAACCTTCCCCTGGAATTGAAATACCTCTCTATTGTGGAGTCTGCACTGAATCCTACGGCAAAGTCGAGGGTGGGGGCGACCGGACTGTGGCAGTTTATGTACAGCACGGGGAGAATCTACGGACTGGATGTAAGCAGTTATGTGGACGAGCGCAGCGACCCGGTGTTGGCCACCGATGCCGCGAGCCGGTATCTCGCGAAGCTTTACGATATTTTTGACGATTGGGACCTCGCACTTGCTGCCTATAATTCAGGCCCCGGTAATGTAAATAAGGCCATCAGGCGTTCGGGGGGATATGAGAATTACTGGAGTATTCGCGGGTTTCTGCCCCGGGAAACAGCAGGTTATGTGCCTGCATTTCTGGCTACGATGTACATCTTTGAATACGCAGAAGAACACGGGTTAAAACCTTCCGAATCTATCCGGCATGCCTTTGAAACGGATACCGTTATTGTTAAAGGGACCATTACTTTTGAACAGGTAGCTGAGATTACAGGGGTGCCTGAAGAAGAGCTTAAAATTCTAAATCCTTCCTATAAACTGGGAATTATCCCCAGGATTACCGGAAAGGAGTATACCTTGAGGCTTCCGTCAGCGTCGATTGGGCCATTTGTAGCGAATGAAGTGGCCCTGTATGAGAAAGTCAAAAAAGATCTCGAAGCCCGGGAGAAGGCGCTTCCCAAATATGTCGAATCCAACGACCGTATCCGCTACCGCGTGCGCAGTGGGGATTATCTCGGAAAAATAGCGGAACGTTATGGCGTGGGAGTAAGTCAGATTAAGCGCTGGAACGGGTTGAAGTCCAATAACCTCAGAATTGGACAACGGCTAACCATATATCCCAGAAAGCCTGTTACCACGCAAACTTCGGCACCCTCTAAGAATACGGTGGCGGCATCCCAAAACCCTGATGTAAAGGTTCATGTGGTTGAGAAGGGCGATTCGCTCTGGACGATTTCTAAGAAATATCAGGGAATTACAGTAGAAAACCTGCGAGAATGGAACGGTATTCGCGGTAGTGACTTAAAACCAGGAACACGACTGAAGTTATGCAGTTGCTCCCCTTAATTAAAAGCTATATGAAATCTTTCCTTATTACCGTTTTCGCTGTATTCTTTTTATTGTCTTGCCAGGACAAACCATCCAAACAATATAAGCCCGCTTCATTAGGATCCATAAACACCCTGGCTGTGGTTATGGATAACGAGCTGTGGGAAGGCGCCGTCGGGGATAAGGTGCGGGAGCATTTTGCAGCTCCTGTTCTCGGGCTCACATGGGACGAACCCCTTTTGAACCTGGAGCACATGCCCGGCAGCGTATTTCGGGGGACCACGCGCCATCGCAGGGCCGTTTTATTCGTAGACCTGGACACCGTAAGCGGAGCTCAAATCCAGGAAGACCTTTATGCAACCCCTCAGAAGGTTGCTGTGATAAAGGGAAAGACTGAAGCGGAACTTATCGCCTCTATTGAATCTGCCTCAGAACAGATTATTTCCTCTATTAAGAAAATGGAGCTGGAAGAGTCACAAAGTCGCTTTTTAAAATCGCTGAGCAAAGAAACGGTATTGTCAGAAAAATTTGGGATTTCAATGCGTCTTCCTTCTGTGTATAACGTGGGAAAGCAGGAAGACGGCTTTGTATGGATGGACCGCGAAATCCAAAAAGGGAGTATGAATATAATCGTTTATGAAATGCCCGGGGATAGTTTTGAGTCCGATTCAACCTTTGTTCAGGACATTGTGCAAATGCGGGATTCAATTGGGAAGAAGCATATTCCGGGTCCTGATGTCCCTGGCAAAACAACCTATATGGGTACTGAAAAGGCCTTTGCACCTTACGTTTTTCCGGCTGAAGTGGCCGGGAAAAAGGCGGTAGAGGTTCGGGGCATCTGGGAAGTCGTAAACTACCCCATGGCGGGCCCTTTTTTAACCTATATCATCAACGATAAGGAGCAAAACAGAAAACTGGTGCTCGAAGGATTTACTTTCGCGCCTGCGACCAATAAGAGGGATTATATGTTCGAACTGGAGGCTATAATGAAGACCGTCAGCTTTCAGTGATTTCCCTCCGGTATCCTATGAAAAAGCCCCTCATTGAGGGGCTTTTTTTGATGTATGATAAAGGGAGCTCTTTAACTTCAGTCAAAGGCAAATCCTGTTGAAACTCTAAAAATAAAGGCGTACATGGTGACCAGCCAAAGGGCAAAACAGAACCAGGAAAATACCTTAAAGTATTTTCGGAGGATCATGTTTGTCCAGTTTCTAAAGGCTTCTAAATAGATTTCCCTAACGAGTATTAATTTTTCCATATGTGTTCTTTTGTAGCGTTTCTGTAACAAAGATGTCACGTTAGACGCCGAATTCTGAAAATATCAGATGAAACACGGAAAAATCAGAATGAAATGCGAAGGCGTCATTTATGGGCCTTCCCAATGTAATGTAAATATTGTTTTGCGGGCTGTATAGGACTACATGTCTACGATAATGAATTCAGACCTCCTGTTGAGCTGGTGTTTCTCCCCAGCACATCGCACACTTCCATCACACTCGTTGAGTAATTGAGACTCGCCATAACCAATCGCACTTTGGATGCGTTCGGCGTCAATTCCCTGGCCAATCAGGTAATCACGGGTGCTTTTCGCCCTGCGATCCGAGAGCTTTTGGTTATATGCTTTGGGTCCCCTGGAGTCGGTATGTGCAGCAATTTTAATGACCATTGAGGGGTATTCTTCCATTACGGCAACGAGCTTATCTAATTCAAGGGCAGCGTCTTCTCGTACTGTGTCCTTGTCAAAATCAAAATAGATCATTTCCGTTTTAAGCTTTTTGATACCATCTTCTATGGTAACCAACTCCTCGAGTTTGCGCATGGTAATATCCGTGTAGACCAGATTATTCTCTTCAGTCTCAACGAACTGGTCTTTTTCGGCATAGGTGTCTTTTTGGATTCGGAGGTGATATTTCCTGTGGCTGTCAAGGTCTTCAAACACGAAACCGCCATCTGCATCTGAAATCACTTCCTTCAACTTGATATTGTTTTCATCCAGGAGTTCCACCATGGCATCCGGAAGCCTGTCTCCCGTGATTTTGTCCATGATAACACCAGCAATCGCATTTTCATTAACCTCTTCAGGAAACAAGCGCTCAAAGCTATAAAGGTCATCATCTCCTTTTCCACCTTCTCTATTGGAAGCGAAATACCCCTTTTGGGTTTCTTCACTGACTATAAAGGAAAAATCATCTTTCACACTGTTAATAGGTTTCCCCATATTCTGGATATCCTGAAATCCTTCTTCCTCATCAAATTCGGCCTGAAAAACGTCCAGCCCCCCTAAACCCGTATGGCCATCTGAGGAGAAATACAGTTTTGTGCCTGTAAAAAAGGGAAACATCTCTTTTTGTTCTGTGTTGATCTGGGTGCCGAGGTTTTTAGGGATTGAATACGTTCCGTCTTCGTAGATGTCCACTGTGAAAATATCTGTCTCACCCATACTTCCCGGCCTGTCGGATACGAAGTACAATTGCTTTCCATCAGGGCTTACCGCAGGGTGTCCCGTCGAGTAGTCCTCTCCATTGAACGGCAGTTCTTCGGCCTCTGACCATTCCCCATTTACTTTCTCAGACCGATACAGCTTCAGGTGGTTTACGCCCTGATTATCTCTTCGAAGTTTTTTTCCAGAATTATTCCGGGTAAAATACATGGTATTGTGATCCGGAGAAAAGGCCACTGCCGCCTCGTGGTACTTTGTATTGATGCTTTTGGAGAATTTAACGGCGGAATTCAGCTCATCCGATTCTTCATTCATTTTTGCCACGTACAGATCGAGGTAAGGCTGTTCATTCCATTTATACCGGCGTGTTGTAAAAAATGCAGAGTCCAGCGAAGAGGCATAGACGATCTTGTCATCTTCGTAGAAGGTCGGCCCAAAGTCTGAATATTCAGAATTGATCTGCAGGTTTTTAACTGCAAACATTTCTTCTGAATCCAGGATGTTATCCAGGGTCGCCTCCCGCTCCAGTATTTCCTGCTGTCTGTATCTCCCAACAGGGGATCCTCCGACCTTTTTGTCATAAAGCTTGAGAATTCGCCTCGCACGCCCGTACTTTCCTAAACCTTTAAGGGATTGGGAGTATTTGAAAAGGTATTCGGCGGACAGCTCCTGACCAGCACCCTCGTACAATTTTTCATACCAGAAGTTGGCGCGCTCCATGTCGGAATTAAAGTAATGCGCATCTGCGACGCGCTCTATAATTTGAGGACTGGAAATTTCGGGATTTCGTTCTAATCCAAGTTCGTACAATTCCGCTGCGTCAGCATACCACATTCGCTCAAAATACTGATCGGCTTTTTTTATGATAGCATTTGGGGCATTTTTAGATTCGAGATTATCGGCCGTGTTTTCCGGGATGTTGCCCAATGGGGAAACAGTCCTTTTCGCTTCAAGGTTAAAGGGTTCTGCCGGATCGATCGGTTCATTCTCCACCACCAACAATTCTACAACAGTATTTTTTCCTCCTTCGATTACACTCCGCGCAGCCATCAGGGCTTCTTCCCCGGATTCAAAACGGGAATTGCAGAGATAGAGTTTTTCATCTTCAGGATGAACAAATGAAATGACATCCAACCCATTGCGATGGAGCCTTTTGTAAAGTTTGGAAACCCCCCTGGAAGATTCCAAAATAGTAATTACAGGGTAAAACCCTTTATCCACCCCTTTCATCCGGTAGTAACTGACTATTGGAATGCCGAGGTCGGCAGCCTGCTCCTGCCACAAGAGATCTTCTTTCGGGCTTGATTCCGGGTAGGTATCCACACCGAAGGTTTCATCTTCTAACTCCTGACCCGCTACAACGCCCAGTCCAATGTCCTGCGCATGGATTTTAGGCCCTGTCAGAGTGGAAAGAAACAGCAGCAAGGCATAGAAAAGGACAGAACTTTTAAAATATTTAGAGCTTCTCACGGCGTAGCGGTTTGAGGACAGTTATTTCGAACCTCTAAAATACCGCAATGCAAAGCATCGGCTAATTTTTTGTTGTAAAACGCTATAAATATGCTGCTAAGCCCTATATGGGGTAAGTGTGAACTGGGGGAGGCTCCCTTGGTTTACATGTTTCCGGGGCGTTGTGGCATCCAAAAAATAGATAGGCAAAAAAAAAGCATCCTCTGGGGATGCCTTTTAAGTTTAATTACGGAACAGAATTATTCCTGTTTTTCTTCTAATTTATCATCTTCTCTGGAAGCGTCTTTAAACTCTTTGATTCCGCTACCCAGACCCCGCATTAATTCCGGGATTTTCTTTCCTCCGAAAAGCAGCAGGACGATAACGACAATCACTGCGATCTGCCATGGGCCTATAGCTAAAAATATTCCGAGTGCATTCATGTCAACAGGGTTTTTAAGACTGTAAAGGTAGTAAAAAACGGGATAGAAATCTTTTAATTGTGCTATAAGGTGTATTTTAGACATCCGAAAATAAGGCTTCTAAGGCCTTTAAATAACAGCCCCGTCAGGATAGAGTTGAAGCTAGTCCCGATTTATGGGCGCATGGAGGGATACTCATGGAGCAGAAAAAAAAGAGAAAAGAACTCAAGCGTAAGCTTCTGCATAAGTACCGGCTTGTAATCCTGAACGAAAGTACCTTCGAGGAAAAAATTTCATTCAAGTTGAGTCGGTTGAATGTCTTTGTTACCGGGACCTTACTTATTATTGGCTTAATTGGCTTTACCATACTGTTGATAGCATTTACACCGCTGCGGGAGTACATTCCCGGATACTCGTCCACTGCACTTAAGAGACAAGCCACGGAGCTTACCTATAAGACGGATTCACTGGTCAACGCCCTTAATTATACCAATCAGTATTTAGAGAATATCCGAAAGGTTCTTCGGGGGGATATCGAAACCTCCCAGATCAATCCGGATTCTGTTTTTGAGAGTATTAAACTGGATCCGTCCCAATTGAATTTAAGCCCGATTCGGGAGGATAGCCTTTTGAGGGCCGAGGTCGCCCTTGAAGACCGCTATAACCTTTTTGAGCAACCCACATTTGACGGCAGTATTCTTTTGTACACACCCCTCAGCGGAAGCGTGTCTCAGGCATACGATGCAGATTTAAAGCATTTTGCCATCGATATCGTCGCCGTTAAGGACACCCCTGTTAAGGCGGTGGCTACCGGGCGTGTTATCTTTGCAGAATGGACGGCTTCCACGGGTTATGTAGTCATTCTTGAGCACAACCAGGATTTGATATCCGTATACAAGCACAATGGATCACTCACAAAGGTTCAGGGAAATATTGTTCGTGCCGGAGAGGTGATTGCGACTGTGGGAAACACCGGGGAGCTTACCACAGGGCCGCATTTGCATTTTGAACTGTGGAAGGACGGAAATCCGGTTAATCCCGAGAATTACATTGATTTTAATTGAAAATGATGTCACTAAAAGCCCTGGGAGCACGTTTTCTGGCACAGTGGGTGCATCAAAAAACACGTAAATGGGTCGATAATCCTGTAGAGGCCCAGCAGCGCACCTTTAACCAGCTCATTGCGAAAGGAAGAGGTACAGGTTTTGGCGCGGAACACGGCTTTTCAGAGATCAGAAGTTATTCTGATTTCTCATCCCGTGTACCTGTGCGCGATTATGAAACGCTCAAAATTTATGTGGAGCGTATATTCCAGGGTGAAGACGATGTGCTCTGGCCCGGAAAACCATTGTATTTTGCCAAGACCTCCGGGACGACCTCTGGCGCCAAATACATACCCATAACCAGGGAATCCATTAAAGAGCAGGTAAGGGCCTCCAGGAATGCCATTCTCAACTACATTCACAAAACCGGAAATGTAGACTTTGTAAATGGAAAGATGATTTTTCTTCAGGGCAGCCCGATTCTCGATGAGAAGAACGGTATAAAAGTGGGCCGACTCTCCGGAATATCGGCGCATTACGTGCCCGGGTACCTTCAGAAAAACCGGCTACCCTCCTGGGAGACGAATTGTATTGAGGATTGGGAAACCAAGGTGGAGAAAGTGGTGGAGGAAACCGTTTCTGAGGACATGACAGTTATCGCCGGCATCCCTTCCTGGGTGCAGATGTACTTTGAGAAACTTAAGGAGCGCGAAAAAAAACCAATAAGTATTATATTTCCCAACCTCCAGTTGTTTATATACGGAGGTGTGAATTACGAACCGTATCGGAGTAAATTCGAGAGCCTGATCGGGAGGAAAGTAGATAGCATAGAATTATTTCCTGCCAGCGAAGGCTTTTTCGCCTACCAGGACCAGTGGGAGGATCGCGGACTCCTCCTGTTACTGGACGCAGGTATTTTTTATGAATTTATACCTGCGGATACTTTTTATGAAGAGTCCCCCAGGCGCCTGACAATCGGGGAGGTGGAATTGGGCGTGAATTACGCCATGGTGATTTCTACAAATGCCGGACTCTGGGGCTATAATCTGGGAGATACCGTTCAGTTTACCTCCCTGAAACCCTACCGGGTAATTGTTACCGGACGCATAAAGCATTTTATTTCGGCTTTCGGGGAGCACGTAATCGCCAAGGAGGTTGAATATGCCATGGAAGAGGCCATACGGCAGTCGGGTGCCCGTGTGAATGAATTCACTGTGGCTCCTCAAATCCAGACTGCGGAGGGAGAGCTCCCGTACCATGAATGGTTCGTTGAATTTGAGGAGGCCCCTGCCGATATGGATGAATTTACGGCAGTTTTAGACCGTAGTTTACAGGACCAGAACAGTTATTATTTTGACCTCATCGATGGTAAAATACTTCAAAGGCTGCGCCTTACACAAATTCAAAAGGGCGGATTTCAGCAGTATATGAAATCCATAGGAAAATTGGGCGGGCAAAACAAAGTAAAACGCCTTGCCAATGACCGCGATCTCGCGGATGCGCTGTATACCTATGCAATCTGAAGCATCTACATTACTTCTTTCAGACCTCCCTGAGATCGGGAGATTCATGACTTTGTGAAATGCGTTAAACTGAAATTAAAATGTACTTTTGCGGTACATTTGTTTTCATGGAGGCAACCCGAGCACAGGAATCTACAAATGCGATAGAGCGCATGTACATCACCATGCGCCACCTTTTTAACCGCGGATTCTACAAACCGATGGGGGTTTCGGGGGAAACCCTGCGCAATGCATTGCTCCAGCTACGCCCTGAAATTTATGGAACAATTGCCGAGGACAAGGCTGAACTGGAAGGATTGATCTATGTCCTAGAGCGGCTACCCGAGGGGATTGAACAGTGCAAGTACATCAATTTGACCGCAGATGAAGGCTACGGGAGTTCTCACTTCACACCCATAGTGCCTCCGAAACGCCGCAGAAACTGCTATCGGATTGATAAGGATCAAATGAACATTGAGATTACCCGCGGGCGGTCAGATATTTACGACATTCTAACACACCTGACGTTTCTTTTTATAGAATCTGGTAAAATTGGGAAAAGGGTGCTTATCGGCGATACGGGTGCCACCATCCGCGATTGGCAGAAATTGGAAGCAGCCTGTCAGAAAGGGAAACTCTCCGTATCCGAACGAGAAATTGCCATTACCCATGCGGCAAATATCTTAAGTCGCTCCTTTGTGGAGATTCAGGAGGTGTATGAGAAATTCGCGACTAAAAAAGACCCGGAGCGCTTTCTAAGGATTATTTATTGGCTGGGCAAACAGGCCATAGACGAAGAAACAACCGGCGATAAACGCACTATAACCTTTAGCGCTTTGCTGCGGGAGGGATTGGGTCATCACATCCACGGGGAACGCTGGGCCAACACGATCAAGACAGCCCTGGACAAGCACGGACTTCTGGAGCGCCCGGTGCATGTGATCAGTTCCAATATGCACAGCGTTTTAAACACACTCTTCGCCAGCAGTGCGCTTAAAAAGGAATTCCCCAAGGGGCGATCCCTTGAGATCTTTGAGGCGCTTAGCGCTCAGGACAACGGAAAGTTACAGGATAAGGTTCTGGCAATGGCCGTCAAAAACGGGATGCACCTTATTGACGATACCTCAGGCGCGAACATTGATGTTCAGATTTTTGATATGGCTCGATTGACAGCGGATGCCTGCTGTTATGATATCCCAGGCGACGAACCCTCAAAGGCGCCGGTGATCCTGGTGATGGATTACGCATTCGGGGAGCAGGCCTATGAGTGTATCGATGAATTGCTCAAACCCTATAAAGGGAATGAAAAGGCCCAGTACCTCAACGTCATATCGATTTCGATTATGGGGAAGGCCGGAATCCTGACAGGTGAGAAGGGGGATCTCATGATTCCATCGGCACATATCTTTGAAGGGACAGCCGACAATTATCCTTTTAAAAATGAGCTCAGTAGGGCGGACTTTGAAGGCAACGGCCTCTCGGTCTATGAGGGAACTATGGTAACGGTTTTAGGAACTTCCCTTCAAAACAGGGATATCCTCTCCTTTTTTCAAGAATCCACCTGGAACGTCATTGGCCTTGAGATGGAAGGTGTACATTACCAGAAGGCCATACAGTCTGCCTCGAAAATCCGCAAAAGCATACGCCCGGATGTCGCTGTCAGATATGCGTATTACGCCTCGGACAACCCTTTAAAATCGGGTCATACACTGGCTTCCGGAGGATTGGGTAAAACCGGTGTCAAGCCTACCTATCTGATCACTGATAAAATTTTGTCACAAATTTTTAAATCACAATAATATGGCTACACCAGAATCCAACACACCAGATTCGTCTGACGAGATCGATTTGGGGCAGTTATTCAATCTCATCGGTAAGGGATTCCAGAAGGTCTTTCGCGCTTTTTTGCGCGTCTACCTTTATTTTAAAAGGAATTTTTTCTGGTTTGCGGGACTTGGGGTTCTGGGAATACTAACCGGGTATCTCGTCAACCAGTTTGTCGAAGACAAGCAACAGCTCGAAGTAATTGTGAGCCCCACCACTGACGACACCAACTATTTGTTCGATACCCGCGCCTATTTATACGACATTGTAGGAGAGATACAATCTGAACTAAAGGCAAAAGACACGGCCTTTTTCACGAGTTTAGGGCTTGACCCAGCGAAAATGAAGGGCTTCGAAGTCGATATTGTTCCTTTAAGTTCTCAGGACAGAGAAATGCTTGAAGATCAGAGCGGAACCCTTGAGGCGCTTAAGGACTTCGGGAATTCTGAAGCGATCTCGGAGATTCTCCAATCCGAATTTCGCAAGCGGACCAACAAAGATCAACGAATCACTTTTTACTTTAGGGAAACCACTCCCGGAAAGGAATATGCCGAGAAAATTATGGCGTATATCAATTCTAACCCCTATTACCGGCAAATATTGCAAATCCAGGAGTACAATGCGGAGAAACGCATCCGAAGGAACGACTCCCTTTACAGTCAGATTGATTTACTTATTGAGAATTACACTGTAAAAATGGCTCGTGAGCAATCGGGGTCACAAGGCCAGTTTACATTGGAAAACCAGGAACCCCTGGATGTTCCTTCCCTGTTTCAGTTGAAGAATCAATTGATAAGGGATAGTGAGCTTAAAAAAATGGAGCTTCAGATGAACCGGGATCCAATTACGGTTGTCAGTTTCGGAAACCCCCATAAAATCGACAAACCATTTGTGCAGAAAAATATCATTTTTTTCCCTCTGCTCTTTGTGACCTTATTTCTATTGATTTCGTTGATCCGATATCTGAACCGGAAAGCTATAGAACTTAAAGTACAATGAACGCAGTGTCCAAAAAGAAATCAATACTCATTACAGGAGGAGCGGGATTTATTGGATCTCATGTGGTTCGCCGTTTCGTGAAGCAATATACCGACTATCATATTTACAACCTGGACGCCCTGACCTATGCGGGCAACCTGGAGAACCTCAGGGATATTGAAGCATCACCGAATTACACCTTTGTTAAAGGAGACATAACCGATAGTGACTTCTTGGAGAAATTATTCACCGAAAACCGTTTTGAAGGGGTCATACACCTGGCAGCAGAAT
>Ga0272441_10005887_pt1 | contig 20985 bp, 23 predicted proteins | sample SSMProp6N_FD_193582 | JGI IMG/M metagenome (GOLD analysis project Ga0272441, IMG submission 193582) | Marine sediment archaeal communities from Little Sippewissett salt marsh, Falmouth, MA, United States - SSM-Prop-6N | ecosystem: Environmental > Aquatic > Marine > Wetlands > Sediment ...
CGCATCGGCTCGGCGAGGGGGGGAGGCGTACAATGCGCTGAGGTGATGTGATGTGGAGAGGGTTCAGGTGGCCGAGCGCATTGTGCAGTACCGGTTCGAACCCGAAGAAGGGAAGCACTACGGGTTTAATCTGACCGCCCTGCTCGACGAGACGTGCCATCGCGCGTTGCTTATCGACACGGCGTATGAGGGACAGGCCCGTGCGGCGTATGCCGACCTGACCGAACGGGGATATGAACTCGGCGCCGTCGTCATTTCGCACTTCCATCCCGATCACGTATTGGGGATGAAGGTGCTGCCACGGACGACGGTGTACGGCAGCGTTCGCTGCGACGAGACGTTGCGGCTGTACCCCGACGAAGCGGAGCGGCGCGTGATCGAGCCCACCGATCGCGTCTCCGATCGATCGCAGGTCAGCTTCGGACCGTTTGACCTCGCCTTCCGTCTTGCCCCCGGGCACTCTCCCTGCTCGATGTACACGCTGATCGATGACGATTTCGTGCACGTGGCCGACAACATCATGACGTCGAACGACGGACAGGACATCCTCCCGTGGGCAGCCTACGAGCTGATCGAAGATCACATCCGCTCGTTGGAGGCGCTGGGCGATGTCGGGACCCGGAGCTTGCTGCTCAGCCACGGCGTCGTTCTCGAGGACGCGGAGACGATTCGCCGGGCGATCGACAACCGCGTTACCTACTTCCGCGCCGTCCTTGCCGGGGACGGGCGAATCTCCTACGAGGAGGCCGTGGCGGGCTGCGGCTGCGAGTTCCTTCACAAGGAGTGGCTGATCCGCCGCAGCTGAGCCTCCCTCCATTCGAGACTGTCTATCCGTGTAAGGTTTGGGGAGGATTTGACGAGAAAGCCAAGATAAGATACCCTCAATCATGAAATGCGGTTATCTTTGCAGACACTGTTCCGCGTGGGGCCCCCCTCCCGCTTTCTCCTGGCGGGGGTCGTCCTCGGCGTGGTGGTCGGTGGAGCGTGTGCAACGGTCTTGTGCGTCGCAGGCGACATCGAAGCGAAGCTCGTCTACGTCCCGGGCGGCCGTTGGGACCTGGAGAGCGAGTTAACGCTCGGCGAGTGGAGCGGATGGGATCTCGCCGTCGCGCTCGAGATCGAAGCGTGCAGATGGAAGCGGATCGAAGCCGAGCTCTCCTTCGAATGGTTGCATGGCGAGATCTCCAGCATGGCACGGTGGGATCCGAGGAAGGGCACGTTCGCGAAGTGGACGGTGGACGGCTCGTTGGAGAGGGTCGACACCACGTTTGCCGTGGGGTTCGACCTGTCGCTGACGCGGTGCTGGACCGATCTGGAAATGAAAGCCGAGACCGGCGGATGTCAAGTCGAGATCGAGCTTCGCCTCGGGGCTTCGAGGTCCTTCTGCTTCGACTTCTATCGGATCGACGTCGACGTCTCCTTCGAAGCCTCCGGCCTCCCGATCGACGTCGAGTCACGCCTGTCCGCGAAGAAGGGGTTCGAGTGGATCGAGGTCGAAGCGGGCATCCCGGTGCCCGTCACGTGGTTGGGGGTCGAGGTGGCCGGGCGATGGGCCGCGCACGGTCGGACGGTTTCGTTCGAGCCCGAACTCGAGGCGGAGGCGATGTGGGAGGCTGGCGGCCTGTCGCTCGAGCTGTTTGGCGAGATCGTGTCTGGCTCACCGATCGCGCTTCTTGGGCTGACGATCGCCGGGGTCCGTGTCGAGGGTGCGTGGGGGGATCTGCAGTTCGCGTGGGGAACGAGTTTCGACCGATCATCGAATAAGGCGGTCACCGGGAAATCGGCGTATGGGGCGATCGCCGAGATCGGGTTCGACGGGGACATGCGGTGCGGTGGCGAGGTGTCGCTCGGGCTCGTGCACTACGCCGCCGATCCGTCGATCTTCGTGGCGTGGGATCGGACGGTATGGTCGGCATCGTGGGAGCCGGAGGGTTCTCCCGCCTTCGATTTGGAGGTCACGCTCGACGGGCGGGAATGGGTCGAGATTTCCGCCGGGATCGATGTCGACTGGTAATTCGCGCCTCCTCCTCGACCCTCCGTGAGTGTTTTCTCCGTCTATGCCTGCCGGCGATGCTCTTTCCTCATGGGAGAACGGCGACACAAAGGAAGCGATTCGCGGGACGGGCGTGATTCCCTCCGGACAGGCGTTGACGCGTGCTGCGGCGTCGGCTCAGATCGATCCGCTGCGTCGGGCACGCCCGAGGTGTCCCTGTACATCGCCGACAACGACGCTGCGATGAGCCGCGTGAGCTGGCACGTCGTCGTCGGATCGTTGGGGTGCCACGAAGGGCCGAGCCCGGCGGAAGACGAACGTGCATTGGCGGATAGCACGTTCGGTGCTATGCTTGCGGCCTGCCCAGCCGGCCTGGAGGTGCCGCCTGCGATGATCGATGCCGTGCTGTTCGACTTCGATGGACTGATTCTCGACACCGAGAGCACGCTGCGGCGCGCATGGGAGGAGATCTACCAGAGCCACGGCCTCTCGGTACCGGGCGCCGTGTGGGCGTCATGGGTCGGCAGCTCGGCCGATCCGGTCGAAGCGTACGAGTACCTCGAGCGGAATCTGGAACAGCCGATCGACCGCTCCGCGCTTCGAGATCGCAGAATGGCGCGTGAACATGAGCTGTTGAAACGCGAGCAGGTGATGGCCGGCGTCGTCGAGCTAATCGACGATGCCGTCGACCGAGAACTCCGCCTGGCGATCGCATCGAGTTCGGATCACGAATGGGTCGCCGGGCACCTGCGACGGCTCGGCCTCTTCGACCGGTTTGACGCGATCGTCACGGCCGATGATGTCGTCGCGACGAAGCCGGCTCCGGACCTGTATCGGGTCGCGCTCGATCGGCTCGGTGTTTCGGCCGAGCGAGCGATCGCGTTCGAGGATTCGGCCCACGGCGTCGCGGCGGCGGCAGCGGCGGGTCTCTTCTGCATCGCAGTACCGAACCGAGTCACGCGGCATGCATCCTTTCCCGGGGCGAACCTGATTGTCGAGACGCTCGCCGGACGGCCTCTGGCCGAATTTCTGCGAGCGGCCGAATCGGCCGCTCGGGGATACTGATCCTCGGAGCTGGTTGACAGCCCGAGACCGAGCATCCTACGATACGCGTAGCTTCGCAGTGAGGGGGACGGGATGATTCGATGTAGGGTGGTGCTTCTCTGCTTCGTCGCGTCGGCGATCGTCGGCGTCGGCGCCTGGTCGGCGGACTTCTCGGGGATGGTCGGGGTGCAGACGACCTTCCTTCCAGCGGTCTCAGGAGACGTTTGGCTCGATCTCGATTGGGACATGGATGGATGGGGCCTCGGGATGTTGACGGAGGTCGATCTTCTCCCGGCGTTCGGCGTCCGCTGGACGGGCACGGTGGATGCCGCCGTCGGGCCGGTGGACCTTCGGGGAACGACGGCGATCGACATCGTGCCGTTTGACATCGCAGGGTTGAACCTGTCGGCCGGGATCGGCCTGCTGGACATGGCCGGCGATGGGTACACCGCGACGATCGATGCGAGCCTTCTGACCGTGATTCTCCCGGCGTTTGGGACCACGTTGTCGGTCGATCTTGCCGCATCGTTCGGGGCGGCATCGCTGTGGTCGAACGTCGCGCTTGCCGTTCCCGGGTTCGGCGTGACCGCGCTGACCGGCGCGGAGGTGCGCGTGCTCGATCTCGAGCTCGACGATGGCGGACTGACGCTCGACCTCGGGACGTCGGCGACGCTGTTGCCGGCCGTCGATGCCCAGTTCTGGTTCGACGCGGGGCTGCAGCTCGGGGTCGTCACGATCACGGCGCAGACCGAATTCGAGCTGATGCCGTTCGGGTTGGCGGAGCAGCGGATCGAGGTTGAGGTTGCGCTGGACGCTCTGACGATCGCGGCCTGGTTCAGTTTCGATGGCGCGGGGGATCTGGCCGCGGGGATCACCGGAACCTACGACTTCCCGTAGTCCTCTTGCAGGTCCGTCGTACCTGGGGGATGTCCCTATCGGCTCCTGCGCGGCTGAAAGTCGACGCGAGGAAGCACGGCGCTTGATCCGTTGTCCCCGCGGAGGATTTCGAACTCCATCGCGTAGGCCTCCTCGAGGGTGGCTTCATCGATCGCGAGGGCCGGCGGGCCGCCGCCGATCGATGCCCCCTTGGCGAGGAAGAGGACCTCGTCGGCGTACAGGAGGGCGTTGTTTGGGTGGTGCGACGTGACGATGAATGAGCGGCCGGCGTCGGCGAGCCGCCGGACGATGCGGAAGATCCCGTGTTGATGATGGGGATCCAGGTGCGCCGCCGGCTCGTCCATCAACAGGCAGACGGCGCCCTGCGCGAGCCCCCGCGCGATCAGAACAAGCTGCCGTTCCCCCCCGGAGATCGCGGTGTACGGGCGATCGTGCAGCTCCGACGCGCCGACGGCGTCGAGCGCCTCTGCCACGGCGTGCCGGTCGTTGCGCCCCGGACGCGCGAACAGCCCGAGGTGCGGTGCCCTCCCCATTAGGACGGCCTGTTCGACGGTGTAAGAATAGACCGGCTCGTGCAGCTGCGGGACGACTCCGATTCGTCGCGCACGATCCCGGATGCTTAGATGTGCTAACGGGGTCCCATCGATCGCGACGAGGCCGGATCGGGGCGTACGGAGGCCGCTGAGGCAGTCGAGGAGCGTCGTCTTCCCGGAGCCGTTGGCGCCGAGTACGAACAGGCCCTCGCCGTCCTCGATGGCGAGGGAGACGCCACGAAGCGCGTCCCGCCCCGGCCGGTACGCGTAGTGGATTCGATCGGCGACGAGTCTCATCGCGCCTCTCCTCTTGCTCGCAGGAAGCGGAGGAACAGCAGGAAGAAGGCCGGGACGCCGATCAGCCCGGTCAGGATGCCGAGCGGGATCTCGCTCGGCAGCGCGGTGCGCGCGATCGTGTCGAGGACAACGAGCGTCGCCGCACCGATCGCGGCCGACGCCGGGATCAGTGCCTTGTGGTCCGGTCCGACCCACGCACGGGCCGCGTGCGGAACGAACAGCCCGATCCACCCGATCATTCCGCCGACCGCCACCGACGCGGCGACCATGACGGTTCCGACGCCGATCACGGCGATCCGAAGCGGACGGACGCGGATGCCGAGTGCCGTCGCTTCGGCGTCGGACAGCGTCAGAAGGTTCAGCCGCCATCGGATCAGAAGAAGGATGGCCGATCCGACGCCGGTGATCACGAGAAGCGGTGGGAGAGTCGCCCACCGGGCGCCGCTCAGGCCGCCGAGCAACCAGTAGGTGATCGCCGGCAGATGACTGAGCGGATCGGCGACGTACTTGACCAGTCCGAGGAGGGCGTCGAACAGCGCCGAGACGAGGATGCCGCCGATCACGATGACCAGGGTCGACGAGCCAAACCGCCATCCGATGACCGCGACGAGGCCGACTGCGAGCAGTGCAAACGCGAACGCGGCGCCCTGCACGCCCGCGGTGCCGGCGGCGAAGAGCAGGGCGATCGAGGCACCGAACGCGGCGCCGGAGCTGATGCCGAGGATCCGTGGCTCGACGAGGGGATTGCGAAACAGCCCTTGGAATGCGGCGCCGCTGACGGCAAGGTTCGCCCCGATGCACGCCGCCGCGAGGGTGCGTGGCAGGCGCACGCGAAGGATCAGCGAACGCAGCACGTCGGACGTGTCGCCGAGTCCGAACAGCGTGCGGAAGGATTCGTCGAGCCGGACGCCGTATCGCCCGATCAGTAGCGACACGAAGAACAGGGCCGGCGGGGCGAGAGCGAGGATCCACACGGCCCGCCGGCGCGCCCTGCTCATGGTCCGATCAGATGCTCCCGCTCGCTGTCCGTCAGCGCGTAGCCGTAGTAGATCGCATAGAAGCGGTCGGCTTCGGCGGCGAGATCGATGCGGAGGAGATCGGGATAAAACCGACGGGCCATCCACGCGATGCCGAGCATCGACTCGGGGACCGGCGTGTCCATCGGGGCGAACACCCGCGGCATCCGGTACACCTGTCCCTTGTGAACGGCGGCGACCGCCGCCCAGTCCGGGTTCTCCAGCAGGGTGGACGGCTGAACCGGGCCGTACGGCGGGATCACGATGACCTCGGGATTCCACAGCAGGATCTGTTCGAGGTTGACCTCGTTCCAGTAGCCGGTCAGTTCCTGCGAGACCGACACGCCGCCGGCCGCTTCGATCAAGTAGGTCTGATACATGTCGCCGCTGGCCACCGTCAGCGGGTCGGTGCCGAGAAAGAGGACACGGACCCGCTTGTCCGGCTCGATGTCCGCCAGATCCGATTGGACGGCGGCGGCGAGGCGATCGTAGTCGTTGACGAAATCGTTCGCCCGCTCGCGTGCCGCCGCGCCGAGCGCCTGCCCCGTCAACCGGATCGACGCCATCAGAGCCTCGGGCGTTTCGACCAGGTAGCGGATTACCGGGATGTCGAGTTCGGCCAACTGATCGGCGAATGCGCCGTGTCTCGATCCGTCGACAAGGACCAGCTGCGCGCCGCGTGCGACGACCTCTTCGACGTTCGGATCGCCGAACGAGAGGGTCTGCTCGAGCCGGGGCTCGAGTCGAAACATCGACTCCGATGCCTGTTGGATTCCCTTCACGCCGACGTACCACGCCATCACCAGCCGGTCGCCGGCGCCGAGGGCGTAGACGGCGAACGTGCCCGGCCCGTAGACCGAGACGAGTCGGTCGACCGGCGGATCGATTCGGACCGTTCGTCCCGTCTGATCGACGAGCTCGAACGGTTCCTCCGCCTCGGTCGCTCCAGCTCCGACACCGCACGCGATGCAGGCGATGCAGATGACGATTCCCAGCCAGCGGACGCTACGCCTTGGATTCCGATTCACAACCTCTCCCCTCCCGAACCGAGCTCGCGCTCGTGCTCCTCGATCCAGCGGATCGTTCCCGCGATCTGGCTCCTCCGGTACGATGCGGCCAATCGGCCGAGATCGACATCGTCACTCTCCAGCCCGCCCCGGGTCTTGAGATGCCCGTACAGCTCCCGGAGCCGGTCGAGTTGCCCGTCGACGAGGGTGCCGATCCGATCCGGGTCGAGCTTCCGGAGGAAGTAGATCTTGGCCAGGAACTCGACCCGAACCTGTCGAACGTGCCGCACCGGCGACGTGGCCCAGCTCCAGAACGCCTCCCGTCCTGCGGCGGTGGCCTCGTACACGTTCCGCGGCGGACCGGCATCGGTCGGTTCGACGGAACAGGAGACCCAGCCCTGCTCATCGAGACGGTGCAACACTTGGTACAACTGGCTGGAACCGACACGCCAGAACGCCCCCAACCCGCCGCTCAAGCGCTCGCGGAGCTCGTACCCGTGCATCGGCGCCTCGACGAGGTAGCCGAGGATGGCGTACTCGACGGCGAGGCCGCGGGATCGACGGGTGTATTCCATAATGGAATAGTCTACCCCCGGTCCCGTCGTGATGCCAGGCTGGAAGAAGAGGGGCCGTCCCGTAGGGGCGGCCCCTCACACACCGTCTAACGGTCTCTCGTCCGGCTAGTCGGTCGTCGCGGTGTACTGCACGACGACGCTGTACGTTCCTACCGGCAGGTCTCCGAGATCATCCTCGGCGACGTCGAGGGAGTACGCGACGTCGATGAAGTGCATTCCCCACGGTCCGTCGGTGGTATCGGGCGTCCGGACCAGGACGTTGTCGATCGTGATCTGGTCCGCCCCCGTCGGAACCGTCGAACCGCTCCAGAGGATCTCCTCCGTCAGCGTCCACGACGTCGTACTGAGAACCCGAAGGGTCGTGTCCGCCGACGCGGCGTACGTTCCGGGTCCGGTGATCGTTGGGAAATCGATGTTGCCGTTTGCCGTCACCGCCAGGGAGATCCAGGACGGAATGACGAACGTGGCGGTCGTCGTTGCGGTATCGCTGGCGCCAAGCGCCATTGCGCTTACGGCCAGCAGGGCGAGCAGTCCGAGGACTGGCGTTCGAAGCTTCCTCATCGTAGGCACCTCCAAAGGTCCGTCGAGCACATCTAGCGGCTCGGCTACCATCGGGAAATGCCCAGAAGGCCCGTAGCTTTGCGTCCCGCCCTTTCGGGCGGTTTGCCTTTTGTAGATGCCCCGTGAGGGTCGTCTCGGTGCGGCGGACCGTCCGCCGCATCCGGTCTACAATCGGTCGAGCGCGTAGTTTCGTTTCCAATGCTCCATCTGTCAAGGTTTGGCCTCAAAACACATGAAACGCGACGGTGTGTCTGTGCTGCCGATTCCCACGGAAGTGACAGCGGTTCCGTTCAGACGGCTAAACTGTGAGTTCGACGATCCGCACGTTGGCTTCGTCCCCGAGTTCGAGCAGCGCGAACGTCGACCGGCCGCGCGACGGCGCGACGGCGCCCGGGTTGATGAACAGCTTATCCTGCCATCGCTTGACGACCGGCGCGTGGAAATGGCCGAAGACGACGAGCTCGGCCTCGGGCAGCTGGGCCGCCATCGCCTGGAAGAACAGCTCCATCTCCGGGGCGTCGTAGCTGAGGCCGATGTAGCGGTCCTGGAGCGCATGACGCTGGTGGCCGTGCTTCAGCCCGATCATCCGACCGCCGAGGAAAAGGATCGCACGGTCGGGAAGCGCGGCGGCGACCTCGGGGGGATCCATGTTGCCGGCGACGGCGGTCGTCGGCGCGATGCGGTCGAGCGCCTCGATGACATCGAGCCGAACGATGTCCCCGGCGTGGAGGATCGCATCGACCGTCTCGAGGTGTCGAAGAAGGCTGTCCGGCAGACGGGCAAGCGATGCCGGGATGTGGGTGTCGGAGAGCAGAGCGATTCTCATCGGGACTCCGTCGGCTCGCTGCGCAGTCGTGCCGCATGCTCGCTGTATCCGCCTTCGTGGATCGACACCGTGCCGTCGTCGAGGAGGGCGATCCGGCCGACGACGCGATCGAGGAAGTAGCGATCGTGCGAGATCACGAGGATCGCCCCGTCGAACGCGTCGAGCGCCTCCTCGAGGATCTCCGCCGAGCGGATGTCGAGGTTGTTCGTCGGCTCGTCGAGCAGGAGGAAGTTCGCTCCGGACAGGACGATCCGCGCCAATTGAAGCCGGCTGCGTTCGCCGCCGGACAGGTCGCCGGCGGGCCGCCTGGCTTGATCGTACGTGAACGCGAATTTCAGCAGCGTGCGCATTGCCGATTCCTCCGAGATGCCGGCGGCGTAACGGAGGTGGTCGATCAGCGACCGCTTCGGATCGAGCGTCTCGTGCTCCTGTGCGTAGTAGCCGGTTCGAATGCTCGGACCCAGCGTGACCGTGCCCGCGCTCGGCTGCTCCTGTCCGAGGATCGTCCGGAACAGGACCGACTTGCCGGCGCCGTTCGGACCGACCACGCCGATCCGCTCGCCGTGGCGCACGAGAAGATCGACGCCCCGCAGGACATCGCGTTGTCCGTCCCCGTCCGAGGACGAGAACGACTTCGCCAGGGCCGAAATCTCGAGCACCTTCGTGCTGCCACGCCATCCGGGGAGCCGCAGGTGCATCCTCCGCTCCTCGTGGGGGCGCTCGACCGGCTCGATCCGCTCGATCCGCTTCAGGATCGCCTTGCCTCGCTTGATGAACTTCTCGTTGTCGTACACCGCGCCCCACGTCATCAGCCGCTTCGCCGACTGCTCGAGGCGGCGGATCTCCTTCTGCTGGTCGGCGTACCGTCGCTCCTGCTGCGCGCGCTGATGCTCCTTCTCGATCGCGTACTCGGAGTAGTTGCCGGGGAAGCGGGTCAGCCGGCCGCCTTCGAGCTCGACGATCTCGTCGACGACGAGATCGAGCAGGTACCGGTCATGCGAGACGAGCACGACGCCCCCATCGTACGCCCGGACGAATCGCTCCAGGTACTCCTTGCCTGCGAGGTCGAGGTGGTTGTCCGGCTCGTCGAGGAGCAGCAGATCCGGGCGACCGACGGCGCGTGCGGCGAGGCCGACGAGCTTTCGTTGCCCTCCGGACAGCTGATTAACGGGCCGATCGAGATCGGGCTCGCGGAAGCCGAGCGCATGCAGGATGGAGCGGATCCTCGCGTCGAGTCCCGGTCCGCCGAGTCGATCGTAGCGTTCGAGCAGCTCCTCTTGGGCGTGAAGCACCGCCGCGAGGGTTTCTTCATCCTCGTAGACCGAGGGATCTCCAAGCCGGCGCTCGATCTGGGCGAGTGCCTCCTCGACCTCGAGCAACGGCTCGGCGCCCTGTCGGACGGCCTCGACAACCGACGGCTTCTCGGGGAAGGCGAGCGTCTGGGGGAGGTAACCGATCGTCAGGCCGCCGCGATGCGCGATCGTCCCGCCGCCGGGCGTGACGTCGCCGACGATTGCCTTGAGGATCGAGCTCTTGCCACAGCCGTTCGGGCCGACGAAGCCGACGATGCGATCATCGTGGATCTCCCACGATAGGTCGGTGACGACCGGTGTGGCGGCGTAGGAGATGGCGATCCGGTCGATCGAGACGGCGATCATCGGATTAGAGGAATAGCAGCAAGGCGGCCGTGAGCAGGACGACGGCCATGATCGCGATCGTCGTCAACGGAAACGGGTCCCGCTCGAGTCGCGACATCGGCGATTGGCAGCCCTGAAGCGCGCAGGTCCGGACCGCCGCGCGCAGTCGCAGCTCCTTGTCCCGCCCACTGCCGACGATCACCTGGTCGCCGGCGAAGATGACCGGGTAGTTCGTCGGGAAGATCCCGTACTCCGCTGACAGGGTCCACATCAGATCGGACGCCCCGGGCTCCGTTTCCTCGACGTAGTCGACGTAGACCTCGGGGTACAGCTCGAGCAGTTCGTCGAGGACCTCGTCCATCTGCTGGCAGTCGGTGCAGTGCTCGCTGTGGAAGAACAGGATGTCGGGGAGTTCGTTCGCCAAAAGGGACGACGCCGCCGAGACGACAAGCAGCAGAACGACAACCGAAGCAACGGCCGGTCTGGAAACGGTCATGTGTCACCTCGAAGGCGATGATGCCGTATTGCGCGGCGGTGCGGCAACCTCGGGGCGGCTACGCCCCCGCTTCGGGCCATGCAGACAGAAGGCGGCGGAGTTCGGGCAGCGCCGCTTCCGCGGCTTCCTCCCCCCGGTCGATCCCATCGGCCGCCTGTTGGTATCCCATGATCGACATCGATAGATCGGGCCGGATGAGCAGATCGGGCGGATCCTGGGCCAGCTTCTGACGGAGGATCTCCTGCACGAGGATCGAGATCGATTGGTTCAGGATGCTGTACAGACCGGGCAGTGGACGGTGTTCGCGAGACGGCTCGCGAAAGACGGACTCAAGCAGCTCGGTCAGGCTGTTCGGCACCCAGGTCTGCTGCGACAGCCCCTCCTGGATTTGCTCGCCGATGCGGGACCAGGCGCGATGCACGGCCGTCGTGGTCGGCTGTGGAACCGGCGTGATGTCGACGGCGATGACGAAATCGACGCCGAGCGCGCGGCATGTCGTGATCGGGACCGGATCGACGAGACCGCCGTCGACGAGAAGGCGGTCGCCGTGACGGACCGGATGGAAGATGCCCGGGATCGCGGTGGACGCCCGAATCGCGTCGACGAGCGATCCGCGGTCGAGGACGACGGTCTCCCCCGTGTCGATGTCGCAGGCGATGGCCGCATACGGGATCGGAAGATCCTCGATCATCCGTTCGCCGAGGAGGTCGGACAGGAAGGTTCGCAGCTCGTTCCCCGAGCTGAGACCGGCGCGCGGGAAGGTCGGGAGAAACGTGTGAAGCAGTCGGGGCACGTCGGTCTGCAGCCACTCCCGCTCGACCTGTGCAATCGGAATCCCGACGGCGTGAGCCGCGCCGACGAGCGAGCCGATGCTCGATCCGGCGATGGCGGCGATCTCGATGCCTTCCCGTTCGAGGACCCGGAGGACTCCGGTGTGCGCCGCGCCGCGCGCGCCGCCGGAGCCGAGCGCGAGACCGATTCGAGGGTGCGTTGGCTGCCGTCCGATCTCGTTCATCCCCGCATCCTATCGAACCGGCGACGCATCCGCCATTTCCGAGACTAGTCGGCGATCCGCTCGATCCGGAAGATCACCGGGCGCAAGCCGTCGTTGCAGCAGGTAATCGTCATGCCGGGCTTCTCGATCCACGGGACCGTCGCCTCGTACATGACCATCGCGACCTCGTGCCGGATGTCCGGCCACGCGCGCTCGCAGAAGCCTTCCGGCATCGTCGGCCAGTCCTCGGAGATGAACGTCTGCCCGTCCTCGAAGATCGGACAGCGGGAGAAGCTCTTCCGAAACGCATCGTCGACGATGACGGCATCGACGAGGTCTTGGTGAAACGTCCTTTTCAGTACGGTGATTCTCACCTTGGGCATGGCTACTCCTCGATCCGCTGGATCCGGAACGTCACCGGCCGGAGTCCGTCGGAGCAGCAGGTGAACTCGGTGCCCGGCGTCGGATTCGCGCCCATCATCGTCAGCGCGACGACCTTGCGGATGTCGGACCATGCCCAGTCGCAGAAGCCTTCCGGCTTGGAGCCGAACGGCCCCTCGACCTCGAACGTCTGGCCGACCTCGAACACCGGACAGATCTCCGCTTGGTCGCGCAAGTGCGGCAGGTACTCGTCGATGATGTCCGTGTGAAACGCCTTCTTGACCACGGTGATGCGTGCGTTGGCCATGCTTCCTCCTTGCGAGGAGTGTATCGCGACGCGCGTTGCGGTTCCGTCCCACCGGACTTCACCGTTTCGCCACAGGTTCGAGCGAAGAGGTCCACCTCAGTGTCCGATATTCATTGGAGTTGGACGAAGCCGAGTATCGCCGGTCGCGGGCGCCGCGGACTGCTCGAGCGAGACGGGAGGTACGACATGACGCATGGACGATTGATCCGACTGGCCGTAGGACTGTTTCTCGTCGCATCCATCGCCGGCGCGGTGGTATCGAAAGCGCTGGTGTAGGCTTCCGGCGGGCGCGTATCATTCACCGGGAACGAAAGGAGCCAGCCCATGTCCGAGTCCGCCCACGTCGGCCGCGATGCCGTCGTCTCGCTGCGTGAGATCACCGCGGAGACCGTCGTCCCGGTCTGCAAGTTGAGCGATACGCTCGAGGAGCCGCAGACGAAGATGGTCGCGCCGAACGCCGTATCGATCGCTCAAGCGCACTTCGAACCGCACGCGTGGTTCCGCGCGATCTACGCCGACGAAACGCCGGTCGGCTTCGTCATGCTCTGGGACGACCCGGAGAAGGGCGAGTACTTCCTGTGGCGGCTGATGATCGCCGCGGCGCACCAGCGGAAGGGGTACGGTCGCCGGGCGATGGAGCAGCTGATCGAGTACGTCACGTCGCGACCGAAGGCCGCGGAGCTGAAGGCGAGCTACGTCCCGATCGAAGGGAGCCCGTGGGACTTCTATCGGAGCCTCGGTTTCGAGGAGACCGGCGAGGTCGACCACGGCGAGCGTGTCATCCGGTTGCCGCTGCCGTAGCGGAAAGGCGTCGGCGTTACGGATCGAGGTACGCGAGAATCCGCCGCCACGCTTGAAGCTTTCGCTCTCGGGAGATCGCATGAGCGGGGCTTGTCGACGGAAGTCGGAACCGATCGAATCGGCTTCGCGTGTCCTCCGGCAGCGCCGGATCGACATGCCGGAGGAAGGCCGTCTCGGCCTTCGTCCCGTTGAACACGACCGCCCGGATCGTCGTGTGCGTCGTCAGCAGGCCGACGAGGTCGTTCGGCTCCTCGGTTTTCTTCACGATCCGTGCATCTAGACTCCCTTCGCGCTCGCAGCTTCGTAGCACGTCCCACAGAGCAATTCCCCGCGCGGCGAGCGCTGCCGTCCGCTTCTCGTAGGGCACGCTGGGGGCGCTGAGGCCGAGCGCCTCGACGATCGGCCAGAACGCGTTGCGCGGGTGGGCGTAGTACTCCCCCGCCTCGAGCGAGCGAATCCCGGGCATCGACCCGAGGATCAGCAACCGAGGTTCGGCGCCGACGATCGGCGCGAAGCTCGTCACGTGGGATCCGTCGATGCAGCCGTATCCTCGCTCCGTCGGCGCCATAGGATGGTGCGGCCTAGCCCCGCCGCATGAAGCGCATCGCGCACAGCAGCTCGAACCAGTCGGCACACTCGTAGCGGACGGTCATCGGGTCGGTGAGGACCGCGCCGGGAAAGAACGACGCACCGTATGCCTGCGCCTGTCGGCGGAAGACGAGATCGATCGCGAACCGGTCGGGCAGGTCGATTCGGCACGCCGCCAAATCGTCGGAGAGCGCCGCCTCGGCCGTGTCGCGGATCCGCTCGCAGGCCAATTGCGGGTGGATCGAGATCGTCGAGGCGCCGATGCCCCGCTTCACCGGGACCGTGGCCATTCCCGGCACGAGGTCCGAAGCCTCGGCGCAGATTCCCGCATCACCGGAGATCAGAACCGTCGAGACGCCGTAGCTCGAGGCCGTGTGGGCGGCGAACGCGAACTCCGAAGCCGGTCGCCCGTTCAAACGAACCTCGGTCAACTGGCCGGAGAAGGTGTGTTCGAGCGGACTGGCTCCCGCCCCCGCCCGGGCGTGGTAGCCGATCGTGAACAGCGCGTCGAAGTGATCATCGATCTCCTGCAGCATCGACAGCGGATGGCCGCTCCATCCGCGGATCAGCTCGGCCCGCTTCGGCAACAGTTCGGGGATCAGGTTCAGCGCACTCGCGTGCGCGTCCTTCACCCATACCTCGTCGGCACCGGCTGCAAAGGCCCCTTCGCAGGCCGCGGCGACTTCGGCCGTCATCTGTCGCCGTGCCGGCTCGAACGCCGGCTTCGCTCGATCCGTCTCATCCCACGTCGTAACTCCGGTAACCCCCTCGATGTCCGCGCTGATGAAGACCTTCATCGATGACTCCTTTCCACGCCAAGTCGCTGACTTCCTACTCGTCAGAGTACGGACCGGTATGCGGCGGATCCAGCTCACGGAGACGAAGGCGTTCAGACATATGCGGTGTGTTCGCTGATCCGTACTGCTGCGACTACCGGCTGACGACTGCGGTGAGCGCCGGGGCCTGGCCGGAGTACAGGTACGAGCCGTAGCGGTTGTAGACCTCGAATCCGATGACGAGGCTGAACGGTCTGCCCTGCGTGATCGCGACATCCTGAGGGTCTCCGGACGCCATCCGGAGGCAGAACTCGAAGTCGTACATGTTTGTCGCTGCATGCCACATCCCGAACCCCTGCGTATCCTGCTGGGCATCGAGCGTGTGTCCGAGAAGGGGGGATCCCGCATACCAGGTGTAGTGGTAGTCGAGCCCGCCGGTCAGCGGACCCGTCTCGGTGACAGGCAGGATCAGGAGGTCATCCCCGACGTTTCCGAAGGCGCTGTCCCCGTTGTCCAGAAGGACGAACGCGCGGAACTGGCCCCATGTGGCGGATGCCGGTCCGGGGCACATGCGAAGGCCGAGGTACAGGTTGTACTCGTCGTGGAACAGGTAGACGGTCGCCGGGAAGTAGGTGGCGCTACACGCACAGCTCGTCCTCTGATAACGGATGCTTGTGCCGCGAGCGTAGGCGCCCTGCCACTCGGAGCCGATGCATCCGTCGAGCGACTCCAGCGACCCAAACGGGATGCGATCCGTCGCAGGGTTCGCCCAGGCCGCGTTCTGCGCGATCAGCACAACGACGCAAACGACGAGCAGCCCCGCCGCTCCACATCCACCGAGCCTACCCAACACCTTCCGCAGCACACCATTCATCCGCATCGCGTGGAACCTCCCCCAGATCGAGGAGTGATATACACCGAGCGGGCAGGAGGATTCAAGAGCGTAGCCCGCTATTGCCGTTGGGGCCGGCTATCGCTTCACCTCCGCGACGGCTTTCCGTACGATTTGCTACGAGGAGGTTCGATGAAACGCATCCTGTGGGTGACTGTTCTTCTGATGGCAGGGTCGCTCTCGGCTTCGGCCGGGGAGGTCGTGATGAACGATACGGGCCTGACGGCCCACGGTCTGCGCGTGACGTTCTCGGAGCCGGTGACGATCGGCGCCTACGGCGACACGCTGACGATCGTCGAGCCGCTTGGCGCGTCGACTGTGTTCACGTTCTCCGGCGGCGAGGTCGAACCGTGGGGTGATCACTGGCTCATCTGGGAGCCGGCTACGGCGACACTCGTTCGCAGCGAGTGGCTCGCCGACCGCGGGACCCTCAGTTCGGGAACCGTCGGCAGCTCGAGCGTCGCGGACCCAAGCCTGCCAAGCCCGGGTGATGTGTTGGGGGAGGACTCGGCTTTCGGCCACCGGCCGACGCTCTCGAATGCGACGCGGGACCTGGTGTATGGCTATCTCGAGACGCCGCGGGAGTGCAGAACCTACAGCCGTGCGCGCGTTCCCCTCTATGTCTCGATCCCGATCGCCACACCGGCGGAGTATGTCTTCTCGGTGAACGTGGATGGCGTACCGGAAGGCGCTCTCTCTCGGGTTGACGAGACGAACCTCGTCGGGGCCGTGACGGTGCCCCAGATCCCCGCCACGGTCGAGCTTTTCCTCGTCGTGAACGGCGATCCGATCGGCGCATCCTTCACGGTCGAGATCGAGAACGGCTACCAGGCGATCACGTGCGCGATCCAAGGGATTCCGGGCGTCGAATCGCGGGCTCCCCTTCCTACGGCGTTTCATCGTGGAGCCTGCGTGACGGACGTCTGGGGCAGCTACCTCTACGGTGCGCACGGAGAGTGGGCGACGGTTCACACGCGCGACTACTTCGAGCATACCTGTCTCCGGCTTGCGGAGGATGGTGCAACCGACGTCTACATCACCAGCTTCATCGAGTACGTGACGATCTACCCGTCGCCCCAGATGCGCCTGTTCGGAGAGGGAGGAGCGGGCGGGATCAGCCGTGCCGACCTGGAAGAACTGACGCGCATCGCGCACGAGTACGGATTGCGATTCCACCTGATGTACAATGCTTACTCCGCTCAGCAGGAGTCTCGCATGACGTATCTCTGGCGGGCGGCGAAGACGGAGACCTGGATCCGCACGCTTCTCGACGAATACCAGTCCGTCATCGTGGAGGAGGCCCGCAAGGCGGAATCCTGCGGGGTCGACTACTTCATGCTGAACTGGCAGCACGGCGCCGTCAATTACCGCGGCCATGAGGGCCTGTGGGCCGACAGATGGGGAGAGATCGTCGACGCCGTCGCGCAGGTCTACACCGGCAAGCTGCAGTACAACCTGCCGATGTGGGATGACGTCCACGACATCGTCACCGGAGCGGTCCCCCTCTCGACCTTCGATCGGATCGATTCGTTCTTGTACAGCCAGTGGAATCCCAACTTCGACACCCACTCGGATTCGCTGCCGATCGTGTACGGCGAGTTCCGTGAGATGATCGCGAACCTCCAGGCGTTTGCGGACGCGGTTCCTCAGCCCCTCTATCTGGAGGTCGCCTTCCAGAGCACCGATGGGTACTTGGTGGATGGATGGTACGATGTCGCGATCGGGCTCGTCGGCAATACCCGACCGGACTTCTTCGAGCAGGCTCGCCTGTACGAGGGGCTGCTCCAGGCCATCACGCAGAGCGACGTCGTAGATGGGATCATCTCCTACAAGTACCACTGGGACGATCCGTTCGGCCCGGACCTCGACATGAACGCGCTGGCGAGGATGGATCTATCGGCCAGCGTGCGGAACAAGCCCGCGGAGGCGGTCCTGAAGCGTTGGTTCGGCGGCGAAGCGAGCCCCACGAGCAACCTGAGCGAAGAGGCCCTCACCGCGATGAATCGGCCGTGGTGCCAATCGATCGCCTATGAGGTGCCGTACTCGGATTCCGCGGAGAGTCTGAACGAATGCGCGTTCGTCGTCGATGACTTCCAACAGCCCGGTCTCCGGTCGGCACTCGGCGGCGTCTACGACTACGATTCGCACGAGAAGCATCATCCGGAGGCGTCGACCACATCCTCGTGCCGCATCGGCCGCGGAGAGGACGAATCGGGGAATGCGTTCCTGTCCGCCGCCTACGCGCACGACAGTTGGCTCAAGGTTCGACTGACGAGCTTCGGCGAGTTTGACGCCTCTGGATACGAAGGCGTGCAGTTGACCTTGTGGGGCGATCATCGACTGGTCGCCGACCTGGAGTTGGGCACCGTCAATCCGTATCGCGAATGGAAAGCGTACTGGCTGTACGGCCTCCAGCTGAGCGAGCAGCCGCGGACGTTCCGGATCCCCTTTGCGGATCTGCGCCTTCAGTCAGATAGCTCAGCGGACGATCTGTTTGTAGATCTCGAGCGGCTCCTGGCAATCGCCATCTTCGTCGAGAAGGGCGACGGCATCCTATTCGTCGACGACATCTGCTTCTACTGAGTGGCGCACGATCTATTCCAGAATGAATCAGCTGCCGGTTCCCTCCGGACCTCTTCGAACATCTCTCCATCCCACTGGCACCACGTGGTCTCATAGATCCCGCTCGATTGGGAGTAATAAGTGAATCCAACGAGGCCGTCAGCCAGCAGAATGTCGCAGGATGAGTTCGCATGCCCGAACATGTAGTGCTTCTGCCCCCCGAGCCTCGTGACCTTCCCATCCGGGGCAATCGTGAACAGGTAGTAGTACGCTCCATTGCAGCCTGCGTACGCGCCCAGGTCAAAGTCGATGTCGCCATCCCGGTTGTAGTCATGCAGGGCAAGGTCGAATGCCGGCGCATGGAAGAAGAGCGTCTCACGCTCCATGAGGTGATTGAGAGATGTGTTCGCAAGGATCCTTGCTCCTCTGCGAACGCGGAGCTCGAATTTCCCTTCCCACTTGTCACCCAGCCCGCACCACAGCCTCTCGTCGACATAGCGGCATCCATTTACAAGCCGTACCTCAAGGACTTCGTTCTGCCCATCTCCATCGATATCGACCTCCGTGGCCGAAATGACCGACGTGTCATGGAAGCTTCCAGGCCGAGAGCCGCCGAGATCCGTACCGATCGCGGCGAGAATCGAGATGACGCCGATCATCATGGCTGTCTTCATCCGACCTCCGCATGCCTTGAGACAGTGCGCCTATGATTCTGGAGGCCATGCGCGGGAACAGGGGGCCACAGGAAGGACCGAAACGACCGGTGCGTCACCCTCTGGAAACGGACAACTGACCTTTCCATCAAAAGAATGGGGTCAGATCTAAATTCTTAGGGTTTGTTATCGCGATCCACCCGCTTCGCGATCACGCTGATTGTCGAGTAGTTGAGGCCGAGATGGTCGCCGACTTCCTTCAGCTTGTAGCGGTGAGTGCGAACGGCTTCATGGATGCGCTCGTTGCGGGTTGGCTTGTCCGCCACATCGGCGAACAGCTCCTGTAGCGTCGGACGAAGGGCGAGGCGCTCCTCTCGACGGATCTCGCGATTTGCCTCGAAGTCCTTGAGCAGAGGCTTCAACGACTGGATGAAGGCCTCGCTGCCCACGAGCACACCGCCCGTGAGCTCCTCCCACACGTCGATGCCTCTTCCCTCGCTGATGAAGCGGCGATACGCATGGGTGGCTCGCGCGCGGTTCGTATCGAGCTGCGATAGGAGCCAATCGACCGTGAGGAACTCGGGGGGATCGACCTGGCCTGCCGTGGCTCGATAGCTGCTCCATTTCCAGTTCTTGGCGGCTCGAACCATCTTGGCACGAACCGGATTCAGGACGATGTAACGGGCGAGTTCCAGCAGGTAGCTCTCCTTCTCGACGAGGATCGACTTGAAACGGCCTTGCACCAGATGTCCGTACCGCGAATGACGGCGGTTGAACCACTGCGTGTAGACGCCGTTGAGGTGCTGCATCCCTCGAGACAGGTTCGGATCGGGTGTCTCGATGAGCAGGTGGTAATGATTGTCCATCAGGCAGTAGGCGTGGCAGATCCAGCCGAAGCGTGCGATGACGCTCTTCAGGACCTCGAGGAAACGCGATCGGTCCACGTCGTCGTGGAAGATCCTCGCTCCCGAGTTGCCTCGGCTTGTGACGTGATACACAGCCCCTTCGTATTCGATCCGCAGTGGGCGAGCCATGGGATCAGTATAGTGATGGAAACCCTAAAATGCTAGATCTGACCCCAAAGACAAACGAACGGTCGCTGGATGTCAGGCAGTCCGATCTGCCCCATCTGGATCTGGTTCATCAGACCTTGCAGCGTGTACTGAACCTGCGTAAATTGGGTTTCAGGCATTGCATCTACCTCACTTCGAAGCCTTGCTCGGTCAAGAACATCCTGATCTTCCCGCTGCTCCACCTGTCAATTGCCCAAGCGTCGTACTCGAAACCGGCCCACTTCCCAGCGTAGTCATCAAGGGTTGTGATCAGCTCGGCCAGAGCATAGGGAGTGAGAGGAGGCAGCCAGATGTCTTCTTCGTGTGTGTCGATGAGGGTTTCGACTATCAGCTGGACCCGTTGTCGCCTGAAGACCGAGAAGCTGGCAAAGCAGTCTTCCAATTCGCCGCCGCTTGCTAGGTTGTTCGCGCATTGAAGGAAGTCAAACTGGCAGAGCCGATTCCAGACACCGTCCTCGCCGCCCAGTGTGTCAACCAGGTACTTGGCGAGTGACTCGTCTTCCTTTACGGGGTTGATAATCGACTTGCCGACGATCTTCTGTCGCGCAAGCATTGTAGACACGTAGCGAATCCATGATCGGTTCTCCCAGTAGGTTCCTTCTGCGTTCTGCCATTCCATGAGTGCCCGCGCTCCCGCCGGCCAGTTCTGGTCCACTGCAATGGCTCCTACCGCATATGCTGAGTACAGGAACCGCTGCTGAACTCCGAGTGGGTCCTGGACGCGGTCGTTCCTCACCGGCGGTATGGAGGTGTAGAGGTCCGAGAGACCACTCAACAGCTGCTCGCCCAAAGGTCGTCCTTCCGGAATGTCGGAAAACGCCTTGATGAGCACGGGGACGCGAACGAGGCTCTCCTTCAGACGAAGCTCCGGGTCGCTAAGTAGGTACTCGGACACCTCGTCCCCAACGAGAGTGGCAACCGAACGTCCGTCGAGCAAAGCGACTCGGAGCGCCCGCAGCTCAGCGCTCAACTGGCGCCCGCACACCGCTCCGTCCTGATCCGACATCAACATGAAGCACTCATCCTCAAGCTCGTAGAGCGAACCGCTGCCAAGCAACATCCCGTGCTTCTCCCCC
>Ga0272441_10005888_pt1 | contig 20985 bp, 26 predicted proteins | sample SSMProp6N_FD_193582 | JGI IMG/M metagenome (GOLD analysis project Ga0272441, IMG submission 193582) | Marine sediment archaeal communities from Little Sippewissett salt marsh, Falmouth, MA, United States - SSM-Prop-6N | ecosystem: Environmental > Aquatic > Marine > Wetlands > Sediment ...
CCATGTTCCAGTTCGATCGCGACGGCCGGTTCGTCGACCTGCGGGGAGATTCGGAAAACCTTGCGGCACCGCCTGGTCAATGCATTGGGCGGAAAATCGAGAACGTCATGCCGGGTCATATTGCACGCGTTTTTCGGAAGCATCTCGCCCGGACATTCGAGACCAGGGCGTTGAGGGTGTTCGAGTACGACCTTCCGATCAAGAATGACGTCAGGTACTACGAATGCAGACTGGTGGCAGTGTCGGAGGACCTGGCGCTGGGTATGGTGAGAAATATCTCTGAACGGGTGACCGCTGCGGTGGAAAAGAAACGACTGCTGGACCAGCTCCAGCGGGCCCAGAAAATGGAAGCCATCGGCATGCTGGCCGGCGGCGTCGCCCACGACCTGAACAATGTCCTGTCGGGCCTGGTCAGTTATCCGGAGTTGATTCTCATGGACCTGCCGGAAGAGAGCCCTCTGCACAAATCCATCCGTACCATCCAGCGCTCCGGGGAACGCGCCGCCAATATCGTTCAGGATCTATTGACGCTGGCCCGCCGAGGGGTGTCGGTCGCAGAGGTTCTAAACTTGAACCAGGTGATCCGTGAGTACCTGAAAAGCCCTGAATACGACAACCTGCAAACGTATCACCCGGATTTTCAACTGGAAACGGACCTGGCTGACGACCTTCTCGATATTTCCGGCTCCCCGGTCCATCTCTCAAAAACCGTGATGAACCTGATTTCCAATGCCGTCGAAGCGACGATGCATGCCGGACGTATCCGCATCGAAACGGAAAACCGATATATCGATAGCCCCATCAAAGGCTATGACGACATCGAAGAAGGCGATTATGTGGTGCTGACGGTTACGGACAACGGCATCGGCATTTCGCACGAGGACATCGACCGGATTTTTGAGCCGTTTTACACCAAAAAAGTGATGGGCCGAAGGGCACCGGCCTGGGCATGGCGGTGGTGTGGGGAACCGTCAAGGATCACCGCGGGTACATCGACATCCAGAGTGCACCGGAGCAAGGCACCACGGCAACCATTTATCTTCCCTCCACCAAAGAGCACCGCATGCAGACGCGTGCACCGGAAATCTTTGACAATCTGATCGGTGATGGTGAGCGGATCCTTGTGGTGGACGATGTCAAGGAACAGCGTGAAATCGCCACGGGAATGCTCACGCGGCTGGGCTATGACGTGGCAAGCGTTTCCAGCGGCAAAGCAGCCGTTGATTATGTCAGGCAACACCGGGTCGATCTGCTGGTGCTGGACATGATCATGGATCCCGGCATCGACGGCCTGGAAACCTACCAGCGAATCGTCAACATTCATCCCGGACAGCGAGCCGTGATCACCAGCGGGTTCTCCGAATCGCACCGGGTACACGAGGCCCGCAAGCTGGGAGCCGGCATATATGTGAAAAAACCCTATCGACTTGAAACCATTGCCAAGGCGGTGAGAGACGTGTTGAACCGCGATGGCGAGCGCTAACCCCGCCGCTGGAGACGGAGTTAGCGAGCGAATGGTTTCTAACTTCAATACAGGTGGTTAAAATAACTGAACCCATCCGAAGGTGCATCGCATGAAAAACATGATTATTGCCGTTCTCATTTGTCTGCCGCTGGGGTGTGCGTCCATTTCGGAGCATGCGAAAATGGAAGCCTACGATCGGAACATGGATTCATACCAAATCGCCATGCGGCTGTCGGATTTCAACACCGTCTGCAAGTCTGTCGAACCGTCTGAAATGGGCCGTAAGGAGTGTTTAAAGCGATATGAGAACATGAAGATTGTCAGTTATGATGTGCTTGGGATCAAGGTGAGCGAAGATAAGCTGGAAGTGACCCAGACGATTGAAGCCGAATACTATTTTCTTGATCGCTATGTCGTCAAAAAGATCGAGTATGAGCAGTCGTGGCGCTACAAGTCAGATATGGAGATCTGGCTGCTTCAGACCGGCCCGCCGCATTTCGAATGACCATTTTGTGTCGCCCCTACAGGGCCTTTTTTACCAGGGCCGCGCCGGCGGCCAGGCTGCGGATCTTGTTCAGGGCCAGGTCATAGGGCAGGGGCGCCATGCCGCAGTTCGTGCACGGGTAGAGCCGTTCTGGCGCTACATAGGCCATGGTCATGCGCCCGGGTAAAGCGTACCTCGTCCAAGTGGACTGGTGTCGGCCGTGAAACCGGCCCGGTGACCGTGGGCACATCCACGGTGTAACGGTTGTCCCGGATCCCCATGGGCGTTTTTTTGGCCCAGTCGATGCCTTCAAGGCACTCTAAAAAGCCATGAACAAAATGAATGCGGTGCTGTTCGCCGGCGGTGACGATATGGATATCCGCTGCCTCCTGGTGGCGCAGCCATTCCACCGCCGCACGCTCCTTGGCGCGCACCAAGGCCTGACCCGCAAGGCGCCAGGCCGGCCAGAGCTTCTCGGTTTCAGCCAGGTAGTCGGGTTTCGGCAGACTGCCGACCGTAGTGGTGTATAGCATGGGGCGCCTCCTTTGTTTTGCTTTTGTGTATGTTGAGCCCTGGGATAGGGTTTACGCTGTGTTTATCCGCTGTTGGAGAGTCATTCGGAAATATCGGCCACCTCGGCATGGGCCACCTGGAGCAGTTCCGATGATGACAGTTGCATCATGGCATCGATGTCCCCGCCGCCTCCGTATACGGTGTCAAGTTCAGCCGTGGCGGTGTCTACCAGGGTGCGCAGATCTTCCCGATGGCCAAATGGCGGCATGCTGCCTACCATATAGCCGGTGACTGACAGGGCCTGCTCGGCACGGGCCAATTTGACGCGTTTGCGATTCATGTTTAGGTAGACGGCCAGTTTCTTACGGTCTACCCGGGCCAGGCCGTTGTTGATCACCAGAATCGGCTGCTCTCCGGCCATGAACACCAGGGATTTGATGATCAGATCCGCGCTTACACCCAGGGCCCTGGCTGCATCGCTAACCGTGGCGGTGTGGGCATCCATGGGCAGAATGACGGCCGCCAGGCGGTGGGTGTCGATGAAGGTTTGCAGGTGTTTACTACTCAGCGGTGTATTCATTGTGATCAATGCACCATGAGAAAGGCATAACGATCCATTTTCTGTTCGTAGTCGGTTCGCACGGCGATGGGAAAGCCAAACCGGCGAACGGTGCTGTAAATGCATGCTTGGTTTATCGGTGCCATCACTCCAGCGGCCATGACCGTTTCAGATGCTTGAGCATGTTGCGTACGGCATACCCGTGCGTGGCCAGAAAGATCGTCAACTCCTCAAGATCGTACTCGTCGATCTCGATTCCGCTGGATTCGATCAGTTCAGCCAACTCCGCGGCGGCATCGAGCACACGGTCCCATGCATCGGCTTCTTTTTTAGAAATGGCGGCCATGGGAAGGATTATTTACCCTTGGGTTTTGCCTTGGCTGCCGGGGCTTTCTTTTTTGCCGGCGCTGCCGGGGCATCGTCCTTCTTTTCTTCACCCGGCGTCCGCACAGACGGAACCGTGGGTTTCAGGCCTTTTAGGATCCGGGTGACTTCGGGTCCATTTTTGGCAAGAAAGACCGAAAGGGCATCGATGACCTCGCCGTCCAGGTCGATCTCCAGCCCGGCATCCTTGATATAAGCGGCCAGATTTTCGGCGGCATCAAGCATCTTGTCATAGGCCTCGGCCTCTTTCTTGACCAGGAACTCCCTGTCCAGTTCCACACCATTTCGAACCACCACATACTTGGTAATAACGGCCATGATCAACGCTCCTTTGGTTTGCCGATTGCTTCGAATCTATGCCCATCGGGGGGTTACTTTCTGCGTTGGAGATACCATCGCTGAAGGTCATAGATGACCTGGGTGAGCTTGTTCCGCTCTTCCTTTTCCATTTCATTGAATTTGAAGGAGTAGCGGTAAAATCCGCGGTCCTGGTCGTGTTCGACCCGCTTGACTTGGGCGTTATTTACGTAAACGGTGCAGCCCAGGTGATCATGATCGCCTGGAAACACCAGGCTGACATCATAGATCCGCTGGTCTATTTTTAATACCGGCCCACGCATGAACTTGAAATTGTGCTTGGTAAGAACCCCGTAAACGCCACCAAGGCTGACATTGATCAGGTCAATGACGCCTTGGATTTTTTTCAATTGGAAATGCATCTGGGTCCCGGTCAGGGTGTTTACCCGGAAATTCCGGCGGCGCTGCAGCCGTTCCACGTGCCCGGGAAAGGGTATTTTCAGGCTCTGCTCGCAAAATTCGCCGCCCCGGGTACTGAAGATGTACTCCAGATGATCTGGCCCGTTGAAGTTGAACCGCAGGTGCCATGGGTCCTTGACGGCGGCGGCCCCTTCGAAATCGTCCGGGGGGTCGACAAGCAAGTAGTTGCCGTCTGCATCCGTCGTGACCCCGGTGATGCAGGTGAGCCGATCGAAACCGGCCCCGATTACATTCATGGAGATGATAATTCTTTTTGCAACCAGTTCGTTGAACAGTTCGGTGAGTTTTTCACCCTGGACTTTTCCCGCTTCCCCCATAATCAGAGACCCTCAATCTGAATTCCCGTGGGTTCCAGCTAAATCCGTGACCCTTTTTTTATGTTCGGTCATCTTCGCCGATTCTTTAGCACAGACCCGGGTGTATGGGGCAACGGTTTTTTTGATTGGTTGTCAACAGGTCGCAGAACATGGTTCATTTATCATCGGCGTCCTCCCTCAACTGACGATATTTTTCCGTTTGCTGCGTCTGTATCTCACCCAGATCGTCCTTCATTTGTTTGTAGCGGTCCAGGTTCTTTTTCCCGGCCATCTCTTCCACCGTGTCATCCACCGTGTCGCGGGTGTCCGTTCCTTCACACCCGCCGGCCACCAACGCAACACCGAAAAGGAACGCGATCACCCACCCTTTCACATACCTGTGCCTTTCATTCATCGTGGCTCCTCATTCAAACTGTTTGCGAAATGATTCAAATGCCGTCCTGAGATCCGCCACTTCATCTTTCAGGGATTGAATGTCGGCATCCAGCCGCATCAACCGATCGATATCTTCGGATGGCACAACCGGGTCGGTCTTTTCAGCGCTATCGACATCGTCATCCGATCCCCCGGAAAGCAGGTGCATGTACCGGCACTCCTTGCGGCCGGGCAGTCGCTCCAGGCGACGGGCATGACCCCATTCGCACAACCGGTTCAGCGTTTCCTGTAATGCGTCCAGGCTGTCGAAGGCGTGCAGGCGGTCGGTGCGGCTGCGGATGGCACCCGGTGTCTGGGGGCCGCGGAGCAAAAGCACGCAGAGCACGGCGGCCTCGGAGGCCACCATATTGTGCTGCCGGGTGAAGATCTCCTCGTACTTGGGGACACGGCCAACCGTGCTCCGGTTAACCAGTCCGATTTTTTCAAGGTCGTCCACGGCATCCTCAACGGTCTGCTCGTCCCAACTCACCACCGGGTCCCGGTTGGATTTCTGGTTGCAGGCGTTGGTCAGGGCATTTAAGGACAACGGATAATAATCCGGCGTGGCCATGGCTTTTTCCATGAGGCAGCCAAGTATACGGGCCTTCTGGTTATTGATCGTTATATCCATCGACATTCCTCTTCGTGTCGTGCTTCATTTTTCCTTCAGAGAGGCTTTCAGAGCCACCAGGGCCGCTTCGGACATGTCGAAGCTGTGTTTGGAAGCAGGGAATGCCGATGCCCGGACATCCTTTCGATAAGCCTTGATGGCATCGATGATCGTGGGTCGGACCTTCGTGTATTGTTTGACAAACTTGGGCACGAACCGGTCGAACAGGCCCACCATATCATGGGTGACCAGCACCTGGCCATCCACGTCCACCCCGGCACCGATGCCGATGACTGGCACAGTCACCGCCTCGGCGAGCAGCCGGCCCAACGGCGCCGGGATAGCCTCGGCGACGATGGAGAAGGCGCCGGCCGCCTCCAGGGCCCTGGCATCGTCGATGATTTTCCGGGCCGCGTCCGCATCCTTGCCCTGCATTTTAAACCACCCAGGGCGTTGGCCGTCTGAGGGGTGAGGCCCACATGGCCCTGGACAGGGATGCCGGCTTTGACGATGGCTCGCACCACGGGGGCGAAATCCACACCACCCTCCAGCTTGATTGCATCGCAGCCGCCCTCCTTCATCAGCCGTCCGGCATTGATGATGGCATCCCGGGTACCGGTATTGTAGCTCATAAATGGCATGTCACCGATTACCATGGCCCGTTTGCATCCGCGTACCACTGCCTGGATGTGATGGATCATCATCTCCAGCGTCACCGGCACGGTGTTGTCCAGACCCAAAACCACCATACCCAGCGAGTCTCCCACCAAGGCAATGTCCACCCCGGCCTCGTCTGCCATCAAGCCGAAGGGGTAGTCGTAGGCGGTTACCATGACCCGTTTTCTACCGTTTTTTTTGCCTGAATGATGTCGAGTGCGCTCACTTTGCCATCGGCCATGGCCTCTTCCACAGCCTCGCGGGAAAGCCGCCGACTCCATTCCAGTTGCAGAATCTGGCCGTTTTTGATTCCGGCCAGGGCCGTGATGGCGTTAATGCCAACGTTGATCAACAGTTTTTCCCATAGGACGGTGCGTACATCGACCACCACCCGGGTAACGATGTTTGCCCGGTGGAACACCTCGGCCACCTTCTCGGCACCGGTCATCCCGGCTGTTGACCAGGGGCCGATGACCGTATCGCCCTCGCCTGCGTGGCGAATGGTGCCCGGCCCCAGAAAGGTGGCACCGTGGGACGTCGTGACGGCGATTATCTGCGATGGCTCGAGGATTTCAGCGAGCGTATCAGTATTGCCCATGCCATTTTGCATCGCCAACACCAAGCCCGTTTTGCCGGCCTCGGCCAGCAGGGCGCCAAAAAGGCTACCCATGGCCCCGGCGCCGATCACTGTGATATTCATCGCTCTCCTTTGTTCATTCCTTTTCCCCGGTTTAGCCAGCAGGCCACCTGTTGGTTCCCTCCCACCTCAAACAGCGGGGGACGATGGTCCGGGCATGGATCGAATGCATGGGGACACCGAGGATGATACGGGCACCCGGGTGGCAAGGCAGCCGGATCCGGGGGCTCGCCCTCCACCGGCACCGGCGGCAGCGCCACCCGTGGGTCGGGTCGGGGCACGGCGGCCACCAGCGCCCGGGTATAGGGATGCCTGCAGGCACTGTGAAATCCCTCGGCACCGGCGATCTCCACCAGTTGACCGGCGTACATGACGGTGATCCGATCGCAAAAATGTTCCACAATGCTGATATCGTGGGAGATGAAGAGATAGGCAAGTTCGAACTGCTGTTGAAGATCCTTCATCAGATTGAGAATCTGGGCCTGGATGGAGACGTCCAGGGCGCTGACCGGTTCGTCGGCAACCACCAGTTCAGGCCGCACGCACAGGGCCCGGGCAATGCCGATGCGCTGGCGCTGACCTCCGGAAAACTCGTGAGGGTAGCGGTCCAGGTCACTGATCCGCAGACCCACGGTGGCCAGCAGATTAGCGGCAAGCGCACGCTGTTCGCCTTTTGAAAATGTGCTTCCGTTTAGCAGTGGTTCGGTAACACTGGCGGCCACGGTCATGCGTGGATCCAGGCTGGCGTATGGGTCCTGGAAGATGATCTGCATCCGCCTTCTCAGTGGCCGCATCGCGTGTCGATCCAGGGCACCGATCTCCCGGCCGCCGAACCGAATGGATCCGCCGGTGGGTGTCAGCAGTCTCACCACCAGCCTGGCCAAGGTACTCTTGCCGCATCCCGATTCGCCCACCAGCCCCAGGCTCTCCCCTGGACGGATGCAAAAGCTGACCCCGTTAACCGCCTTCACCCATCCCGTGGGGCGTGAAAAAAAGCCGCGGCCCAAGGGATAGTATTTGGCGAGATCCGTGACCTCAAGCAGGGGTGCGAGATTCATGGATCGGCCTCCTGCTTAGGATTGTCAAATAACCAGCAACTGGCCTGCCGTTCCGGCCGGACCGTTTCCAGCGCGGGTGCCTCATGCCAGCAGCGGTCGAACGCTGACGGACAGCGTCCGGCAAAGGGGCAGCCGCTGATGGGATCCGTGGCGGCCGGCACCGTGCCGCGAATTTCATGCAGCCGCCGACTGCCTGCCCCCAGCAACGGCATGGACTGGAGCAACCCCTGTGTATAAGGGTGCAGGGGGTTGGCAAACAAGGGGCCTACATCGGCGGTCTCCACCACCCGACCCGCATACATGACCGCCACCCGCCCGGCGGTCTGGGCCACCACCCCCAGGTCGTGGGTGATCAGCAGCATGGCGGTGTCCAATTCGGCTTTCAACTCCGCCATCAGTGACAGCACCTGGCGCTGCAGGGTCACGTCCAGCGCCGTGGTGGGTTCGTCGGCAACCAGCAAACGAGGCCGGCAGATCATGGCCATGGCAATCATCACCCGCTGGCGCATGCCTCCGGACAGCTCGTGAGGGTAGTTACCCAGCCGTTTTTCGGCCGATGGGATACGCACCCGATCCAGCCACCGTGCCGCTTGCTTCATCGCATCTGTCCGAGACATCCCCAGGTGCGCCACCAGGGGTTCCGCGACTTGCCGTCCAATGGTCAGCACAGGGTTCAAGGCGGTCATGGGTTCCTGAAAAATCATGCCGATCTCACGGCCACGGATGCGACGCAGGGTCTCGGGATCGGCTTGCAGCAGGTCCTTGCCTAAAAAGCGGACCTCTCCCGCCACGACCCGGCCCGGTGGTGATGGCACCAGACCCACCACCGCCAGGGTGGTGACACTTTTTCCGCAGCCTGATTCGCCCACCAGCCCCAAGGTTTCACCGGGGGCGATGGACAGGTTCACCGCTTCGACGGCACGGCCGATCCCTTCGGGGGTAAAGAAATGGACCGACAACCCCCGGATGTCCAGCAGCGCATCACTCAACGGAGGTCTCCGGGATAGAGGTAGTGCAGGGCCGTGAGGGCATAGATGCGAGCCGTGTCCACCAGCTGGTCCAGATCAACCCATTCGTCCACCTGGTGGGGTACCTGGCGATCCCCGGCACCCATGGTGACGATGGGTATATCCTTCAGTGACCAGAGAAAGGTGCCGTCGGTGGCGCCCGGCACACCGGCGAAATCGGGTTCCCTGCCGCTGACTTGGCGGCTGGCCCAAACGGCGGACGCGACCACCGGATCACCCTGGTCGGTATGGGTGCAGGGCCGGTCGGAGAGATACTCCACCGTCACGTCCAGTTCCCAGGGCCGCCGGATGCCCAGCCGCCTGTCGGTCTCCCGGTAGTGCTGGTTGACTTCCCTGACGGCCTGCCGCCCCAGTGCAGACAGGGCCTTCCGGATGGCGTCGTGGTTCTGGTCGGGAATGGTGCGCACATCCACCAGGATTTGCGCCTCGCCAGGCACGACGTTGAGCTGGGGCGGCCCCTGGGAGGGCGCCTGGACCACCGTCGGGGTGAAACTGGGCCAGCCCAGCAGGGGATCCTTCCCGACGCGCTGAATCGCTTCGGCTTCCAGGCCGGCCAATCCGTCGATGATCCGGGCCACGGCCGGGGCTGGGTTGAGACCGGACAGGGGCATAGCCCCATGACTCATGCGTCCATGGACGGCAAACCGGGCCCGCACCGAACCTTTCTGGGTGATGCAGACCAGTCCGTCCTGGGGCTCGCAGATCACCGCGGCGGTCACCGGATCGGCATGGCCGCGGGCGATGAAATGCTGAACACCGGTCATCATGCCCTCTTCGTCGCACAACACACCACCCACGATTGACCCGGCCAAGGGGATGCCCGACGCCTTCAGGGCCGCCATGGCCACCAACATGGCGGCCAGGTTTCCCTTGGTGTCATTGGCGCCACGGCCGAACATGCGACCCTTTTCGATCTGGGCACCAAAGGGATCGTATTGCCACCGGCTCAGGTTGCCGGGCGTGACCACATCCGTGTGCCCCTCGAACATCAGCGTTTGGGGGCCGGGGCCGGCAGCCCATCGGATGATCACATTGGGCCGGTCCGGGGCCACGGTTTCTACAGCCACATCGAAGCCCTTGTCCCGGGCCCATCCAGCAGCCAGTTCCGCCGCTTCGGCTTCACTGGTGCCTGCCTGCGGATCCCACACCGAGTTGCATCGCACCAAACGGGCGGTGAGGTCGATCACCATTTCTGGATCGATCCGGTCGAGTACGTTTTGAATGACTGCCTTGGGTATCATAATGTTTTCCAACCGTGTTTAAAACCTTCAACTGACCTTGTGCCCGCCCACAAATGATAGCTTTTGGTTCAGGCCAAGGCCGCAACGATGTTGAACCCGCAGGCGTAGGTATGGACTTCAACAAAGCGAGAACGCCGGACTGGGCCGATAGATGCCATTTGTGGATGGGCACTATCGTAACCGCGGGTCCAGTATATCCCGTAACCCGTCTCCCAGCAAGTTGAAGCCAAGAACCGTCCAGGCGATGGCCATGCCCGGAAACAAGGCCATCCACGGGGTAAGCGCCATGAAGGTCTGGGCCTCGTTGAGCATCCGACCCCATGAGGGATGCGGAGGTTGGGCACCCAGCCCCAGGTAGCTCAGACTGGCTTCGGCCAGAATGGCGACGGCGAACTGGATGGTGGCCTGGATGATCAGCGGCGAGAGAATGTTGGGCAGCACGTGGCGCCGGATGATGGCCACTTCTGTCTGTCCGGCCGCCCGGGCCGCGGCAATGTAGTCCAATCCTTGCACCGTCAGGGCCGATGCCCGGGTCAGTCGGGCAAACACCGGAATATAGAAGATGCCGATGGCCAGCATGGCGTTGACCGCCGACGGCCCCAAGACCGCGGTGATCAGGATGGCCGACAGCACCGCCGGAAAGCCGAAGAGCAGGTCTGAAAAGCGCATGATGACTTCATCGGTCAGCCGGCCGCCCCATACGCTGATCAGCCCCAGGACGATCCCCGCCCCCATGCCGATGGCCACGGTGATCAACCCAACGATAATGGAATTCACCGCTCCGACCATCACGCGGGAGAGCAGGTCCCGGCCGTACTGGTCGGTACCCAGGGGGTGGACCATGGAGGGAGCTTCCATGCGGTGGCGTGCGTCCATGGTGTTGGGGCCGTATGGCGTCCAGAAGAGGCTGACCAAGGCCATGACCACCACCACGGTGGACAGGGCAACTCCCAGCGAAAAGTTCAGGTTTTTAAAATAGCGCCTCATGGTCATTACCCGTCCAGCCGAATCCGCGGGTCAACGGCTGCGTAGGAGAAGTCCACGAGAAAGTTGACGATTACAACAGCGGCGGCCATGAAGAGCACCACCTCCCGCACCACGGGCAGGTCCCGCTGGCCGATGGCTTGGAAGACCAGTCGCCCCAGTCCAGGCAGGGAGAATACATTTTCGATGATGATGGCCCCAGCCAGCAGCTGCCCCATTTGCAGACCCAAAATGGTCAGCACCGGGATCAGTGCGTTTTTCAGGGCGTGGCCGTAAACCACTTGGTGTTCTTTCAGTCCCTTGGCCCGGGCCGTGCGCACATAGTCTTCCCGCAGCACCTCCAGCATCGACGATCGGGTCAGCCGGGTAAGAATGGCCGTGCGGATCAGTCCCAGTGCTAAGGCCGGCAGGAACAGGGCCTTCAGGGACCCCCAGACGTCTTCATTCCAGCCGGGAAATCCGCCGGCACTGAAAATTCCCCAATGAACGGAAAAAAGCAGCATAAGCAGGATGCCCAGCCAGAATTCGGGCACTGCCAGCCCCAGCTGGGTGCCGGCCATCACGGCGGCATCTGCGGGGCGGTTCTGATGGCGGGCGGCGAATATGCCCAGGGGCAGGGCCAGGACCACGGCAATCGCCATGGCCATGAGCGCCAAGGGGCCGGTGACTGCCAGACGGGATCCGATAAGGTCGAACACCGCCATGTCATAGGTAATGGAGTGGCCACCGGTGCCTTGCAGCAGGCTGCCGATCCAGCTGCCATACTGGGACCAGAACGGTTGATCCAGTTCCAGACGCACCCGGAGGGCCGCCAGGGTTTCCGGTGAAGCATTGATCCCCAGGATGATCTGGGCGGGGTCGCCGGGCAGCACGAAAAGCACCGAAAAAACGGTGAGGGAGACCAAAAAAAGCACGGCCGCCAGGCTGACCATTTTTTTAATCAGATAGCTGGTCATGGGTGCCTTAGCGCCATGATTACTTTTTCAACCACACCGCGGTGCAGTCCAGGGCGATGGTCGGGTAGTTCTCCCACCATCCCATGACATTGGCTTTCATCACCGGCAGGCTGGGCGCGGAAAAGAGAAATCCGTTGACGGCATCATCGGCGATGATCTCCTGACAGCGGCCGAACCATTTAGCCTTTCCGGCTTCGTCCGGGGCCTTGAGGGCATTGGCATAGGCATCCCGGAATTCCTCGGAGTCATACTGGAAATAGTAGTCCGGTTTGGCGTAGATACCGATGTCCCATGCCTCCACGTGACCGATCATGGTCAGCTGGTATTCTTTTTTCTTGAAGACTCGGTCGATCCACTGACCCCATTCCACGATTTCGATGGTCAGGTCGATGCCCACCTTGGCGAACATGTCGGCGATCACTTCACCGGCCCGTCTGGAGTAGGAGTAGATGGCCGGCAGCTTGATGGTGGCCGAGACGCCGTCCGGGTAGCCGGCTTTCTTGAGCAGGGCTTTGGCCTTGTCAGGATCGTACGCATATCGTCCAGTGAGATCCTTGTAGTAGGGGGTCGAAGGAGACCAGTGGGAGCCGATGGGGGTGCCGTAACCGAACATGACCAGATCCACCACCGCCTGGCGATCAATGGCGTGGGCCATGGCCTGGCGTACCATCCGGTTGTCGAAGGGGGCGGCCTTGTTGTTGGTGGACATGATGACCTCGCCGGTGGTGGTACCGGCATAGACTTTGAAGCGCTGGTCTTTTTCCAACATCATGGCCGACTCGGGCGCGGCGATATAGCCGATTACATCGATGTCACCGGCCTTGAGTGCGGCAATCTGGGCGGCTGGATCGCTGATGAAACGGAAGACCACCCCGTCCAGGTATGGCAAAAAGGGGTTCCAATAACCGTCGAAGCGGGCCATTTCCACCCGGTCCCCCCTGATCCATTTGACGAATTTGAAGGGGCCGGTGCCAATAGGATTGGATTTGGCGTCCTCGTATCCTTTCATGGGCCGCATGACCGCATCCCCTTCGGCCATGTGGGCGATGAACAGGGCGTCCACGGATTTTAGCCGGATTACCAGGGTGTGGCTGTCCGGCGTATCGATGGTCTCGATACCGTTGAAATATTCGGGGTGGGGATTACCGTTTTCAGGCAGGGCAGCCCGCTCCAGGTTCCATTTGGCCACCGCCGCATCGAAGGCCTCCCCGTTGTGAAAGGCAACCCCTTTTCTCAGGTTGAAGGTATAGACCATGCCGTCGGCCGAGATGTTCCACCCATTGGCCAGGCCGGGGAGAAACCCGCCTCCGCTGTCCACCTTGACCAGTCCTTCGTAGATGTTGGCGTAAACGACCCGATCAATGGCTGCTGCGGTATTGGTCGTGGGATCCAGTCCCGGCGGTTCAGCCGGTTGGCAGACCATCAACGTGCCGCCCTTGATCGGCGCCTGTGAATAAGCGGCGTTTACGACAACCAAGGAGAGGATCAGGAAAAGGGAACGCAAGGCATTTTTCATCTTTTCTCCTTTCGGTGATGATTGGGTGGAGAATTGCTATTTCAATTACACGTGCTTAAGATCTCGGTAGGCCGTCAGGCCATAACCGCTTTTTGCATCCAGAATCCCGCGGATAATCGCCCGCGCCAGGCAGTCAGCAGCGGCATGGCCTATTTCATTGATTGTCTGGGCGAACGGTGCCGTAAAAAAACCGGGCTTTCCCGGTAGGGGCTGTTTGCCTGTGGCCAGGCAATAGACGATATCCCCGTCAAACATGGTATGGGCGGGACGGATGGCCCGGGCCATACCGTCATGGGCCATCATGGCGATCTTTTTTGCCTGGGGTTTGGTAAGGGCCGCATCGGTGGCAACAACGGCCAGGGTGGTGTTCTCGCCCGGCGCACTGGTGGGCGTCGCGGGTAGCACCACCCGAGGGCGAATAAGCTCGGAAAATTCTTTTCCGGTTTCAAGACGGGCCTCCCAGAACCTACCCGTGGCCGGATCAACGGTCGACCCCAGGGAGTTGACCGCCACCATGGCAGCCACGATGATGCCCGTGTCCAGAACGAGGCTGGCACTGCCTACGCCCCCCTTGATGCCGCCGGACATGGCGCCTGTACCGGCACCCACGCAACCGGTTTTCACGGGTCCCATAGCGGCGGACCGGCAGGCCAGGTCTCCCCAACTGCTGTCCACCGGCGGTCTGAATTCAGGGCCGCGTCCCAGATCGAAGAGTACGGCCGCCGGAACGATGGGGGCCACGTGGGTGTCATCAAGCGGGAAGCCGATCGCCCTGGATTCCAGATGCCGCACCACACCATCGGCCGCGGCCAACCCGTAAACCGAGCCGCCCGAGAGACAGACTGCATGAACTTTCTCCACCAGGTTTTCAGGGGCCAGCAGGTCGGTTTCCCGGGTGCCCGGAGCCGCACCCCGAACATCGACGCCGCCCACCGCCCCGTCGTTACAAATCACCACGGTCGTTCCGGAGGCCGCCGCGGCATCGGTATAATGTCCCACCCAAATTCCGGGAACATCGGTCAATCCGTTGGTTTTTCCTGTTCGGTGCATGTTGTTTTTAGAGCGATTGGCGTGGTGTGAGAAACGGTCTCTGGCCGGGCGCGGCGGTTGCCGCCCATACCCCGGTGTATACCATTTACGAGGGAATATGGCTACTGCGGATCGAGGAATCCGGATTCGAAGAGATCATCGGCCTGGGTGTCGATGATGCGGGAAAGGGCCAAGTATCGCTCCATGAGGGTGTGGGCATAAGGGGTGAGGCTGGAGCCGCCGCCGGCACTGCCGCCCTGGCTTTTCACCAGCAGGGGCTTGCCCAGGGCCTCTTCGGTCACCTTGATTTTACCCCAAACCGCCCGATAGCTCATTTTGAGGTCCTTGGCCGCCGCGTTGAGGGACCCGCATTTTTGAACGGCGCTTAAAATCCGCATGCGGCCCAGGCCGAAAATGATCCGCCCATGGCGATCCTCCAGCCAAACCTTTGATTTAACACTAACCCTTTTTATTTTGGCGGACATCTCACATCCTGTCATCCAGGCAAGAACATCGAATAAAAAACGATGAAACCGGTTATATGTCGAAAACGATTCCCTGGGCCAGGGGCAGGCTGCGGCCGTAGTTGATGGTATTGGTCTGCCGGCGCATATACCCCTTCCAGGCATCGGATCCGGACTCCCGGCCGCCGCCGGTCTCTTTCTCGCCGCCGAAGGCACCGCCGATTTCTGCACCGGAGGTGCCGATGTTGACGTTGGCGATGCCACAGTCTGACCCGGTTGCGGAGAGGAACGCCTCGGCCTCGCGTAAATCATTGGTGAAGATGGCCGACGAAAGCCCCTGGGGGACATCGTTCTGGATGGCGATGGCACGGGAGACATCGCCGGTGTAGCGGATCAGGTAGAGAATGGGTGCAAAGGTCTCATCCTGAACGATGGCATAGTCGTTTTCCACCTCGCACAGCGTGGGCTGAACATAGCAGCCCGAAGCAACCGAGGGGCCTTCGAGCACCTGGCCGCCAAAAATGAGCTTTCCTCCCTGGGCGGCCACCTGCGCCAGTGCCTGGCGGAATTCCGCCACGGCTGCGGTGTCGACGAGCGGTCCCATATGGTTGACCGAATCCAGGGGCGTGCCGACGCGCAGGCTTGCGTAGGCCTTGGTCAGGGACGTAACGACCTGGTCGTAAATGGATTCGTGGATGATGACCCGCCGGGTGGAGGTACATCGCTGGCCGGCGGTGCCGACGGCGCCGAAGACGATGGCAGTGATCGCCATGACCAGGTCGGCCGCAGGGGTAACGATGATGGCGTTGTTGCCTCCCAGTTCCAAAATGGCTCGTCCGAAGCGGCTGGCCACAACCTGGGCGGCATGGCGGCCGACCCGGGTAGAACCGGTGATCGACACCAGCGGCACCCGCTTATCCTCGAGGAGGCGCTGGCCCACGGTGCGTCCGCTGCCTACCACCAGTGAGAAGAGCCCCTCGGGGATCACATCGGCATCGTCTCGCAGCACGTCGGCTATAACATGTTGCACGGCGATAGCCGACAGCTGCGCCTTGGACGATGGCTTCCAGAGGCTGGAATTGCCGCATACCGCCGCCAGCATGGCATTCCAGGACCAGACGGCCACCGGGAAGTTGAAGGCACTGACGATGCCCACCACGCCCAGGGGGTGGTATTGGTCGTACATGCGGTGTTCCAGACGCTCCGAGTGCATGGTGTACCCGTAGAGCTGCCGGGACTGCCCCACGGCAAAATCGCAAATGTCGATCATCTCCTGAACTTCGCCCAGTCCTTCCTGGAGGGACTTGCCCATCTCGTAGGACACCAGCGTCCCCAGTGGCTCTTTGTACCTCCTGAGCTGATGGCCGATCCGGCGGACGACTTCTCCCCGTTTGGGTGCCGGCACCTGTCGCCATCGCAAGAAGGCTTGGTGGGCTGTGTGGGCCACCCGATCATAGTCGGCCTCCGTGGCGGTAAAGACGCTGGCAATAACCCTGCCGTCCACCGGGGAGACACTCTCGATTGTCGGACCGTTACCACCACCACCCAGCCAGTCCAGACCGGTAGACACGCCGCGGTTCTCATCTCCAAGGCCCAGCGTCTTTAAAAACTCCATGTTTTTCTCTTCTCCTGAAAATTTGATTCTTCCAACCCAATCCGAAGTTCTAAAGGCCAAGAGGGGCTACTCGATATCCATGAACGGGTAACGATAGTCCGTGGCAGGCAGAAAGTTCTCCTTGATGGTTCGCGGGCTGACCCATCGATAGAGATTAAGAATACTGCCCGCTTTGTCGTTGGTACCCGACATCCTCCCGCCGCCGAAGGGTTGGCGTCCCACCACGGCACCGGTGGGTTTGTCATTGATGTAGAAGTTGCCGGCCGCATTGACCAGCCGGAGCCTGGCTGTCGCCACCGCGGTACGATCCCGGGCAAAAATGGCGCCGGTGAGCGCGTAGGGCGAGGTCCGGTCGCACAGGTTCAGGGTCGCTTCGAAGTCCTCGTCGACATATACATAGACCGTCAGCACGGGTCCGAAGATTTCTTCTTGCATGGTTTTAAAATGGGGGTCGGTGGTGAGAATCACCGTAGGGTCGATGAAATAGCCGGAGGTGCCGTCATAGCTGCCGCCGGTGATTATTTCTGCCGCTTCGTGCCCCCTGGCATACTCGATATATCCGGTAATCGCGTCAAATGCGGCCCGGTCGATAACGGCATTGACAAAAGTGGAGAAGTCCTCCGGCGTCCCCACCTTGATGGTGCCCATGGCGGCCTTCAGCTTCCCCTTCAGATGCGTCCAGAGTGATTGGGGGAGATAGGCCCGGGAGACGGCCGAGCACTTCTGTCCCTGGTATTCAAAGGCGCCCCGGATCAGGGCGGTGACCACGACATCAGGATCGGCACTAGGATGAGCGAAGATAAAATCTTTTCCTCCGGTTTCGCCGACGATGCGCGGGTAGGTGCGGTAGCGGCTCAGGTTGTTGGCAACGGTTTTCCACATGCCCTGAAAAACCGATGTGGATCCGGTGAAGTGAATGCCGGCCAAGGCCGGGCTGGCCAGAACAGGATTACCCACCTGGGCGCCCGACCCCGGGATAAAATTGATTATTCCCGGCGGCAGCCCGGCTTCCATGAACGTCTCCATGATCATCCAGGCGGAATATACGGCCGAGGATGCCGGTTTCCACAACACGGTGTTGCCCAGCATGGCCGGTGCCGACGGCAGATTTCCGCCGATGGCGGTGAAGTTGAATGGGGTGACGGCAAAAACGAAGCCCTCCAGGGGGCGGTATTCCAGGTGATTCCATTCGGCCGGACCGGACCGGGGCTGCTGCCGGTAAATCTGAGTGGCGTAGAAGGCGTTGAAACGAAGAAAGTCGATGATTTCACACGCAGAATCGATTTCCGCCTGATAAATGTTCTTGCCCTGGCCGAGCATGGTGGCGGCGTTGAGGGTCATGCGCCGGGGTCCGGCGATGAGATCGGCCGCCCGGGAAAAAATCGCCAGTCGGTCGTCCCAGTCCATGGCCGCCCATTCCCCGGCGGCCGATGCGGCGGCCTCGATGGCCATGGAGACTTCTTTCTCGCCGGCCTGGTGAAAAATGGCCAGTTGGTGGCCATGGTCGTGGGGGATGATGCATCGACCGAGATTGCCGGTTTTCACGGGCTTCCCGCCGATGATCAGCGGAATTTCCATTTCCGTGTTCCTGAGCCGCTGCAACTCCTCTGCAATGCGGCCGCGCTCATCGCTGCCGGACCGGTATGTAAGGGCCGGTTCGTTGGCAGGTGGGTCTATGGAAAAAATCGCATTGGGCATCTGAATCCGCTCCTTTGCACTGAAGGTTATCATCATTACCCAGAAAGTAACGCCGAAGATGTCGGATGCAAGGCGGGGTGAAAACGATCAGCACGAAAAAAGGCAGGGAAAACCGCTTTCCAGCGATCTTCCCTGCCAATATTCTTTGATTCAACTTTTCCCGTACTCGGGGGGGCCTTCCCGGTGACAGATGACGGTTTGCAATGGGCAACCCTGCCGTTGTCCTTCGTCAGGGCTACGTTAGCTTATCGACGATGGTTATTCGGTTACCTCTTCTATGCTAACGACACTGATCACTTTCATGTCGTCTTTTTCGGCAACGGTTCCAGTCACTTTTACTTTTTTGCCGACGTGTTCGGCTGTCAAATCACTGCCTTCGAGAACGTAGGTCCCGTCAGCAGCGTCAATCACGATGACTTCTCCCTTTTCAGCGACGACACCGACAACGCTGTCTTCAGCAACAGCCAGTCCGGCAACGCCCACAACCAGGAACATAGCGGCTAAACAAATTGCAACCATTTTTTTGTTTAATGTTTTCATAATTATTTCCTCCCTCGAATTGTTTTTTAAGGCCCCTCTTCAGCCCATGGGAGACGATAGCACCTCCCTTTGTCAACACACGCCATGCTGAACCTTCAGCATCTCGGAACCGACCGACAGTGTGGTGCTGTTTCTCTTCAGCATGGAGCGTGCCAATTATATAACATATTGTTTTTATGATGTATAAAGAAACTTCTGTGATGCTGGCAAGGACCCGATCCGTTTCACTTTTTGCACCAGTTTGCTCAAAATTGCGCACTGGCAAGATGCCGGTGGCCCGTTCACCCTGCCATGAGCTTGACAAATGCCTGGATTAAAGTGGCGTGAAGAAAATGGGCGCTGCGCACGTTCAGGCCATCGGATTAAAACTAATGGATTAAAAAAAAATACCGACAATGGAACTGTGAAACGACTGAACACAGGGTTGACAAAAAACAAAGGCTTGACCCGGCGCCGGTTGATGACCCTGGGTCTGTTGGGCCTGGCCGGCTGGGTAATCTCACCGATTCGGATGGCTGCAGCAGCTTTGCAGGATGACCTGGAACGGGTCGCGCATATCCCCAAAATGGCGGGACGGGAAGGCCCTTTGCTGGTGTTTCGGGACTTTGTAGCCGATCCGGATGTCGAGGTAGAGCAGCACATCCGACTTCAGCTGAGCCAGCGGAAGGATTTATTGGCCCTGCTCAGGAAAAAAATCGGGTTTGAAGAACAGGTGAGACTGTCGGTGGAAGCGCTTCAGGTCCGACTGATGTTCGTCCCTCAGTTGCAAGAAGATCATGCGGACGCGTACCATCGCTATTGCCAGGACATCACCGAGTATCTCTTCGAGATGAACGAGATGGACAACTGCTACGCGGCCATTACCAGCCCGAATGAGAGCTATCCGCCGCTATCGCAGGACGGGATATCCGCCTTCTTGGTTCATCGCCTGGCGAAAGACTATCGGGCGGTCTGTCGATTTACCGCAGAATCCGGCCGCAGCGTGAAGTACAAAGCCTCCGGCGCCATATTCTCCAATCATCTGGGAGCGGTGGACCTGGAGATCCAATCGATAGCCCCTGGGCAGTTCGGATTATCGCGCAGAGCCTTCACGATTTGGCAAAACAATACCGAGAATCTGTATACCCTCATGTCGATACCGGTGGAAGAAACCCTGCATTATCAGTTGGGAAAGGCAACGGACCGTGAAATTGCGGCATCCATGAAGAACCATCCGCCGAAGAACCTTTACGCAGCGCAGCGCCTGGCAGAAGCGTGGATGGCTGTGGAGGAGTCGGTGGTGGGTGGATTGGTGAACCGTCTGCTGGAGGACTATTGCAGCCTGCACCATATGGCGATACCGGCCTCCAAACCCAACGATTCGGGGGGACCATTACCATCCCTTCATCAATACCGATACCGGGACCGGGGTATTCAACTGGTAGAAAACCTCGGATTCCAGGAGGCCTTGGCGCTGTATATGGAAAGCCCCTCCACGTTCAGGGATCAGCTGTTTCGCCAACAGGATGCATGATTCGCGAGGAACCCACAGGGACGGTCAGGCAACGCTTCCATCGACGGTTAGATCCATTTTGATGGGATATCACCCCCGGTATCCGGATTGACCATGAAACGATAGCATCCTTCACACAGAATCTGCTTGTCATCTAACACCAATTCCCTTCCACTGTGGATGACACCCCCGCACTGGCTGCAGCGGTCCGAAAAAATCGCCTCTTCGCCTGTGTTTAACTGCCTCTTTTCGATAGTGCCTTCCATGACAATTCTCCTTCGATATATAGTTTGGTTAACGCGGATTTAATGCCGTTCAACGGGATCGTTAATACGGCACCGGTTGGATGAAATGCTGATGGCAAAAAACGCCACCATGGAATGACAACAAGCCGGAAGCTGTGTCTTTACAGTGCTGCATCGTTTAACATAAAGCAAAATTAAGGCCGAATGTTATAGATGCCTTATATTATAAAAATGTTAAGTTTTTTAAAGATGTTAACATTTTTTTCATACAAGGGTGAGTTGGGAAAATGTTACATGGTTGA
>Ga0272441_10005889_pt1 | contig 20982 bp, 13 predicted proteins | sample SSMProp6N_FD_193582 | JGI IMG/M metagenome (GOLD analysis project Ga0272441, IMG submission 193582) | Marine sediment archaeal communities from Little Sippewissett salt marsh, Falmouth, MA, United States - SSM-Prop-6N | ecosystem: Environmental > Aquatic > Marine > Wetlands > Sediment ...
CCGAGCCTGCCCGTATGATACAGGGCCCGGATGATATCATGGTTGACGTAGATGTTGTTCCTGCCTTTGGGCAGGTCGCGAGCGAGTTCGATGACCTTGTCCCATTGCTTCTGGCGCCAGTAGTAGTTCGACAGGACGTAGGGTTTGCGGAGTTCATCGTAACTGAAGTGCAGCCCCAGGGCCATCAGCACGATGGGGACGGCGGACAAGACCGGTTTCCTTAAGATCGCCAGGGACCGCCTCTTTTGCCTTACAGGGGTGTGCCTGCCCTTCTTCCGGCTTTCTCTTCTTGAGCGTACGCCGGGTTTCCTTCCGCGCCGTGGAGACACGCTTCTGCCGATGAACACGAGCAGGATCGTCAGAGGCACGAAGCCATAGAGCAGGAAGGTCAGGACTTTGAGGAACGTGTCCATACCGGCCGTTACGGGCAGCGCCAGCGGCGTGAGAATGAGACATGCCTGGCGGGCAGAGATCAGAAACAGGTATTCCGCAAGGGCCCAGACAATCGCGACACTCACCGGCAGTGCCAGCGCGACCGTCTTCCAGTCCCGGCGAGCGAACAGGCCGTACACCACGGTTGCGAGCGCGAAGACCATGAATGTTCCTCCGCCGCCAAGCCAGAAGCCAACGGCCGCGGCGAGGCAACATGCGGCGGCCCGAACCAAAGGTTGGCGTAAGGGCAGTTTCTCAAACACGAGGGATAAGAGCAGTCCCAACGACACCGCCAGGCACGCGGGCAAAGGGTGCTTGTAGTGGCTGTAGATCAAAAAGAGCGCAACCGCAGGGAGGCCGGCCAGGACCGAGGCGGGGGCAAAGCCGGCAGTTAGAAGATGCCGTCTGGCAAGCTCCGCGAGACAGAAGGCCGCCAGGACGATGATTGCTGCCCCCAGCCATGGATGGCAGTAACCCTGGGAAAGGAACCCGGATACGTAGTTCACGAATCCGCCGGGCACGGCGAGGGAGTTTCTCAGAAATGGCCATCCCATTGCGTACTGGGGGGCATTGGACAAGATCGTCCCGAATGCGTGATAGATCAGGTGCGGTTCAACGACGAGCCACAGGTAGACGAAGCAGAGCACGAAGAATAGCAGATTCTGCGGAATCCATTTCGCTCTCAACACCATGTGTTTGCGTCTCCCAGCTTCGCTTGTCGTAACGCCGTCCGGCGTCCTTTCTATGCCTTTCAGGGCCTGCTGCAAACAGCCGATTATTCGCGTTCCTGCCACGGATCGGACGGCACAGCCTTTGGGCTCGCTCCGGTGATGGGAATCTCGGGTACCGTGGACGGTCGGGCACGGGCCTTACGCGCGAGTAGGGACTTACTGGCTGTGACCGGTCCCTTGAGCAACTCCGGCACACTGTACGTCTCCAGCAGCGAATCGTAGTGGGTCGGGTCCCTCTGCGGCAGGACAAACGGCTTGTACGCCGTCCCTGTGCCATCGACATAACTGAAATAGGTTCGGGTAAAGAGGCCGCCGCGACGTTTGCTGCTGAACGCGATCCACCGACTGTTGCTGGACCAACTGTGCCACGATTCGGAGAACTCGCTGTTGATGGAAAGCTTGCGATACTGCCTCGTGGCAAGGTCCATGAGGTAGAGATCGCTGCTGGGCTGGTAGACGGGGAAGCAGCCGTAGCGACACATGCAGAACACCAGGAACCGTCCATCCGGCGATACCCTGGGCAGCAGGATGCTCTGACCGGTCTCCTCGGCGGCCAGGACCGTTTCCGCCTCTCCCCACCGGTCCGTTGCGACATCGTACGGGATGCGGCGAAGGTCGTATCTGAGCTTCTCAAAGTTCTCGGGCGGCACGGTACGCCGGTCCTTCCACAGAATGGGCGCACTGCAATAGTAGAGATACCGGCCGTCCGGAGACCACGTCGGATAGGTTTCGAGTCTGTCTTTGTCCGCCAGTTCCCCGGGACAGGCCGCCTTCTGGCTATCGACGTGATAGCAGACCAGTGCCGAGTCGAGATCCGCCACATCCCGGACTTCCATTCCCCCGGCATGGAAGAACTGGATCACCTTGTTGATCGAGTACACCGCGACGGCGCCGCTCGGGTGCCAGGCGGTGTAGCCCCACTTGGCGCCGATCTTGTCGACATGGCCGTTTCGAGCCAGAAGCGTATCGCTGCCATACGTCCCGCTTCGCAGGCTGATCGTCATCGCGTCCGGGTCATTGCCCACGAAGCTGTGGCAGTTCAGACAGCCGCCGCCAAACGACCGGCCGTGCAGAACCACGGACATGTCGTGGTTGGCGAGGTTGCGTTGATAGATGCCGATATCCTTCCACCACCGGTAGAGAGGCTTCATGAAGCGAAACACCAGGGTCTCGTCGATCTCCTCCTGCGCGACGGTGTTGACGACGGGGCGAAAACGCCTCCATTGACGATTGGTGCCTTGGACGTAGACGTCGAAGAAAATGTCGCGCCCCCGGTTGGCATCGAGCAGGGCGTGCCACTGGCGAAGGGGGATGTGCACGCGTCCCGTCTTGCTGGAGATGTGTATGGGATGGCCGCTATCCGAACGAACCGTGACGAAGTAGGCCTGTCCGTCTTCAAGAATCCGGAAATTCAGAGGGGCGATATTGGCGGGGATGACGGTCCCGGCGTAGTCGGGGCTCAGGTTGGGGTCACGGCTGACCTCGTCGTACGTCTCGATCGCCCTCGGATGGCAGGATGTCATCCAAGAGGCCCAAACGATGGCGAGGCCGCACAACATGGCCGCGCCGGCAAATCGTCGTCTCGTCTTGCGCGCTTCGCGAACTGAAAGCATCGTACGCCGCATCTCCTTGAACCAAGGCTGCCGGAGCATCGAGGATCGAATGCCCGCGGGAATTGTACACGATAACCCGGTTCAAGAACAGTCAACACGTGAGGACGGACCGGTCTCAGATTGTCGCCGGATGCGCGCTCGACTTCATGCACTACGGGATTGCAGAGTGACGAACCTTCCAGCATAATGCCTTCTCATGACATGGAAATCATTCGATACCGGCCGTCGATCGCGCAGGGCCTTTCGTGGACGGTCCCACCGATGACCGATCCGATACAGCGCCATTGTCGGGAACTGGACCGGTGCAACCAACGCGGTGGCCGGATGCTGTCGGTCTTCGATCTGCTGGCGGCAGGGACGCTCGATCTCGATCTCGGGGCCTATTTGATGGCCCGGATCAGCCGAGGGGCTTCCTTCATAGTGGGCGCTGTGCCGGGTGGGGCGGGTAAGACGACCGTGATGTGCGCGCTGCTCAACTTCGTGCCAGCGGAGGTCGAGTTGGTCGCAGTGACGCCGGAAGTAGTTTCTCAGGCTTCCGAAGCGGGTACAGGTTCGCCATACTGTTACATCTGTCACGAAATCGGGGCCGGGTCTTACTTCGCCTACCTGTGGGACGAGGACCTGCGGCGGTACTGCCGGCTCGCGGCAGCCGGCCACATGCTGGCGACGAACCTGCACGCAGACGACCCGAAGCAGGCCCGGGACCAGGTGTGCCGACAGAATGGCGTCTCCGAGGCGGATTTCCGCCGCTTCAATCTCCTGATGTTCCTGCGCGTGGAAGGGGACTACTGGAACGCGCGACGGCAAATCGTCACGGTCTACGAGAGCGCTGGGGCAGGCCGGCATCGGCTCGTGTACGATGTGCGGAGCCGGACGGCGCCGGAGGTCTCAGGCGGCGGCCAGGCTGCTGACCTCGGTTATCTCCAGGACTGCCGCAAGTTCCTGTCGCGGAACCTTGACGCTGGAACACGAACTATCGAACAATCGCGCTACGAGGTAGTGAAATTCCTGGCCGAACACGAGTGATGTCCCAGACCCAGGTGTGGGGGCATGGGCGATCTGCACGGAGACGGAGATGCTTTGATGCGGCGAAGGGGGCGGATCGGGCTACTGGGACAGTTTGACGCCCACGTATTCGGTGCGGGCTTCGGCGAGGAGCTGGAGCATCTGGTCGGCCTGCCGGCGGATCGAGGGATCCGAGCTGATGACTCGCGAACTCCACTTGGCGTACTCGCGGTTCAACTGGTGGCGTGCTTCTTCCTTGTCCATTTCCGTGGTGACACCGAGGATCATCTCGGCATCCTGGCTCTCGTGCATCTCCACGGGCAGGATCTTCTCCACCATGGCGCGGAGCCGGCTCCGGTCGATTTCGAGCCAGTCGGACAGGTCCTTGAGCAGTGTCAGTTCAGCGCTTGTCACCAAGCCTTTGGCGGCGGCCACGCGCAGGCACAGATCGAGGATCTCGAGCCGGCCGACGAGCGGGGCGATCTCGACGATCTCTTCGCAGATCTGTTTGCCATCGAGCGTGCCGCCCCGGCGGAAAAAGGTGGCGGTCTTCTGCAGCGCCCGCTCGAGTTCGAGCCTGGCGCCGTCGGAGACACTGGTCGACCCGAAGTTGGTCTTTACCCAGGCGCCGATTACGTTGAACTCGGGATCGAGCAACTGCCCGTTGGCGGCGCCCACGCTGAAAGCCAGCCCGACGGCCAGGGTCTTGGCCCGCTGGATGTTGTCCTCGACGTCGAGGTAGCCGGTTTCGACGTTTTCATACGTTCCGACGCACTCGGCGCGGGCAAGTTCACTGCCCGTCTCCTGGGATACAACGGATACGGCGTACTTCAACTTGCGCGCGCCGCAGCGGGCCAGCACGAAACGTTCCGGGGAGAGCTGGGCCACCGTCGTCCAGTTCTCCAGGACCGTCTCGTGGCGGCAAAGCTTGCCCATGTCGGACTGGTGAACGAAGTGGGATGAGCCGTTGAGCGGGCCGTGCTTGGGACGATTCAGGACGGGCAGCGGCTCCGCCGCATCGTCCGTGACGTCACTCAGGGAAATCCGCACGGCGACCTCGTGCCCATCGCTGGGAGCGTGGATCGTGCCGCAGATATCCGTAACGAGCACGGAACGCCAGGAATCGCCGTCGGCTTCCCGCCCGATTCGGGCTCGGCAATTGAAGACGCCAAGATCCAACGGCTGGCAGAAATCGGTGGGGACATCGGGCTCGGAATGGCTGCCCGCAAGGCGATTGATCTGGTCCCAGCACTTGTTCAGTCGCTGACCGACGTGCGCCGTCACCTCCGGGCGGCCGGCGCGGGACAAACGCCCGAGAACACTCTCCCACACGCTTCTGAGCGTCGATGCCAGTTGAATGAGTATATTCTTCATAGACACCTGCGCGACATCCGATGACGCATCCGTTGCCTTACACATACGGTTCCGGACAGGCGGTTCCCATCACGTTGATCGATCTCACTCCACCGTGAACGGTTCGAGCGTGGCGACCTTGCCGGCCGCGTCGCTTTCCGTACCGCTCGCCTCTGCGTCATCTTCATCGAGCGAGAAGTCGAGTTCCAGGACCCTGCCCGACTCCACATCCTCGAACTTACAGTGCATTCGCTGGTTCAGATCGTAGCTGTACGTCACCTGGATGGGCCGTTCGGCGGCCCTGTCCGGCGGCAGCTCGAAACTGTGCGTGGCGATCTTGTTGACGTACGCCGGGTCCGTGTCCTCGCCCTGGGTGATCGTTACTTCCACCCGTTTCTGGCCCTCGGAGACCGTGTAGAAGGTCTGCGTGGCCTCGCAGGGCAGGGGGGTGTTCTTTTTCAAGAGGATCTTGTTCTGAATGACGCGACGGCCGGTCTCCTTGTCGATCGGCGCACAAATCGTGCCGTAGCTGTGGTTGCACACGTCGGTGAGACTGATATCCTTCAGGCCGGTCCGGATGCCTGTCGGCACGGCTTCGGGATCCTGACGCATCATCGCCAGACCCGAGTGCAGCGCGGCGCCGAGCGCCACACATTCATCGACGTTGACCGAGCTCTCCGGCGGGAAGCCGAAGATCTCCTCCAGATGGCTGCGCACCATGGGGATGCGCGTGCTGCCGCCGACGAGCAGGACCGTGGTGATATCCGATGGTTTCACTCCGGCCTCGTCCATGGCCACCTCGACCAGCATGTCCGCCCGGGCCACCAGCGACGTGATCGACTCCTCGAGCATCTCGCGGCTGACCTCCGCGCGCATGTTCCCGGCCGAGCCGTAGAGCATCGTTTTGGCCTTGGGCCGGCGGGAGAGCGTCTTCTTGATGTCTTCCGCCTCGTCCTCGTACTTCGCCCTCTCCTCCTCGGAGCCAATCAGCTCGGCACCGAACTTGTCCTTGTACAGGCTCTCCAGGAGCTCGAGCACCTTCTTATCAAAGTCGATGCCGCCGAGCGCGTGGTCGCCCTGGGAACAGATGATTTCCATCTCGAGACCCCGGACGTCCAGCAGCGTGACGTCGAACGTTCCACCACCGAGGTCGTACACGAGGACCCGGCCGGAGACTTCACGCGTCGTGGCGTAGCACAGGGCGGCCGCCACCGGCTCGTTCACGATGCCAAGGACATTCAGGCCGACCGCCGTTCCCGCGTCCATCGTCGCCTTGCGGCGGATCTCGTCGAAGTGAGCGGGCACGGAGATCACCGCGTTGCGGATCTCGCCGGCCTGCGCCGCCGCGTCCTGCTTGAGCTTCTTCAGGATCAGGGCGGACAGCTCCACCGGCGTCCAATCCTTGTCGCCGATCCGGACTTTGTAATCCGTTTCGCCCATGTGCCGCTTGATCCACCGCACGGATCGGGCGGGGCTGATGTGCCGGGAGTTGAGTGCTTCGATACCGACGCGGATGAGCCCGTCGTCATCTTCATCGAAGAAGACGGCCGATGGGGTCAGGCGGTCGCCGTCCGCATTGGGAATAATCTCTGGCTTGCCAATCGCGTTGAGCATTGCCAGGGACGAGAAGGTCGTCCCGAGATCTATGCCGACGATATTACTCATTTTATTCTCCTGTCTGCAACCATGCTCTGCCGTATCTCGTCTCACGCGCGCAAGATCTGTCCGGCTTGCCTCAGCCGAAGAGCTGCACTTGCGCCGTTCTGACTACTTTGAAATTCTCATCATCCACCATGTATCGATACCCGGGCCGGATCACCCGGGCGATCTTGCCGGTTTGTTCCGGTTTCTTGGCCGGTTCCTTCTGCTTGATCGCTTCCGCCAGTCTCTCCTGGCCGCGGAATTCCTTGTTGACCTCAGGCCAGTATTGCTCGACTCCACTCGATTCCAGTGCGAAGATCAACTCGTCCCTGATTTCTTCGAGGTGCGTGGGGCTGCCGTCCTTATCCGGTCGTTCGGCCAGACGATTCTCCACGTTATCGATGCATCGAATCACACGCAGGCAGAAGGTTCGGATGATGCCCCAGTCGTACCCGTCCTGGAGTTTCTCGACACGATCCTGCTGGCAGGCCGCGTATTCACGAATCGCGGAGACCTGCTGCGTCAACTCCTTGAGCGTGCTGCCAAGCGGCTCCGACTGTTCTCGGGAGGCTTGCTGCACATTCTGGGCCATCTGCTTGAACTCGGCGATCTGCTTTTGCAGGTCATCCGCTTGCTCTTTGAGCGTATCGTCCACGGCCGGGCGGTCCTCCGGCTGGTCCAACAGGGACACTCCCGGCATTCCGGAGATGTGTTGTTCCTTGGCAGTCGGTTCGGGCGTCGCTGCAAACGAGCCCGAAATCGACCACTGCGCGTCCGGTGACCACCCCTTGTCCTGCGATGGCTCGTCGGCCATAAGCACGGCGACGGCTTCGTTTTCGGTCTCTGCGTGTCCGGCCCACGTGGGTGGCGCACCTCGTCCCGCCCGTGTCAGGGCGGGGGGCAGAAGGTCGTCGCTCGTCTGCGACTCCGCCGTTGATGATCCGGACGCGTACGATCCCGGCGAGGCCTCCGATCGGGTGAGCACCTTCCTTCTCTGCCTCGGACGTTCCTCAGGGGGCTCCGGAACTTCCGGGACCTCTGGAGTCTCCGGGGTTTCCTCTGGGGCGTGATGTTCGATATCTGTCAGTTCCGGGACGTTCTCCTCGACCTCCTCCGTCACCGGGTGGCGCGGCGATCGCTGCTTCCACGCCCGACATCCCCGGGCAACGAGCAGGAGCAGCCAAATGCCGAGGCATGCACCGAACAGGGCGCCGCCGATCGCCAGACATACGGTGGAGATCGTCTGGGCGATCTCCATCTGTTCCTTATGCTTCTTGTACAGTTCAACCTGACTTTCCCAGCCGCGACCATAGAGGAAATCGGCGATATCCCCACCGTGCATGTCGCCAGCGGCCAGCTTGTCGATATCGGCCCTGAGTCGTGCCTGTTGCTCACGATCGAGCTGCACCGGGCTCTTGGCCTCGCGATCCTTGTCCAACTCAAGCACGAGCTGGTTCTGTTCTTCCGGGGTGAGCCGGTACCAGTGGCCGTATTTCGCCAGGTACTCCTCGGGCCTGAGCGACTCCGTGAGGTTGCAGTCCTGCACCTGCGCCTGGTCATTTCGCGTCTCGTTATAGACCCAGGCAAGGGCCGAGCCGCCTGCCAGCAGCAGCAAGAGGCCAAGAATCGCACACTTCTTCAGCATGATTCACACGTATTCCAAAGTCCTGTCGGAGCAAATCTGCCCATTCAATCGGCTCCATCAGCGGGCGAATTGAGAAGGTCTTGCGACTTCGGGAGACCCTTGGCGATTCGAAACGATGTCCGGCGAGCCTGCATGTGCCCCCCCCTGTGTCAGCCGTTTTGCGGCTGGACGGCTCTGAAACGGGATACGGCGTCCGAACCGCCTTCTCAAATTATAGGAAACACCTGTCGCTGGCCAAACGATGCGATTTGGCGGAAGGAGGGGGGAAAAACGGGCACAGGCCGGAACTGTCCGATAACGACGGCGTACTGCCGGGCTCTGAGGAAAGTCTGGCATTTCTTGCCCAAACTCTCTTGCATGGCGGACCATGGCATGGTAAAGTACCGGCTTCAGACGCATCAGTGCGGCTGGATTGTCCGCGTGCGGTCGTCGGGCGATTCTGGGTGATTAGCTCAGTCGGTAGAGCAGCTGACTCTTAATCAGCCGGTCGTAGGTTCGAATCCTACATCACCCATTCCATTATCCCGGGGGAACAGGTGCACATGGCGGGGCACGGGTTCGTATTGGCTTCCACGCCTCCCTTCGACGAAAATGCGATACATTCTGTGTACGTGTGTGAGAGCGCACGACCGATATGACGCCTATGGTTGCACGAAACGAGGACAGTGCCGGGAACTTGGAGAGAGGGTGGAGCGGTCGCCAGAAGTGCGTCGGCTGGGTTATCCTGGTTGCCTATTTTCTGCTCCTTGTTTATCGGGCCCTGCATGCGCGTGCCGGCGGCGATGCGGCGGGGGTTCCCGTGTGGGAACTGCAAGACTCGCACCGGCTCGTCGGATGGATGGTTGGCCTTGTGGTCGTGGCCGTCTGCGAGTTGGCGTACTACCTCCCGCTTGGCTTCCTCACTGCTGTGCTTGTTCCTCGCGGCTCAGCGTGGCTTCGCCGGCTTCCCATAAGCCTTCCTGCCCTGGGAGCGGCCGGTGCGATCGCCACGTTGGTCCGTGCGGTCGAGACCGCCGGATCCTGGCGCCTCGTTGCATTCGCGGGTCTGGCATTTCCGCTGCTCGGTTGCCTGCTCGGAGCGTGGATGGGCACGACATGGCTTCGCGGAAGACGGGCTCGTCTCTGGTTCCTGCCCAAACTCGCTCTCCTGACGCTCCTGGCTGCGCTCAGTATGGGCCTGTTTCTGTGGCTGTCCCTGGAGGAGCAGCCGTTGCTCTTCGAAGCGACTCCCGTGACCTCTGCGGAGAAACGGCGACTCGTGGAACTCATTCGCAGCAAGAGCCCGCGATCTCTGGATGAGGATGAGACCCACACGTTGCGGCTGACGGAGCATGATATCAACGTCCTGTTCTCCTGGGGTTTGTCCGTTGGATCGCCGAAGCGGAAGGCGAAGGTCGATCTGCCGGGCGACTCGGCCTCGCTCTCGGTGTCGATGAACGTGCCGCTCGGCAGAGGGAGATCCCGCTACCTGAACGCTCGGATCGTGGGAGAAGGCGGAGTCGAAGAGGGAATCCTGAACTTCCGCGTGAATCGGTGCCGGCTCGGTGCCGTGGAACTTCCGCGCTGGTTCCTCCGTTCGCTTTCACCCGTTGTCGCGTCACTGCTCAGTCATGATCGACGCTCCAGGCCGTTTGTGGAAGCCATCCGGAGTATGGTGCTCGAGCCGGGTTCGGTCCAATGCACGTATGGTCCCTTGCAGTTGCCCCCCGGGTTTCGCCAGGACCTCTTCGGGCCGACCGTCGGCAGTGAAGCGGTGCTTGCGTCCATACGGGCTCAGATCGCGCACCTTCTGATCGTGATCGATCGATCGCCTTCCTCTCCACCGACCTTCGGCATGTGCTTTGAGGCGGCATTCGCCCTCGCCCGGGACCGCTCCGTGGGGAATGACCCGGTTGCGGAGAACCGGGCGGCCATTTTCGCTCTCGGTGTGCTTCTGGGGCATCCACGCGTGGAGGAATTTCTCGGGCCGGTCCGTCCCGATGGCGGGTATGGAGCCGCTCGACGGACCCTGCGTCACGTTACTCTTCGCGGGCGATCCGACTGGACCAAGCACTTCTGCGTGAGTGCCGCCATCGCCATACTCTCGCACCAGACCGTGAGCAACGCCGCCGGTTTGCTCAAGGAAGAACTCGATGCGGACACGGGCGGAAGCGGCTTCTCGTTTTCCGATCTGCTGGCGGACCGGGCAGGCACCACGTTCGCCGTCGTGGCCACCCGCGACGAAGCGGCGGCCCGCGCCATGCAGGATCGTCTCGTTCGAGGGTTCCGGATCGACGAATTTTTTCCCCCGGCGGCCGATCTGCCCGAGGGAATCCCTGACGCGGAACTTCAATCCCACTACGGGGGAGTGGGGGGGGAACTCTACAGGCATTTCTCCGAAGAGATCGAGCGCCGCGTTGCGAGTTGTGCCGCGTATCACTGATGAGCGTGCTGCATTTCTCCACATGAGGAGGATCGCCGCCGTGCGCATGGAGAAGGGCGGGGCAATCGGCGAGGTTCTCCATCGGGCCGGCCATACTCGTAACGTTGCAGATGATGACTGGGCAGGTGGCCCGGTGGTGGCGGGAGATAGGGACAATGGTCGAGCGTTTCTTTGGGCGGCGCTCGCAGGAATGGTTGGCCTGGGGGATCTGCGCGGGGACAATCTTGCAGGCGTTGCATACGATGTTTCGGGGGATGGCTCGGCTGTCATGGGATACGGCAGCACCGTGGCCGCACATGAAGCACAGATTTGGGGCCAAATCAATGACTTCCGAAACATCGAGGTTGTGCGTTTGAGCGCGCATGACCCCGCCCCGCGAGGCCTGTAGCTGCACTGTGTCACGCCGATATCCGACAACGGCGTGTACCTCGCAGGTCAGGAGAGGAACCCCACAGATTACTCCAGAGCGTGGATTGTGCATCCCGGCCGTGCAGAAGTCCTACCCGTTGCCCGGGGCGCGGTTCTCGACAGCCTCCGCCCGCATGTTTTCCGACGGGATCGGCCGTCGCGCGGAAAGGGAGACTGTTCATGGCCGGAGGGCATTCTCGGGCTCAGAGACTATCTCAAAACCACACATTGGCGTGTCATTGCGAGCCCATTCGACTTCGCTCTGAGCGATAGCCGAATGGGGCAGGCTGCGCGAAGCAATCTCCCACCCACAGGATTGAGATTGCTTCGTCGCTACGCTCCTCCCAAGAAACTGAGCATTCGGGTGGCACGGACAAACCATGTCCTGAGCTTGCCGAATGGACTGTTTGTCCGTGTTTGCCCCAGCGGGAAAGACACGCTCAATCCTTCGGCAGGCTCAGGAGGGGCGCTGCGCTTGGGCGTGGCACCCAGAAGATATCCTGGGTTTCTTCCCGACACCAGCCGCGAAGCGGCTGACCGACTCGCAATGACATTCACCGTTTTGAGATCGTCTCCTATGGGGCGTCGACGCCGCACCAGTAGCGGGCGGTGTTTTCCTCGGCGGCGAGCCAGTTGGCGTGGCCGTCAAAAAACAGATTGTTGCAGCCGTTGTTGCCGTGCCGGTCGCGGGCGACCCGGCGGGTCAGATTGCTTCCCGCGGTCGTCTGCTCCGATCCGGGCAACTGCGTCATCGACCAGACGTCCAGCAGGTTGAACACGGAGGCGACGTTGAGGTCCTTTCTGTCGCGGATCACCGGACGCCAATTGCCCGCCTCGTTGTCCGCCATGTAGATCCGTTCCGCCGGTCGCAGGATCGTGCTGAATTTCGTCGGCTCATCCTTCTGTTTGCCCTTGTTGCCGTTGGTCAGGCTGGGGCTGTCCATGTCCCACGCATTCACGACGTAGTCCACGGTCTGCTCGGCATGGCGAAAGCCCCCTTGTCCCAGGCCCGTGCGGGGGAAGGAGGGACACTGATAGACATCGACCTCCTGGTAGTCCGAGGCTCGTTTGTACTCGTCGCCCAGGAAGGGCATGAACACGAGGAGCCATTTTACCTGGTGATCCAGCGCCCGGGGGATGAAGTCGTCGTACTCCTGGGCATAGGCGTGCATGGCGATGCCTATCTGTCTGAGGTTGTTCAGACAGTAGACGGCCCTGGCCTGCTTGCGGACCCGGCTCAGGGCCGGCATGAGAATTCCCATCAGCAACGCGATGATCGAAATCACCACGAGAAGCTCAATCAGTGTGAACGCCCTGTGCCTGTGCCCCATGGCAGCACCTCCATCGAAGCGGAACCCCAAGTTGTCAGATCTGTCCCCATTGTAGCAGATGGCGTGGGCAACCCATCCAAGAAAATGCAGAGGGCACGGGTTCTCTCACCAGCGGACATTGGCCCTTGCATCCTCCGGCGCTGGGGACTATACTCGGCGCGAGCGTATGCTGTTAACCAGCGGAACCGTGAACACGGGGGCATGACCGACCGTCGTCTCTTGTCTTGGTTGCGATGTTCGCCGACGGAATCTGAGAGAGAGTGTGTACCATGGGAAGACTGATCGTCGTCGCGAATCGCCTGCCGGTCAGTGTGTCGAAGCGGGAAGGCGAGTTCCAGGTTCGCCAGAGCCCGGGCGGTCTGGCCGTCGGTCTGGCGTCGCTGCCGGAGGATCTTGAACGGCTCTGGATGGGCTGGCCCGGCATATCCAGCGAGCGTCTCAAGCCGGAAGACAAGGAGTACCTGCGAGAAGAGCTGGGCACAGGCGGCTGCACGCCGGTGTTTTTGTCCCAGAGGCAGATCGACCAATACTACCTGGGGTTTTGCAACAAGACAATCTGGCCTCTTTTCCATTATTTTGCGGCGCGGACGGTATTCGAGCCCGTGTTCTGGAAAGCGTACAAGCAGGTGAACCACCTGTTCTGCGACGAGTTGGTCAAAATCGCGCGGCCGGGGGACACGGTGTGGGTGCACGATTTTCAGTTGCTGTTGCTGCCCCGGCTGCTGCGGGACAAAATCCCTGACGTGGATATCGGTTTTTTTCTGCACATCCCATGGCCTTCGTTCGAGTTGTTTCGACTTCTTCCCTGGCGGGAGGACATTCTGTACGGGCTCCTCGGTGCCAACCTGGTCGGATTTCACAGCTACGATTACGTGCGTCATTTCCTGAGCTGCGTCTCGCATATCATCGGCCTGGAGCATACGCACGGCGAAGTCGGCGTGGACAATCGAATCGTGCGGGTGGATGCCTTTCCGCTGGGGATCGACTACGAGAAGTACGCCGACGCGACGCACGATGAAAAGGTGAAGACCGAAGTGGAGAAAGTCCGCAAAACGGTTGGGGACCGGCGGATGATCCTGTCGATCGACCGGTTGGATTACACGAAGGGGATTGTCGAGCGTCTGGAGGCTTTCGACTGGTTCCTGACGACGCACCCGCAGTACAAGGGGAAGGTGACGCTGATCATCGTGGCGGTGCCGTCCCGCACGGGCATCGAGGACTACAAACTGCTCCGGGAGCGCCTCGAACAACTCGTCGGCCGGGTGAACGGCGAGCACGCGGCGCTCGGCTACGTGCCCGTCTGGTACCTGTACCGGTTCATGCCCTTCCACAAGCTCATTGCTCTGTACCACGTCGCGGATGTCGCGCTGATCACGCCGCTGCGCGACGGCATGAACCTGATTGCCAAGGAGTTTGTCGCCACAAAGGCCGACGGTCGGGGCGTGCTGATCCTCAGCGAGATGACGGGCGCCGCCAGCGAGTTGGGAGAGGCCCTCAACGTCAACGCCCATGACAAGGCGGCGATTGTCAACGCGATCAAGGAGGCGCTGGAAATGCCCGTGTCGGAGCAGCAGGAGCGCAACCGCGTGATGCAGGAACGGTTGCGGCGGTACGACGTCCGACGCTGGTGCACGGATTTTCTCAACGCACTGAAGGAAATGTCCGACAAACAGAAGGGAATGGCGGTGCACAGACTTTCGACGAACGCGGGCGAAGCACTCTGCACGGAGTACGCGTCGTGCCGCCGGAGACTGCTCCTGCTGGACTACGATGGGACGCTCGTTGGGTTCAAGGGGCGACCGGGCAAGGCCGGGCCGGACGAGGAAATCCTGGAACTCTTGCGCCGCCTGACCTCCGAGGAAAGGAACACCGTAGTCATCATCAGCGGCAGGGACAGGAACACCCTCAATAAATGGCTCGGCGAACTCGATGTGTGGATCGTGGCCGAGCACGGCGGATGGATTCGCGAACGAGGGCAGGAGTGGCACAGCGTCCAACCTGTGAGCGAAGACTGGAAGCAGCCGATCCGTCCGATCCTGGAACTGTACTCGGACCGGACGCCCGGGTCGCTCGTCGAGGAGAAGGACTTCTCGCTCGTCTGGCACTATCGGCGTGCGGAACCGGCGCTGGCCTCCGTGCGAACGCACGAACTTCGCTCCGCATTGGTGAACCTGACGGAGAACATGGACGTAGGCGTTTTTGAAGGCAGCAAGATACTCGAAATCCGCAAGCACGGTATTACGAAGGGCCGGGCTGTGGAGGATCTGATTGCCCGACGTGATTGGGATTTTTTGCTGGCGACGGGGGACGATTATACCGATGAAGAAATGTTCGCGGCGATGCCGGAGAACTCGTACTCCATCAAGGTGGGCTCGAGTTTCTCAAGGGCCCGCTTCAATGTAGATACCGTACAGGATGTTCGCTCTTTGCTCAACAAATTGACAGGATGTTAGGCTCGATGCTACGACTGGAGAACTTTCGCCACATCGTACCGGATGAAACGCTTGCGGAGATCTATGCCAGGGCTCGAAAACTTTACGGCAAGCATATTTTCCACCTGAATGCCACCTACCAGGGAGGCGGGGTCGCCGAGATCCTGTATTCGCTGGTCATGCTCATGAACGATGTGGGCATCGACGCGGGCTGGCGCATCCTGCATGGCAGCCAGGATTTCTTCGAGATCACCAAGAGTTTCCACAACGCCCTCCAGGGCGCCAAGCTGAACCTTTCCGAGCGCAAGAAACGCCTCTATACACAGGTCAATGAGAGTTTCTCGCGGTTCACGCACCTCAACCACGACTGCGTGATCGTGCATGACCCGCAGCCGCTGGCGCTGATTCAGGCGTATCGCAAGCGGCAGCCCTGGATCTGGCGATGTCACATCGACCTGACGGACCCCCACAAGGGGCTCTGGGACTTCCTCAAGGGTTTCATTCTCAAGTACGACCAGGTGGTCGTCTCGAATGAGAAGTATTTCAAAGAGGATCTGCCCGTAGACCAGCGGCTCATGTACCCGGCCATCAATCCCCTGAGCCCGAAGAATGTCCCCATGACGGACAAGGCGATCCACGAGCAACTGGCCAAGGTCGGTGTTCCGACCGATAAGCCGATCATCACCCAGGTCTCCCGACTCGATCCCTGGAAGGACCCGGAAGGGGTCATCGACGTCTTCAAGCTCGTCAAGGCGAAAGTCGATTGCCGGCTCATGCTGTGCTACAACGTGGCCAGTGACGACCCGGAAGGCCTGCAGATGTACAAGAAGGTGCAGCGCAAAGCGAACAAGCTGCTCCAGACGGGTGACGTCCTGCTGGTCGTGGGCAACAGCGAGCCCCTCGTCAACGCCGTCCAGCGGTTCTCCAGCGTCATCATCCAGAAATCCACAAGGGAGGGGTTCTGCCTGGCCGTGACGGAGGCTTTGTGGAAGGGCACGCCGGTCGTCGCGTCGAACGTCGGCGGCATTCCAAGCCAGATCGAGGACGGCAAGAGCGGCTATCTGCTCGATCCTACGGATTTCGATGGATTCGCGGACCGGATCACCCATCTGCTCAAGAACCCGAAGGAGGGTAAGGAGCTGGGCCGGCAGGGCAGAGAGGTCGCGAGGGACAAGTTCCTCATCACGCGTTTGCTCGCGGATTACCTCGACATGCTCACAGCCATCATGGCGTAGGGCAATCCGCCGGGAGTCCGCGGAACTATCGCGACGCCCGCAGTGTGATTGCCTATGTCTCGCCGGTGCCCCATTCACCCGTAGACGTGGCGAGCGCGGCATCCCCGAACATTCTCGATCCGCCTACATCTGCGTGGCTTGGGTGATTCGCTTCGTCAGTTCGCCCAGCAGAGCCTGCATCTTCGGGTCCGATTCCTGCGACTCGGAGATCTTGTTGCAGGCATGCATTACCGTCGTGTGATCCCGGCCTCCGAGGTGCCCGCCGATTTCTTCGAGGCTGTGTTTGGTGAGACTGCGAGCGAGGTACATGCAGATCTGCCGGGGAGTGGCAATGCTCTGGCTGCGGCGTTTGCTTTGCAGATCGGCGAGGCGCACGTCGAAGTGACGCGTCACCACGTCGATGATGTCGCTGATCGTGATGTGCCGCATGGCGAGCTGAATCTGTCCCTCCAGGGCCCGCTGGGCCAGGTCGAGCGTCACGGGCTCGCCCGTGGTTGTGGCCAGCGCGTAAATGGTCGTCAGCGCGCCTTCCAACTCGCGGATATTGGACTGCACCTGGCGGGCAATGTACTCGCTGACTTCGTCGCCGAGTGCCAGGCCGCGCAGATTGGCCTTCTTCTGCACGATGGCAACGCGAGTTTCATAGCTCGGCGGGTCGATTCGTGCGACGAGGCCCCAGTTGAATCGACTGATCAGCCGGTCCTCCAGCGACGGGATCTCCGAAGGCGGGCTGTCGGCGCTCAGGATGATCTTCTGGCCGTTGTTATAGATCGCGTTGAACGTGTGGAAGAACTCTTCCTGGCTCTGCTCCCGCTCGCGCAGGAACTGGACGTCGTCGATCACGAGGGCGTCGACGGTGCGAAACTGGCTGTGAAAGCCCGCGATGTTGCCCTGCTCGATGGCTCGGATGAAGCGGTTGACGAAATCCTCGCAACTGAGGAGTTGGATGACGGCCCCTCCGGCTCGGCGTCGCGCCTCGTGGCAGACCGCGTGCAGAAGGTGTGTCTTGCCCAGGCCGGCGTTGCCATAGAGGAACAGCGGGTTGTACGTGACGCCGAGCGACTGGCTGACCGCGACGCAACTGGCGTGCCCGAGGCGGTTGCTCGGGCCCACGACGAAGTTGTCGAAGGTGTAATCGGGATGCAACGCGGGGCCCGGCGGCAGGACGCGAACCGCCTCTTGCCGGTCGTCCCCTTCGCCGACGACAAAGTCGATGGTGACCAGATGCCCGGTGATCTGCTGGGCCGCACGGGTGAAGCTCGCCCGGCAATTCTGCTCGAGGAACCGAACGTTCGCTTCGTCCGGGCAGGCGATGCCGATCGAACCGCCGTCGAAGCGGAGCATTCTCAGCTCATCGAACCACCGGCGGCCATTTGCCGGATCCAGTGCCCTCGTCCGTTCCACGATATCGGCGAAGATACTCTCCGCGCTACGAGTGGACAAACCCATGCTCCTTCACAACTACAGCCCATAAACCAACGTGCAATCGCCCGCCACTATCTATCAGAACGTCCGCGAATTGTCAACGGAATCCGCGTCTCTGGATTTCGGCGGCCGTTTCTTGCATTTTCGTGAAATGCCGGTACCATCAGCGGACCGAAAGCCGAACGCATCACGGCCGCGACGAGGCAAATGAAACTCTGTACGTAAGGATTTCTCATGGGGATATTCTCCAGGACGGCGGAATACCTGAAGGAACGGCTCAGCAAGACCCGCAGCCGGATCGATAACTCGCTCGCGTCGGTGCTGAGCTTTGGACGGAAGATCGACGAAGACCTACTCGACGAACTCGAAGAGACGCTCATCAGCGATGATATCGGTGTGGAAACGACGGACAAGCTGATCTCGGAGCTGCGCGACGCCTACCGGGCCCGCAAGATCGCGAAGTCCGAGGAGGTGATTCCGTTTCTCAAGGAGCACATGAAGGAGTACTGGCCGCAGCGCGACCGGCAGTTGCGCGAGGCCGAGACCGGGCCGACGGTGATCCTCGTGGCCGGCGTTAACGGGACCGGCAAGACCACGAGCATCGCCAAGCTGGCCTATATCTTCCATCGCAACGGCAAGAAGGTGATCGTGGCCGCCTGCGACACGTTCCGGGCCGCGGCGGTCGAGCAGTTGACCATCTGGGCCGAGCGGATTGGCGTTCAGATCGTCAAGCACCAGGCCGGCAGCGACCCGGCCGCCGTCGCCTTCGACGCCTGCGAGGCGGCCCTGGCGCGGGGCACCGATATCCTGATCCTGGATACGGCCGGCCGGCTCCACACGAAGAAGGACCTGATGCTCCAACTCACGAAGATCCGCGACGTGGTTACCCGGAAGATCCCCGGCGGGCCCCACGAGGTCCTGCTCGTTCTCGACGGAACGACCGGTCAGAACGCCATCTCCCAGGCCCAGCTCTTCACCGAGGCGATCAACGTCACCGGCATTTTCCTGGCCAAGCTCGACGGCACAGCCCGCGGCGGCATCGTCATCGCCATCAAGGACAAGCTCGACATCCCGGTGAAGTTCGTCGGCCTGGGCGAAAAACCCGAGGACATCGCCGAATTCGACCCCGCCACCTTCGTCGAGGCCCTCTTCGGAGCGACCAGATCGGCCCAATAGGCATCATCGTGGAGGCAAGACTATGAGGACGGCAGCTTACCGGATTCTGGCCCTGACGCTGAGCATGCTCTGGAGCATTCAACCTGTTTTGGGGCTCGAACATAGTGAGGGACAGCACTTCCCGCCGTTCATCTGGCCCTCGCAGCCGCCGGCGGATTGCCCGTTCGCGCAATCAGAGGATATCGTCGGCGTTGCCTTCCTGGGCATTCACAGCGATTACCGTCTCGCCGATACGTGGTATCCAAGCTGGGCCTCCGACGGCAACCTGTACTCGCCCTGGACGGACGGGTCCGTGCCCCGTGCCGACGGCTCACGGGAGCGTTCCGGCAGCGGTGCCGGCCCGAAGGCCACGACGGGACAGGCCATTATGATCGGGGACGACCCGGTCAACCTCAAGATCATCAGTCTGGGCCTTACGACGGGCGATGCCTCGCCTTACAAGGGCCGCTATCCCTGCGGCAGTCTCGTCCACAACGGCGTGTGGTACTACGGCACCTATTGCCTGGCGCCCGACGGCCTCGTGCGCTATGGCGACGCGGCCTTCAACTGGCCCTGGCTCGGGCCGTTCGTGGGCTTTCGCATCTCGACGGACTTCGGAAAGACCTGGACCGACACGCCACACACGCCGGATAAGCCGCTGTTCGGCGAAACCGGTATGTGGGGATACCCCGTCAAGATCGGCTCGCCGCATTTCGTCGATTTCGGCAAGAACATGGAGCACTCCCCGGATGGCAAGGCGTATCTCGTCGGCCACGGTGCCCCGGAGCCGGACCCCAAGCCCCGCTTCGGCAACCTCAGTTGGATCAGCGGCGACCAGATCTATCTGCTTCGCGTTACGCCGAGCATCGCGAACATCAACGACGCCTCGAAGTATGAGTTCTTCGCCGGCCATGGTGCGGCCGGAACACCCCTCTGGACCAGCGATTTCGCGAAGATCCAGCCACTCATCGATTGGAACAACAACTGTGGCTGCGTCACGATTACCTACAACGCTCCGCTGAAGAAATACCTCATGTGCGTCACCGACGGCTGGCCGACCTGTGCCAGGATGAACTCCTACATTCTTGAAGCGGATGCGATCACCGGCCCCTGGCGACTCGTGACCTACATGAAGGAGTTCGGCGAGCAGGGCTACTTCCTGAACATCCCGACGAAGTTCATCAGTGCCGATGGCCGGACGGCGTGGCTCTGCTACTCCGGCAACTTCGCCAAGGACTGGCGAGGCGAGGTCATGCAGGAAAAGCCCCCCGGCAGCCACTACGGCCTCGTCCTCCAACAAATCCGCCTCCTCGACGAAACGACCCGCCGGGAATACGAGAGGTAGCCACAGCGCCTCATACCTGGTGCAGGACGGCCCTGCTTATCGGTCAGCATGCAAGACAGGGCAATGTCGGCAAATCTGTATAGACAGTCAGCACTTTTGCCGTTAATCTGCCGATCATCTTTGCGAGACTATTCCAACTGCCCGACCACTCGTTCTTCCTGTCCGGCCGTCGTCGGCGGACCGCCCGGTTGTGCCACTCCGCCAATTTCGCCAAGGACTGGCGGGGCGAGGTCATGCAGGAGAACCCCCCCCGGCAGCCACTACGGCCTCGTCGTCCAACAAACCCACCTCTTCGACACGAGAGCACGTGGCGACTACGATAGATAACTCCGCCCGCGCGGCACGCCGCCCACACTCAGTCCTCCTACGCGTGCCCTCCCATGTCATCCTTGACGGAATGAAAAGCCAGCCCCGAGCGAAATCGAATGGGACCCGGGCCGAGACGCCAAGACAACCCAGAGCAGTAGTGTCGAAACCCGTCCCGGGCCTACCCAAACGCCGCGCTCCCAGATCTCGATTCTCAAACCGCAAATGCCAAATACGCGACGCGAAATCCCGAATCCCTCACGCCTCCTTCTGCATCCGTCATTGTCATTTTGCCCTTTCTTTCTTGATATTTGCTCTACCCCAACCTCGCCCCTCCCCGTATACTCGTCACGTACAAAGCACGAAACCCGAGAGTATTGCCAGGCCAAAACCGGTCTTATGCCCCGTAGGGTTGGATCATGTGCACAGAGGCACAGAAGCGTTTCCGCGTTGCACTGTCGTTTCCGGGCGAACGCAGGCCTTTCATTGCGGACGTCGCGGCG
>Ga0272441_10005890_pt1 | contig 20978 bp, 17 predicted proteins | sample SSMProp6N_FD_193582 | JGI IMG/M metagenome (GOLD analysis project Ga0272441, IMG submission 193582) | Marine sediment archaeal communities from Little Sippewissett salt marsh, Falmouth, MA, United States - SSM-Prop-6N | ecosystem: Environmental > Aquatic > Marine > Wetlands > Sediment ...
CCGGCAGCGCCGCGATCACGCGAGCATGTGTATCATCTGTACGGCGCCCAAGAAGAACTGCGCGCGCTGGAGAGCGCTAGAGCCAGCCGAAGCGGGCGGCAAGAAGGATCGCGACCGTTCCCAGAGCGCAGCTGGCGATGGCGACCCACGAGCCACTCTTGAGCCAACGACGTAGCGTGAGCTTCCCGCCCAGCGATTCGGACATCGAGACAATGACCACATTGGCGGCTGAGCCGAGTGGCGTGAGGTTCGCTCCGAACCCAACGCCGATCGCAAGTGCCCACCACAATGGAGAGACGTCGACCCCTTGGACGGCAAGCCCTTTGAAGATCGGGAGCATGACGATCGTGAACGGGACGTTGCTGATGATTCCCGAAGCGAGCGCGCCTCCCCACAATACGATGAGCACGGCGAGGTACAGTCCTTGCTCGGCGATTGCAGCGATCCCGCGGCCAAGAAAGCCGATCGCCCCGCTGGCTTCCAGTCCGCCGACAATGATGAATAGAGAGATGAAGAAGATTAGCACATCCCAATGGATATCCTTGAGAATCTTGTCGAAGTCCGGCCGAACCCAGAGCAAGCCGATACAGGCACCGATCAGCGCAACGATCCCAGGCTCAAGGCCGATGAGCTCATGAACGAAGAACAGCAGGATTGTGACCGACAGGGTAATCAGCATCCTCCGCGTCGTCAGCGGATCGACAATGGCACGACGTTCATCCATCGCCAGCAAGCGTTCGACATTCGATGAGCGCTGCATGAGTTCGCGGCGGAACAGTAGGAGAAGCAGCCCTTGAGCGACTGCCCAGACCACAACGACGATCGGTGCCAGATGGGTGAGAAAGTCGGTGAACCCGAACCCTGCGGCCGATCCGATCAGGATATTGGGTGGATCTCCAATCAGTGTCGCCACGCCCCCGATGTTCGACAACAGCACCTCGCCCATGAGGAAGGGAAGCGGAGAGATGCCCAGAATGTCTGCAACAGAGACGGTGACGGGGACGATGATGATAATGGTCGTGACGTTGTCGAGAACCATCGAGACGAGCGATGTGACCAAGCCAAGATAGACGAGGAGCAGCCACGGTCGCCCCTTGGCAAGCTTGGCTGCGCGGATGGCCAGGTACTGGAAGAAGCCTGTCTCCTGGAACAGCCCGACGACGATCATCATCCCCATCAATAGGGTGATCGTGTCGTAGTCGATGGAGAGCATGGCCTCATGGGCTGAATAGAATGAGAACCAGGTTCCCAAAGCGATCATCAGTGCGGCGCCGGACAAGGCGATGATCGCGCGATGGATCCGCTCGAGAAAGATGCCGACATAGGTCAGCGTGAAGGCAGCAAGCGATATTGCCAGTGGAGCAATGGCTACAGGATCCATCCGTCGACCATCTCGGGTTGAAAAGATCCCCGATCCTACTGGCAAGCGAAGGTGTGTGCAATGCACATGCGTGCATGGCGCAGGTGCCGTAGGTGTCCTAGGGAACGACCATCTGACGTTGGCTTCGAGGAACCGTTCTGGCACGTGTGCGGCAACCGTCGCGAGACGGCGCAGCCGTCGCAGCCTGAGGATGAAGTGGATCCGTCGTAGGGCGTGCGGGTACGATCGGTGATTGAGCGAGAGACGACCGTTTGGGGGGATCGGGCATGCCCCGTCGAGCGCGCCGTGCGGTGCAAGAAGGGACCATCGTATGAGAAGCAAGCAGCGGGAGTGCGCGTCAAGGAGAAGTCCGTGAACGTGACCTACAGCGAGGAGCAACTAGATAGGGCTCGTGACATCCTACATGCCGGGCCGCTTTGTGATGAGTGCCTCGGGCGTGCGTTTGCGCGGGTTGGGCGGGGGCTGACAAACAGTGACCGTGGGCAGGCACTTCGCGCCGCGCTTCCCGGACTCGGGAAGACGGGCGTCTGCTGGGTGTGCGGGGATCTGTTTGCACAAGCGGAACGCTGGGCAGAATGTGCTGCACGGCAGGCATCCGAATTGGAGTTTGCCACGTATCTATTCGGGGTGCGGTTGCCGGCGCGGATCGAGGAGATGGAGGTGTTTTTCGGGCAGCGGTTCCCGGGCAAGGAGGGGGAATCGCTGAAGCACGCGTTCAATCGGGTGGTTGGCAAGGCGTTCGAGGCGCGTCTTCAGCGCCCGGCGACCGTGGCGTTTGTCGGTCCGGATCTATCTTTCGTCGTGGATCCGGCCGCGGACCATCTGGCGCTTCACGTGGCTTCCGTGTTTGTGTACGGACGGTACCGGAAGCTGACGCGCGGTATCCCGCAAACGAAGTGGCCTTGCCGACGGTGCCGTGGGCGTGGCTGCGTGTGCTGTGGGTTTACCGGAAAACAGTATCCGGAGTCGGTCGAGGAGTGGATTGGGACGCCGCTGGTTGAAGCGGCGAAAGCCGAGACGGTGCATTTGCATGGCGCCGGTCGCGAGGATATCGATGCAAGGATGCTTGGTCACGGGCGACCGTTCGTGCTGGAGATTGTCACGCCCCAAGGGCGAACGCTTGAGCTGAAGGCGCTTCGTGAGACGATCAACACGAACGCAGCCGGCCGAGTGGAGGTCTCGGAATTGGCGTTTGCATCACGCGAAACGGTCGTTCACCTGAAGGAGGAGCGTTCTGCGAAACGGTATCGAGCGTGGGTCGAGTTTGACCGACCTGTGACCGCTCAGCAGCTTGACCAGGCGCTTGGGGATCTATGTGGGAAGATCGAGCAGCGAACACCGATACGCGTGTCGCACCGGCGCGCTGACAAGGTGCGAATTCGGCAACTCCTGGATGCATCGGGTCATGTCGTGGGTCCCCGCAAAGCGACCATTGAGCTGGAAGGAGAGGGTGGGCTGTACATTAAGGAGCTTGTCTCGGGAGATGAAGGACGTACGAATCCAAGCTTGAGCGGACTCTTGAGAATGGGGGCTGTGGTACGGGCGCTGGATGTCCTAGAGGTGCGATTGGACATGCCGATGGAACGGACGGACGCCGTGGACAAGGCCAGGACGCTCCCGTAAAGTTATCAGCGATTGATTATGGAGAATGAGCGAAGCAGTACACAAGAAAAACAACGGGCGTTGCCGTCGCTATTGGACATCTACTTCCGCGAGATTGCCCGCTTCCCGCTTCTCACGGCAGAAGCGGAGCAGAGACTGGCGCGACAAGCGGCGGAAGGTGTCGATCATGCCAGAGACCAGCTAATTCTCAGCAACCTGCGACTCGTTGTGAAGATCGCTCAGGAGTACACGGATACCGCGATCCCTCTGATCGATCTCATCCAGGAAGGGAACATCGGCCTGATGGATGCGATCGACCGCTTCGACCCGGAGCGTGGGTTTCGGTTGAGCACGTACTCCGCGTGGTGGATCCGGCGATCGATCCTTCTTTCGATCAATCAGCACTCGCGGATGATCCGGATTCCCGACTATCTGTTCCGCGCCGTTCGGCGGCTGGCGAAGCTGCGAGCGACGGCTGAGAACGGGGAGACTGAAGACGGCGAGATCACTGAGGCGAACGGGATATCCGCCGATCGACTGCGTCGAATCGAGGCACAGGTCAGCGAGATCGTATCGCTCGATCAGGTTCTTGGATTCGATGGAGACGAGACGTTGGAGGATCGCATTGTCGATGAGAGTGGCCTATCGCCTGAGCGGGAAGCGCTTCGTCTGCTATTCCGCGACGAGCTGGAAGCTGTGCTCGGCAATATTCCTGCGCGACAGGCGTTGGCGATACGGTTGCACTACGGTATCGAGGATGGCTGTGCGTACAACTTCGCCGAGGTCGGTCGGATCATGGAAGTGAGCCGGGAACGGGTGCGACAGCTTGTTCGTGAGGGGATGAGCACGATCTCGGATCGATGGGGAGAGGAAGCGTTCGAGACGTACCGAAGCCTGCTAGGCGGCTAGGGTTCGTTGTTCGGTGGCGGCGTTTGCAGGTCGTTAGTCCCTTTGCTTGTTCTGAGTTGGCCGCAACCCGCCTCGATTTCGATACCGCGGCGAACGCGGACAGTCACAGGGATCCCTGCACGCTCCAGCAGGTTCGAGAACCGCAACACGTGTGCATCTGGACTTCGCTTCCATGGTGTACCGGCGACGGGATTGAATGGAATCAGATTGATATGGCATCGTAGGCCGCGTACCCACCTGATGAGCTCCTTGGCGCACGCCTCGGTATCGTTGACGTCGGAAATCAATGCAATCTCAAATGTGATCCTTCGGTGGGTTCGAGCAATGTAGGAACGGCACGCCCGAAGGAGTGGAGCAAGAGGATACGTGCTGTTGATCGGCAGCAGCTGGCTTCGAAGCCTGTCGTTGGCGGCATGAAGCGACACGGCAAGATTTGCCTGCAGGTCTTCCCCCGCGAACCGCTCGATCTCCGGAATCAGCCCGACCGTGGAGACGGTAAACGATCTGGCGCCGAGCGCGAACCCTCTGGGATCATTGAGGGTTCGGATCGATGCGAGAACGGCGTCGTAATTGGCGAATGGCTCGCCCATCCCCATATAGACCACATGGGTCAGCCGTTGCCCGTCTTCTTGGCAGATACGTGCGGCGTGGAGCACCTGCCCCACGATTTCTCCCGCTGTAAGGTCTCTGCGGAATCCTCCCTGTCCGGTGGCGCAGATGTGACAACCCATAGCGCAGCCAGCCTGGGTTGAGACGCAAACGGTGTGACGGCGATCGTAGTGCATCGAAACGATCTCGATCGCCTCGTCGTCGGCCAGTCGAAGCAATGTCTTGCGTGTCCGGAGGTTGCGACTCTTCTGGACGGCGACTGCCGTGGGCAAGCCAATCGGAAGCACTACGGCCAGTGTGTCTCGAAGTGCGATGGGAAGTGTCGTGATGTCGCTGTAGGAGACGGCCATGTCGCGGTAGACCGCCTGCCAGATCTGGCCTGTGCGGTACGAAGGCTGTCCGAGTTCGGTCAGACGGTCGCGGAGCGCGTCGAATTTGAGATCAAGCAACGTCCGATCAGACATGATCCTCAAGCAGCGACAGGAAGTCGGCTTCTTCCAGGAGGGGGACGCCGAGCTCACGAGCCTTGTCCGCCTTCGAGCCGGGGCTCGTCCCGAGGACGACAAAATCGGTTGCCCGTGAGACGGAAGAGACGACCGTGGCACCCAGCGCCTCGATCCGTGCACGGGCTTCGTTTCGCGACATGGTCGAGAGGGTTCCGGTGAAGACGAATCGCTGGTTGGAGAGAGGGCCGGACGGTTCGCTCCGGGTCGTCCCGGTAATCCGTACACCGACCGCTCGGAGATCCGCGATTGCCGCTCGGTTCTGTTCGTTCCGGAAGAAGCCGACGATTGCTTGGGCGATCCTCGGTCCGATATCGTGAAGATCAACAAGGGCCGGTGCGTCGGCTGCCATGATTCGATCCAACGACCCGAATGCATCCGCCAGGAGGCGTGCCGTGCGAGAGCCCACCTCGGGAATGCCAAGCGAGAACAGGAATCGATCCAGCGGAACCGTCTTGGCTGCATCAAGTGCAGCGAGGAGATTCTCGACGGATTTCGGTCCGAGCCGATCGATCTCAAGCAGCTTGTCCCGTGGAAGACGAAACAGGTCGGCAAACGATGTCACCAGCTGGCGCTCGACGAGCTGGCGGATCCGTTGTGTGCCGAGCTGTTCGATGTCGAACGCTGCTTTGCCGACGAAATGGAGGACCGATTGTTGGAGCCTCGCAGGGCATGTCGTGTTGAGACAACGATGTGCCGCCTCACCCTCAAGCTGGACGACCTCCGAGCTGCACGAAGGGCAGGTGGTTGGCATGACAAACGGGCGTTCGTGTCCGGTCCGTCGTTCCGGCAGCGATCTGACGATTTGAGGTATGACATCCCCGGCGCGTTGCACAACAACGAAATCACCGATTCGAAGGTCCTTCCGGTGGATCTCGTCTTCATTGTGCAGTGTGGCGCTCGTGATTTGAACGCCATGTACACGTACTGGATCAAGAACCGCTACGGGGGTGAGGACTCCTGTGCGACCGACCGACACAATGATGTCGGTGAGGCGCGTGATCTCCTGTTGGGCAGGAAACTTCCCGGCGATCGCCCAGCGAGGGCTTCGACTGATCGTCCCCGCAACCTGCCGTGTGGCGAAGTCGTTGAGCTTGACGACAACCCCATCGGTCTCGTAGTCAAGCTGCGCGCGCTCCTCCATCAGTGTTCGATAGAAGCGGAGTGCAGGCTCAATGCCCTTGCAGACGGAGAACAGCGGGTTGGTTCGAAGACCGAACCGCGGCAGGGTCGACAGCAGATCGACCTGCGACGCAAGGGGCAGTCCTTGTACCAGCCCCACATCGTAGGCATAGAACTTCAGCGGTCGCTGTGCTGTCACCTGCGGATCGAGTTGGCGCAGTGAACCTGCGGCCAGGTTTCTTGGGTTGGCGAAAAACGCCAGGCCGTGAGCTTCCCGCTGCGCGTTCAATTTGAGGAGGTCCGCCTTCTCGATGTACACCTCGCCGCGTGCCTCGAGCAGATGCGGGACTGTGCGGTTGGCGGAACGAAGTCGGAGGGGAATCGAGGAGACGGTGCGGAGGTTCGCGGTCACATCTTCTCCAGTGTGGCCGTCGCCGCGAGTCGAACCTCGAACGAGCACGCCGTCTTCATAGACCAGCTCGATCGCCAGCCCGTCCAGTTTTGGCTCAGCGACATAGACGACCTGCTCTAGCTGTAGCAACCTGCGTGTACGGCGGTCGAATTCACGCAGACCTTCCTCATCAAACGCGTTGGATAGGCTGAGCATCGGCTGCGCGTGCTGAACGGTTGCGAATCCATCCGCCGGGACGGATCCGATCCGCTGTGTCGGCGAGTCGGGGACCACAAGAGCCGGATGCTCGGATTCAAGCTGGGCCAACTTGCGGAAGAGCTTGTCGTACTCGGCATCCGAAATCTCGGGGGCGTCGAGGACGAAGTACAAGTGGTTGTGATGTTCGATCTCTCGGCGCAGTCGATCGAGCTCTTCCTTCGGATGGACGGGTGTCATGTGCAAAGAGTCTTTGAGATCGCTCTGCCTGTCAAGAGGACTACGTAGGCAAGCCCGGCCGAGCAAAGGCTTGGGACCGCTAGGAGGCATCGACGCTCGAGCGTACGGCGATGGCAAGCTGTCGCAGCATGGACTGGTCGACGTTCACGCCGGCGAGGGACCAGAAGACGCCTTCGTCCTGCCATGAGAGTTCCTGCGGAGCCCGGGATGCATCGATCCGCGCGTCGTGTTCCGCCCACTGGTTGCGGCGATCGAGATGCCATGCGTCCTTGTCGGCGATCGTCATCCTCTCGCCCGTTTCTGCAGAAACCATTCGGCGGCGGGCCATGTTTCGACTCAGGTAGTTGCCAACACGTAGTGTGATGATTTGTGAGGGCTCATCCTCATCGTCTGTGTGGTTCACAAGGGGTATGGTGCAGTAGGCGCGGTCGTGTGCTTCGTCCGTTGTAACGATGGCATGGCCATCGACCGGGGAGAACCCGGAGGCTCGAAACGGGTCGAGCGACAAGCCGAACGGAAGGCGCTCAATCCAACGGTCGTCCTTGGGGGTCTCCTCGAAGAACACGCGCGCGCCCTCCGGCGGCGTGAACGGTGAAGGTGACGCCGAAGAGAAGCGCACATTGCGATAGTGGATGTCGACAGCACTCTGAGCTCCAAGCAGAAGATGTGCTTGAGTCGACGGAGCGGGAAAGAACGTCAGGCGTGCAGGGAACAATGTTTCTGCATCGAATGCGATCGAGAGCTTCCGCGCGAGGAACGCAACCAGCTTGAAGGCATGGATCCGATGGGGGTGTTTAGGCTTGAGGGAGAGCGCGCGTGTCGGGCGGCCGTCGACCGTCTCAGTGCCAAGATCGCGAAGCAGGAAGTCATGTGGAAGATCGCGCAAGTACTGGAGGTCACCAAGGACGCCTAGCTCAGGGAGCGGCTCGAACAAGAAGCGAGATGGCTTGACGATGCAGACATCCGAAGATGGATCGTAGATCTGGGTCTGTTGGCCGTCGGAATGCAGGGACAATCCGACGATCTCGTCTGGAGTGTATTCCGCATCACCGGTCAGTTCCTGCTCCAGATCGAGGAGAGGATTGTCATAGGTCGTAAACTCAATGGAGAGATGATCCGGACGGTGCCAGGCAACATGCGCCTCAACCTCGATCGGCCCGGCATGGACAGTCTGGATTGCCTCAAACCCTGATAGCCCGCGGCACATGTCTACAACGTCGCGTGCGAAGGCGGACAGCGGCTGTTCCGTATGCATCGTCATGATCAAGCCGTAGTATACCCTGATCTCCCGGAACGCTCGAATCCGATCTGGCGTACATCACGCAAGAATCTGTCGCCACATGTCCGTTAATAGAGGAAGCCATGTGGGAGGGTGACGAACGTCTGCTCGGGGCGTGAAAGGGGCTACGATTGAGCATTCGACGAGAGATGGAATCCGCTTGTGGGCGGTCGAAAAGGGCATCAGATAAGCTGTTGCGGTGAGTCCCATGGGGTTGAGGAAAATGGGGTTGTGCGCTTGACGGAGCGGCCGATATTCCTGTACTAATATGCGTAGGGGGTTCCGCGGGGAGGGAACCGAATGGCACTTGAGGACGGCAAGGTGCTGGACACCGTCATGTTGGAGAGTCTGGCTGTGATCGCAGCGGCAAACGAGCGATCCTTGGTTGAAGAACTCAATCGTGCTGTTAGAACGTACGTCCTCGGTGAACTGGCCGAGCACGGCGAACATTCGCTGCTTGAGCAGGCGATGATCGAGGGCGCCAGATCGCTTACCGAATAGCCATCAGTACCCAGCCTGAGGCGGCCGTATGTCCATACGGAATGGTGATACGGTCCATCGCAACGCGTACCGGGAAACGGTACACTGCATCATCCTACCAATAGCTGATCGAGGGGGAGCGTGAAAAGCTACGCTGTATGGGTAGTCATTGCCTTGGCGGGGATCGCCGTCGTATCTGCAGTCTTCTTTGCAGATGTGAACAGTGGACCGCAGATTGCCCCCGCCTTCACGTTGCGAAGTCTGGATGGTATCGATCGATCGCTTGAGGAGTTCCGTGGCAGCGTGGTCATTCTTGACTTCTGGGCAACATGGTGTAAGCCATGCACGAGAACATTCCCTGAGCTTCACGCGCTTCAGCAGAGCTACGTCGATCGAGGGGTCGTGCTTCTTGTGGTCAGCCTCGACAAGAGCGAGCAGAAGGCGCGCGACCATCTGATCGAGAGCGGCTACGCGACAGACAACGTGTTATGGGGGTCGCTCGAAGAAGCGCGCGCCGTCAAGGCACTCTATGGTGTCGGCGGAATCCCGCGAACATTCTTGATCGATCGAGACGGGTACATCCGGTACTCCGGCCATCCAACGCGGCTTTCGGCGGAGGATATCGAGCCCTGGCTGTAGGCTCGCCTCGCGTGGCAACGCGCCTTCCTTTGAGTTTTACGTCCTGCAAGCACGCCTCTTTGCTGCACGCCCTCCCGGCATCTTTCTGTCGAAGCCGTCTCGGTAGTGAACCGACAGGCAGTAGCGGGCGACACACCAAGTGACAGGGAGGTGGGCACGATGCAATGGACCGGGAGAATCGAGACGGATCTGGCCCTGTTGTCGTATGATAAGAAGATCGGCGAAAGCATGCGTCTGGCCGAATCTGGGATGGGCCGAACACTGCGGAAAACAGTGGGCGATCATTGCTCGTTCTGGCCGGAAGGTGCGTGCCTTCTCTTGGCGAGGAAGGGAATCGGTGTACGGACGTAGGGAGGTGCGGTGGCTTCCGATCGGGATCTCATCGCAGACGTGGCCGAGGGGAATGAACAGGCGTTTCGGCAGCTGTACGATCGATTCGCCGATCGCGTCTTTCGGTATGCGTACACCATCCTTCACGCAAAGCACCTGGCTGAAGAGGTGGCCCAAGAGACGATGATCGCTGTATGGAAAGGTGCAGGGAAGTATGCAGGCCGCTCCAAGGCATCCACTTGGATCTTCGGAATTGCGAGGAATCAGGCATACAGTCTGATCCGCAAGGAGAAGAGAACCGAGCGAGTTCCGGACATATCGTTGGTGGAGCCCGATCCTGCGCCAGGGATCCATCGACAGGAGAAAGTGACCGAAGCTCTGCAGGGCCTGTCGAAGGATCATCGAGAGGTTGTGTTCTTGACCTTCTACGAAGGGCTCTCCTACGGAGAGATCTCCTCGATCCTGGGGATCCCGACAGGAACGGTGAAGTCGCGGATGTTCCATGCGAAGAAGCATCTTGGGGAGGCGCTGGCATGAACGAATGCACGAAGATTCAGGGACTGATCCCGTGGTATATCGAAGGCGTGCTCTCCAAGCAGGAGGAGCGGGACGTCGCAGCGCATCTATGCCAATGTGAACGTTGCCGCGATGATCTGGTGCTTACGATGAGAGTGAGGCTGGACGTGCGAGGAGCGTGGAGCAATGGACCCAGCCTACCGGACCGCGTGCGAGATCGCGTGACCCAGAAAGCGTTTGGCAGGAAACTGGCTCAAGTGGACATCGGCTCGTTCTTCTTGGGGCTCTCGCTTGGGGCCAGGCTACGGAAAGGTGCAATGCCCGTTCATGGCGATCTCAGTGTCATGGGACGAAGGATTCGCCTGTTCAACACCGGGCGGAAAGGAGGCACAAGATGAGTGGCGACGATCTTGTCAACAGCGTGGAAGATCTGCGCGAGGTTCTGACAATCGTTTCGGAGCAAGTCCCGGATCTACTCCGGGGGTTGCGGGATATCATCTACTCGAAGGAAGCGGCTGAGAATATGGCGGATGCCGTCTCCACGTTCTACATGAAGCTCGTAGCGGCCGGTGTCCCGAAGGACGAAGCGTTGGACATGGCTCGTGGCTATGTTCTCAACCTGCGTGAACTGCTCGGAAGCAAGGGCGGTTTGAGCATGAATATCGGTGATCTTGCCCGATCGAAAGGAAAAGGAGAGGACGACTGAAATTCGTGGTTCGGCTTGTTATCGGAGTCTCGATTGCGCTTCTGATCCTCTGGTTCCTCGGAGAGCTGATCGGGATCGGGCTCGGGCTCCTATGGCGACGAGAGCAGTCAAGGAGAGTCTTCAAGCGGCGGCTCCGTCGCAATGGTCTTCCTGAGAGAGCTGTTGAGGCGATCTCGGTGCGCTATCACGCGCCTGGTCTCATTCGCCATCTGATCCGATCGGAGCGGTCGTAATCTGGCAGCTTCACCATGGGTTTGTCTCAGGGCGACCGGGTGGATACCATGAGGTACCTCGGGACGTGGCGCAGCCTGGTAGCGTGCTTGCATGGGGCGCAAGAGGTCCCCGGTTCAAATCCGGGCGTCCCGACCAGCGCGAGAACAATGATCTGGTCTGCGATCCTTCTCTGCTATTCAGTCATTCGTAGAACGACGGAATCAATCGATCGGCCGCTTGGCGCGAGATGAATGACGTCGCCGATGATGGACGCAACCGGAATTGCCTCGATCAGCAGACTGTCATCGGCCAGTGTGCAGTTCACGTAATGAAGCATTCCGTAGCGTCGGAACACGGTCCCTGGGGCCATGTCATCGTGTGGCGCGATCAACGGATCACCGCCGCCCCCCGTGTTCAGGTAGTGAATGCCTCCGCGGTAGACATGCTCATAGCAGGCTTCCGAAGCACTGAACACGGCGTCCACGCCGTAGTAGCGGAAGAGCGGCTCCCATGTCGAACAGAGGCTCTTGTGGTATCCATCGGCGTACGATGCGCTGTACAGCGCATCGTGGACGAAGACGACGATCATCTTCCCAACAACCTGCTGGAGATCCTCCTCAAGCCAGTTGGTTTGCGTACGCATCGTGGTTGGGTCGTCTTCCACGACCGTCGAATCCAAGCCCACGAAATGGATGCTCCCGTAGTCGAACGACCACCACTGCTCGTCCTCATAACCGCCGCCGGCGGGCAAGGCGAGATAGTCGTAGTAGAGGGAGTCGTCCGCATCACGATCCCCAATCACGGAAAGAAACGGACGAGATCGGGCAAGGTCTCCAAGCGCCCAGAAGAAGTTGTCATACTGTTCAGCAGTGGCTCGATCGACCAAGCCACCCGCATGGAAGACCAGCGAGATCGGGCCGACCGCGGCGATCGTATCGGCGACAAGCTTGTGGCGATCCGGGAACGATCGTGTGCCACCGTAGACAGCAAATGAAAACGAACGCGCGCTTGGGGCGAGCGTGCTGAACCGTCCGACCTCGGTCGGGTAGACGGCGTCCCCTTCGTAGAAGATCAACTGATAGCGGTAGGCGGAGCCCGGCAGCAGATCCTGCAACCAGATCTCGGCGACGCCATCGTGCTGCTCGAATGTCAGCGTCTCCTCCCACTGGCCGGTGGCGTCGTACACCTGTGCAAGGCTGTAGCGAAGATCGAAGCCAACCGAGCGATGGGTCATCCACGTGATCGCAGCGAATGTCTCACCGATGGACCCCAGCACCGGTCCCCAAGACCATGGTGGGGAAAGCTGACTGGAACAGGATCCCGCGATGATTCCGACCAACAGAAGAGCGACAGACAAATACATGGAGACTCTCATGGGCATCGCACCTCACCTCCAACCCGGTAGACCATGGTGCCTTTCCAGACCCATTCTTGCAAGAATGCGGCATCGGGTCAATCATGTCGATCGGCTGTCCTTGCCTCTCCTCGATGAGAAGCCTACGGTGCCGTGGCGTCGCGGAAGTCGATCTCGACGAGGCTAGCGTGCACGATTTGCGTGGCATATGACTGTTGCGTGCGAACCCGAAGTCGAGCCCGAGTTACGGTCGCTGCGTCAAACGTGATCTCTTTCCATTCCTCTTCCTCGATCACTCCTTGGAATGCGTCGATCCACTGTTCGTTGGCATATACGTCCACATCCCACACGAGTGCATTGGCGTCAGCAAGGGAATCGTATGTGAAGAGGCGAATCCCGTCGCACAGAGGAGCAGTCGTTGGGGCAAACACGTAGAGGTACTCAGTGCGCCTTGGGTAGCCGGCTCCGGGGGATATCGCGCGCGTAGACATGTCATCATCGTGTACGAGCTCCGCGTGGAACCAGACGTCATCATTGGATCTTGCCGAGAGTGGGGAGATCCAGCCGACATCATCTTGGGACGTTGGTGAAATTGTGCGGGTTGCGGCATCCGTTGCCCCGTCGTTGTCCTTCACGGTCAACCGCACGGCATACGATCCTGCGGTCGTGAACGCATGGCTGACGATGGGGCCAGAGGCCGTCGCTCCGTCGCCGAACCGCCACTGATACGAGACGATGGTTCCATCCGGATCGTAGGCGCTCGCTGCGTTAAACGTGACCTGGGCTCCGACCGTCGGGTTGGGCGGCGTATAGGCGAAGTCGGCGATGGGCGGCATATTGGTCGCAATCGGCGTTAGCGTCACGTTGAGTGTGGCCGTCTGGCCAGCGTTTACGGTGACTTGGCGCGTTTCGGTCTGATAGCCGCTTCGTGAGACGCGCACGGTTCGAACGCCAGGTGTGGCATCGTTCGACCAAGGGGTTGACCCAACCGGGACGCCGTCGAGTTCGACCTGCGCCCCCGACGGGGAGGAGTACACCCGTAGTGTTCCGATCGTCGGCATTGGAGCGGTCACCTGGAACGAAAGGATGTCGTACGCTGACTCCCCACTTGGAAGAGATTGCATCGTGGCGAGGACCGCGTTTCGGAACGCCGACGGATTGGTGCTCAACAGCGGGAATCCTGCCCCAAACGATGTCGGGAATTGCGGAAGTGGCGTTGTCGCTGCGAACAGGTACAGCGTCTCTGTTCCAACCGGCTCGGTAATTCGCAGTGTGTAGTTCGTTCCAGGAACCGTGTGCGATCCACCTGTGAGCGGGTTGCCTGACTCAAGCCAGTTTGGACGCATCAGCGTGACGCGACCGTCGGTCGATACATCGCACAGGTACACATGCGCGGTGCGGTTCGTTGTGAACGAAACGGAGATAGCCTCTCCTACTTCATACGACGATTTCGGAAGCGAGAGTCGGACTGCCAGCGGAGGATGCGCGGCGGACACCGTCACCTGCGTGGAATCCAACGATTGCTGGCCGCCGGGCCCGAAGACGGTCAGGGTGACTGTGAACGTTCCGGAAGAGGCGTACGCGTGGGTCGCGGCTACACCCTGCGCGGTGACGCCATCGCCAAACGACCACAGATACGTGGTGATCGAACCGCTGGAACCGGACCCATCGAACGAGATCGGAGTTCCGGATGTCCCGGCGTATGGCCCGCCGGCATCCGCGACAACCGGAGGGGCGGTCGACGTGAGCGTCACGGTTCGTGTGTTGTTCGCTTCGTTCGTTTCCTGGAGTTGATGCAAGTCATCCGCCGTTGCGGTGAACGTCTCCATGGCCGTGATGAACGGAAGGGTGAGACTGAGCGTTGTGGTTGCTCCCGCGGATAGCTGGGCGACATAGGTGTCGGTTGTCGGTCCTGATCCAGCCAATCGGACGCGGAATGGACCCGCATCAGCAGCTCCACCGTTCCGAACAATGATGGTGAACGTCACGGTTTGTCCGACGAGCGGTGCTTGGGGGGTGTGGCCGATCGACGTAATGAGAAGATCGGGGAGCCCGACAGTCTGCACCACGATCGCTTGTAGTTCGGTGTCCGAACCACCGTCATTGTCGGCAACGGTCAAGCGAACGGTGTAGGTGCCAGGCGAGGCGTAGATATGGCTCGCGGTGAGGCCCGAGCCGGTGGCGCCATCCCCGAAGCTCCAGAGGTAGGAGACGATCGAACCGTCCGGATCGCTAGAGGCGCCCCCGTTGAAAGTGGCGACGGTGCCGGTGATCGGCGAAGTCGGAGAAACCGAGAACGCAGCGGTCGGCGGTTGATTGGCCGGTGACAGCACCATCAGCTGCGCATTCGTCGAGTCGGAACTGCCGTCATTATCGGTCACCGTCAGTTGGACGGTGTAGGTGCCAGGCGAGGCGTAGATATGGCTCGCGGTGGGGCCCGAGTCGGTGGTGCCATCTCCGAAGTTCCAGAGGTAGGAGACGATCGAGCCGTCCGGATCGTTAGAGGCGCTTCCGTTGAAGCTGGCGACGGTGCCGGCGACCGGCGAAGTGGGGGAGACCGAGAACACGGCGGCCGGTGGCTGATTCGGAGTCGAAGGTGGACTGAGGATCAGACGGCCATTGCCGTAGGCATTGGGGTTCCCCATAGGCACGGTCTGCGAGAGAAGACGCGCTCGGAGTGTTGGCTCGGCTAGGGTCGGGCTCTGTTGAAGAAGGAGCGCTGCAGCTCCGGCCACGTGCGGGGCCGCACCGGACGTGCCGTAGAACGTCGTGTATGGAGATGTGCCGGTTGTAATCTTGTCAGGAGCGCAGAGATCTGGCTTGGTCCGGCCGTCGTTCGTAGGCCCTTGAGAGCTGTACGACTCTTGGGGGCCTGTGCTGTAGCTTGCATGGTCGATGGCTCCAACGGTGATGACTTCGGCGACATTGGCGGGAGCGAGGATTGAGCTGGAGGCGACGACCGGCGCGACAGTGTGAGAGAGGCTGAAGAGCTCAAGCGATCTGTGGCCGGTCCCCTGGATGCGCACGGTATACGTCCCGGTCATTGAGGCCGAGAACTGGATCGACTCGGTGGGCTCTTCCGTCCCGGTCTGGTGTTTGGTGGACGATGCGGCAAGCGTGCTGCTTGGATCGTACAGATAGAGATCGTAGTCCGACGAAGCTTGCGGCCAGTCGTTCCACGTGAGAAAGAGGACAATTCGCGATCCAGCGGTCGCATGAAGCGTGACCTCGCGATCGAGCCATCCGTCGGAGTTTGTGTCGGAGAAGATGCCCTCCCAGTGGCTCTCGGCTTCGTTCCCGGCGGCATTGACCCACAGGATTCCTCCGGAGATCGCCCGTCGTGCCGTGTCTGCGATGGTCCCCGTGCCATCGTAGAAATTCGTGTTGTACCATCCGAGCGAATGGTTGATCACGTCGATGCCGTGATCTAGGCAGTACGTGACGGCTTCGTCGAGGTCGACTTCATCGGAGATCTTGAGCAGATGCAGCTCGGCTCCCGGGGCGATATCGTGGATGATCTCAGCGACCGCTGTCCCGTGTGTGATGCCTGAGGCTAGTCCGGTTCCGCTGAAGTCGTTCTGCTGTAGCGAGTACGGGAGGTCGCCCGAAGCTTGTGCTTGGGAAAGGCCGCCGAACCCAAGATCGATTACGGCCACCTTGATACCGGTTCCGTCGTAGCCGGCGGTATGGAAGACATCGGCGCCGATGGCCGCAACGCCTTGTGTCGACACGGCGAGCGGGAATGGCGTGTACGGTGGCCGGATATAGGCAATACCGCTGAGCTGTGTGGCTAGGCTGGAGAGCTGATCGAGCGATACGGTGACCTTGACAAGGCTGGAAGACATCTCAATCGCGGACCGTCCGATGCCAAGGGAGCCTAGACTTGCGGCGGTTGAGCTGGCGCTTCGTCCGGGAGGCGACTCGAGGACCACGGTGATGGTCCCGGCGGAGGATGAAAACGGAACACCGTACTGCGATGCGAGACCCTCCAATGCGGATCGCGCGACGGACGATGCCATCGCGGCGATCGAATCCGTGACGCTTGCAGCCTTGGAGGCGCCAAGAAGCACCTCGAGCGCTCCGTCAATCAGAGGATTGTGGTCCACTGCGGGAAGCTTCTGCTTCGCGAACATCGCCGCGGCTTCGTGCAACGTGGGCAAGATGCTAGGCACGGTCCCAATGTCGGAGACGTGGACGCTGCCCGTAGATACGTGGATCAAGAAATCGATTGCGAGCTTCCGGTCATCCGGCCATGACAAGACGGAGAGGAACCAGTCTGAGGCAAACGGAAGGGGAACGCCGATTGGCTGCCCCCCCATGTAGATCGGCTCGATGCCGGAGGCGTTGAGCGTTGCGACGTCGTCGGAGAGGTCGACAAGGAACCGAGTCAGCGAACCGGCCCAGCTCGTGGGCACCATGACCAGATTCAGGTTGCCTGAACGACTGTAGGCTTGGAGCACGATCTGCTGGGCGACGCTTGCTCGGGGATACGGATGAAGCTTGATCGATCTGCCGGTTTCGTTCTCAAATGCACCGACGCTGGCTTCCCAGTCGGAGGCCGTTGCTTGATCGATTCCGATGACGAGATCATCCCTCGCCACGACGCCGGGCACCACAACAGCAAGACAGAGAATGACGAGGGCGATCCGTTTCATGGAATTCTCCTTTTTCTAGGGGATCGAAGGGCGGTATGGGGGACGCAGGTATGCGACAGCAGCCGAACGGGCCAAGGGGAGCAGTTGGTCGATTGGAAGCGAGAACTTGATCAGCCCGATGGCGTCTTCGACGACATACGGCTCGAATGTGGCTTCCAAAGAGGCATCGGGAACCATCTCGGCGACAACCTCTACGCGGAGTCCGATGAGTTCAAGCTGCTTTGCAGCGGCATGTGCGAACCAATCACGTGCGACGCGCAATCCATACAGCGTGGATTCCATGGCAGCATCCGACGGCGCCGCAGGACCTTTCAGATCATCTTTGGCGTACGCTTGTATGTCGACGTTTGCTTCGTTTCCTAGGATGCCCAGCGGCTGCAAGATGCCGAGAACCGTGCCCAAGACGTCCGAAATCGGTAGATCCTCGTGAGGATCTACGACCAGTTCATACGCGGTCTCCGAACGCCGAACGGTGAACGTGAACTGCTCGCCAATCTGGCGGAGGAAGAGACGGTCACCGTCGACGAGCAGTAGTCGCTCATCCGACAAGACGCTGTTCGCACCATCTAGGGGCGACTCTAAACCGGCGCGAAACGCTTGGGGTATGTTTCCATCGTAGGCGATGACAGAGAAACCGGCTGTTTGGGCCGTAGTTCGAATCGAATCCACCTCGGCTGCAAGTGGGCCGAGAGACAGGATGTAATACTGGTCCTCGGCGAAGGATGTTGCAGTATCCGCCGCCACGACGGATACCGCGCTGAGCATCAATACGATCGCAACGATTGCTGCGGGGGTTCGTAGGGTCATCTGCGCCTCCTCGTCCATATGTGCATGTCTCACGTACACGGAAGAATCGCCGTAGTTCCGTTGTCTCCGGAAACGGCCTCCCCAATGGGGTCACCGCGCTGTGACGCAATCAACGAGGTTGGATCCGCAGAGGAATATGGGTTTCGGTGTCGGCATAAGATTCGCATGGTATCATGCGGCGATCACATCCTGATACAGTGCCTCGTACTGAGGCACTAGAGTGCGATGATCGAATCGCTCCACAGCACGGGATCTGGCGGCTGCCGAGAACGAGCGGTACCTGTGGGCGTCCGCGAGCAAGGAGAGGGTATCACGTGCCATCTGATCAACGTCTCCAACCGGGGCGAGGTAGCCTGTGACGCCATGTTCCACGACCTCCGGAATCCCTCCCACATCGCTGGCAATGACCGGCACACCGCTGGCCATCGCCTCAAGGGCCACGAGTCCGAAGCTCTCTGTCGAGCTTGGAAGAAGGAGAATGTCGGCTGCATCAAGCAACGGAGCGACGCGGTCAACGACGCCGACAAACGTCACGCGCTCGAGCACACCAAGCTCGCTCGCCAGCTCTCGCGCAACCGGAGCGTCAGGTCCATCCCCGACGAGGACCAGTCGGCAGTCAATCTGAGAGGCGACCTGGGCAAAGACCGACACCACATCACGAATGCGCTTCACCGGGCGGAAATTGGAGATGTGCATTAGCGTCTTCTGCGAACGGCAAGTGCAATCTGGGATGCAGTGGCAGATCTCTCCGCGGTGCCGTTCCGAATCGATGAAGTTGTAGACCACACGAAGCGGGCGATCGATTGGGAACTGCCGTAGCGTTTCGTCCTTCAACCAATGGGATACGACGCTCACCGCGTCAGCGCGTTGGATCGTCATCGTAGTGACCGGTTTGAACGAGGCGTTGTTGCCGACAAGCGTGATATCGGTTCCGTGAAGCGTGAGCACGACCTTGAGGTCCCGCTCGGTCACGATCTGCTTGGCAAGAAGCGCGGCGGCGCCGAACGGGATGGCATAGTGGGCGTGGAGCAGATCGAGTTGTCTCAGCCGCGCGACCTCGGCCATCTTTGAGGCAAGCGCGAGCGTGTACGGGAAGTGCTTTAGCAGAGGGTACTGCTCGATCTCAACTTCATGAAAGCTAACCCGTGGAGGCAACTCCCCCAGGCGAAGTGGCGTGGCGTAGCTGATGAATGCCACGTCATGATCGCGCTCGGCCAGATGCTTCCCCAGTTCGGTTGCGACGACGCCGCTGCCCCCGTGCGTTGGATAGCAGCAGATCGCGATTCGCATGCTTGCCTCCTGCCTAGAAGGATTCGAAACGGAGCTTGAGTGGGTCGGCCACGGCCAGATGTCCGCGGATGAGGAATGCTTCTCCATAGTGCACCTTGATCCGCGAACCATAGTAAGCCATCCGGCTTCTGATCATCCTGTCGGTGCTGGGATCGGTCAGGGGCGTTTGCGGATCGGGCGAGCTGTCCGGATGAAACTGCGTGTCGTACGCATAGATGGCTGCCATCTTGCGCTCGAACTGATCCGAGATGTCGACGATGAAGGTTGGATCGAACTCGTACCAGCCCATGTAGTAGATCAGGCGGGTTGGACGATGAGCCTCCTGGCCTGTGTCGAACCGCGGCAGGCCGGCGAGGAACGCTCCCTCATAGATGAGGTGCGAAGCGTACGCATGATCCGGGTGTCGATCCTCCCAGTAGGGCAAGAAGACGGTGTCGGGCCGCCAGCGGCGGATTGCTTGTGCAACGCGTTGCCGTCCTTCTCTGCTGACGCGAATGTAGCCGTCTTCCAGCTCGAGATTCTCCCGCGCAACGATGCCAAGAATCTGCGAGGACCGTTCTGCCTCGCGGCTTCGGGTCACCACGGTTCCGCGCGTTCCCATCTCGCCGCGGACGAGATCAATCAGAGCCACTCGTCGGCCGGCATCAGCCAGCTTGATCAAGGTTCCGCCGCAGCCGATCTCGATATCGTCCGGATGGGCGCCGAACGCCAACGCGTCCACTCTATCCATGAGGATCACCTAAGATTCTTACGTAATGGGCATATTCGTCTGGAGGAGCCGATGGCTCAAGCTCGGAGAGCCAATGGAGTCCGTGCTGGGCGACAACGTGAACCATCGAGAGCACACGCTCCTGTGGCTTGCCCGTTGGGAGGACCTCCGTGGTCAGTCGGTGGAGTTCGCGCACGGAGATGCCGCGGCGAGCCAGATCGGTGCGCAGGGCGCGTTGCTGGAGCTGGACGATCTGCTGGTCGATCCGATCGACGGTCTGCCGCAACCGGATTGGAAGTCCTGGATCCAATGCGGCGAGAGGTTCACCGAGAGGATCCAGCTCGCTTCGCACAGCCGATCTCCGCGTGGCGAATAGGTCGAGCAGCGTCGGCGATGCCAGCGCTTCGGCCACCGCTGCGGGATTGAATCGACTGGAGAAGAGGTCTGAGATGTCCAGACCGCATTGCTCGAGCAATGCGGTCTGACGGCGTGAGATCAGCGTGAACCCGTGACGCGGATACAGGAGCGGCTGCGCGACTCCAAACAACTCATACAGCGGGCGGATCATCGACTGGTAGGCGATCTCGCTGGGCCCAAGAATGCTGGCGATTGTCGGGAACAGGGAATCAACGAGGAGTGGGCGGAGCAATGCGTCGGGTGAATAGCGCTGCGGTTGATCCTCGGCGCGGTCGACATGATCGGAAGGATCGACGACTCGAGTTCGTCGGCCATCGTCCGAAAACAGGAACAGCCGTCCCGCATGGGTCGGATCGATCGGGATCGGATAGCCGGAGGATTCAAGGTCGCGGGCGGCGTGGACGAGGGCGGATGTGATTCGCTCTTCATCTCTGAGTGCGCGATGGAAGAACGATCCGGCCAGTTCGCGGATCGTCCTTGGCTCTACGAGGATCAGTCCTTCGGCCCCAAACAGACGACTCCAGATCCTTGCGTGCCAGGTGGCATAGTCATCGGAAGGGTCTGCGAGGAACAACGATCGAGCGTCGCGATCGGTGTCCGGGATCAAGGC
>Ga0272441_10005891_pt1 | contig 20976 bp, 17 predicted proteins | sample SSMProp6N_FD_193582 | JGI IMG/M metagenome (GOLD analysis project Ga0272441, IMG submission 193582) | Marine sediment archaeal communities from Little Sippewissett salt marsh, Falmouth, MA, United States - SSM-Prop-6N | ecosystem: Environmental > Aquatic > Marine > Wetlands > Sediment ...
TTTCCTCCGCTCGGAAGCTCATTGAGACGACGTATGGCGCCGACTATCTCGAGCCGAAGGTCCGCGCGTTCAAGAACAAGCGAGGATCCCAGGATGCGCACGAGGCGATCCGCCCGACGAACGTGGCGCGCACGCCGGACGAGGTTGCGGAGTACCTGTCACCGGACCAGTCGAAGCTCTACGCATTGGTCTACCGGAGATTCATTGCCACGCAGATGAAGCCCGCCGTCTACCGGCAGCGAAAGATCACCGTCGTCGCCGGGGCGTATACGTTGGAAGCGTCCGGAAGCACGATCGCATTCGAAGGCTTCCTCAAGGCGATGCCCGATGCGCGCAGCAAGGAGAAGGGGATCCCGGAGAACGTGAAGCCCGGCGACGCATTGGCCGTCGAGGACGTCGAGAAGCGGCAGAAGTTCACGGAGCCGCCGCGCCGATACTCCGAAGCCGGATTGATCAACCTCCTCGAAAAGGAAGGCATCGGCCGGCCGAGCACCTATGCGTCAATCATCTCCGTCATCCAGGAGCGCGGGTACGCGATCCGCGAAGGTGGAAGCCTCCGTCCGACGTTGCTTGGCCAAATGGTGGTCGACTTCCTGCAACGCTTCTTCTCGGAGACGATCGATCCACGCTTCACCGCGCACATGGAAGAGGATCTCGACGAGATCGAGGACGGCGCCATGTCCAGGCAGGCTGCATTGGAGGAGTTCTACGGGCCGTTTGCCGAGAGGCTGGCGGCGCTCGAGGAACAGGTGGAGTCCGACGGGACGCGGACCTTCCGCGTATCGACTGACGTGATGTGCAAGGAGTGCGGCGCGCCGATGGATCTGAAGTACTGGAAGGGATCGTTCTTCCTCGGATGCTCGCGCTATCCGGAGTGCAAGAGCACGGTCAACCTTCCGCCGGATGTCGCCGTCCGATACGGGGACGGAACGATCGCCGTCGCCGAAGGGCTTGCCGCCGTCGCCGCCACCGCACAAGAGACAATTCCCTGCGAGACGTGCGGGGGGACGATGGAACTGAAGACGGGACGATACGGCCGCTATTACAAATGTGCCAACCCCGAGTGCGGGGCCACGGCGTCCGTGTCGACCGGCGTCACCTGTCCGTCGTGCGGCATCGGGGAGCTGGTGGAGAAGCACAGCACGAAGCGGCGACGTACGTTCTACAGCTGTAACCGCTATCCCGACTGCCGTTTCGCCATCAGCGACCGTCCTGTCCGGACGTGCCCCGTGTGCGAAGAAGGCGTGCTGACCGAAAAGTCGAGCGGCCTCGTCTGCAGCAACAAGGCATGCGGGCATCGGATCGCTTCCGATGACGTAGCTCACGAAGCGGACGAAGGCGACGAGTGAGGAACGGGCGCTGCGTCCGCGATGGAATGGGTTGCGCGGGGGCTAGGCTGCTTCGGAGAGAAGCTTGAACCACTCCAGCTTCTGTTTCAGATCCGAGTCCTGGAGCTTGGCCAACGCTTCCTTCTGAATTTGGCGAACGCGTTCGCGGCTGATGCCGAACTCGACGCCGACCTCGTCCAGCGTCTTCGGCTGATAGTCATTGAGGCCGTAGCGCAGTTCGAGAATACGCTTCTCGCGGTCCGTCAGACGCTCTTCCAATGCTCGCTCCAGTTCCTGAACGAGCAAATGTTCGAACGTCTCACGCTCTGGGGACTCGACGGTGCCGTCTTCGATGAAGTCTCCGAGGACCGAGCCGTCGTCATCGTGGCCGATCGGCATATCGAGCGAGGTCATGCTCTGCGCCGTCTTCTTGGCCTTGATGATATTCTCGACGGTCGTTTCCAGCTCGGCTGCCAGCTTCTCGGGGGTAGGGAGTTCGCCGTTTTCTTTGAGGTAGTTGCGTTCGACTTGGTAGATCTTGCGGATGAGTTCGTTGATGTGCGTCGGGACACGGATGGTCCGCGAGCGATTGGTGATGGCTCGTAGGATGGCTTGACGGATCCACCAGGTGGCGTACGTCGAGAACTTGTACCCCTTCGTGTAATCGAACTTCTCGATGGCCTTCATCAGGCCGAGGTTCCCCTCTTGAATGAGGTCGAGGAACGGGAGTCCGCAGCCCCGATACTTCTTGGCGATGGAGACGACCAAACGGAGATTCGCTTCCGCCAGCTCCTCTTTGGCCCGCTGATCGCCGGCTTCGATCCTCTTGGAGAGCCGAACCTCGTCCTCGCGTGTCAGCAACGGGACGCGGCTGATCTCTCCGAAGTACGTACGGATCGGGTTGTCGGAACGGGCGGTTCGTTCTTCGGCGACGTTCCGCTTCCCCTCCGGCTTGTTGCTCAGATTCTTGCTGAGGTTAATGGTCGCTCTGGATTCCTTCATGCCACTCCTGATGATGCACATCGTTATCGAAACAGAATCGGACGACCTGGCTGGGTCCTCCGATCCTTTGGGTATTCTAGTTGCCTAGTGTACTTGTCGTCTTCGACTGCCTCTTCGTTTGCAAATGCCAGTATAGCACAATCGACGGGCGAAATGAAGAGGGGGAAAAGACGCGACTAGCAGAGAGGGGTTGGATCTGCGAATGCCGGGTTGTCCCGTACGGATGCCTACTTGCGAGGCAAGAACGCGATCAGCGCGGCGACGCCGAGGCCCACGAGAAGCCACAACGTCGCGGGGTCGTAGACCAACGGATCCGGCCGAGCGTTTCCCATCGCGACGGAGATCCCCAACGAGAACTCGGGGTCGAAGGTCCATGTCATCGGTATCGGCTCGTGCGTACGGAACTGGGCAACGAATCCGACGGACTCGAGCGGCCACACCTGGAATCCTCCCTTGAGCGAGAGGTGCGGGCTGAATCCCCAGGCCGTGCCGACGCGTCGCCATTGCAGCGTGAACCCGCCGCCGGCAAACGCATTGACCGGACCGACCCACGCCTTGACGGATGCGCCGACCGTTCCCTCGAACAGATCCGGATAGTGCGTCGGGTACGTTCCCAACTCGAACGTCGCGGTCAGGTTCTGAGACAGGAGAGCCTCCGCGGTCAGATAGGAGAACGATTCCGCCCAATCGACCGGAAGCGCGTAAGGGACGCCGACGGCGAACCCCAGCGCGAACGGAGCGGGCGCCAGTTCGGCGCCGGCCGGAACGCAGATCAAGCAGATCAGGCCCACGATCAGCACACTCACACGCTGTCTCATCGATCTCCTTCTTTCTGTCGCATGCTAGAGGGTGGTAACGTTCGCCGACAGGGCGCCGGGCACTTCGTGAGGGGAGCCGTGTCCCACGGCATACGGCGCAACGCGCACGCTTGCGCCGGCGCATCGCGCGGGTATGCTGTGCCTCGAGATGAACCTCCCCGTGCGAATCCGCGAGTTGAGCGCCGCCGACTACGAGGCCGTCGTCAAGATCTGGGACGGCGCCGGCCTGCCGTACCATCCGGACGGACGCGACGGACGTGCCTGGTACGAACGTGAAATCGGATCGGCGACGGCCGTCTTCTTGGGAGCGGACGTGGATGGCCGTCTTGCCGGCGTGGTTTTCGGGACGCACGATGGCCGGAAAGGGTGGATCAACCGGCTTGCCGTCTTGCCCGAGTTACGACGTCAAGGCATCGGTCAGGCATTGGTCGCCGAAGCGGAACGCCGCATCGTTGCTACCGGCATTCGCATCGTCACCTGTCTGATCGAAGGCGAGAACGACGCATCTCGGGGATTCTTCACCGCCCTCGGCTACGTCGCGCATCCCGACATCACGTACCACGCGAAACGCTGGTCCGCGGACTGGTAGACTACGCCGCCGTTCTTGTCGCGAACGTGTCGGCGTACGTCTAGAGCGTCGGTTCGACGGTTACGTTGGGAACGATGACCTGCTGGAACACCGGATCGGAGGGCTTCCCGCGTTCATCGATCACCAGGAGTTGCACCGTACGGGGCTGGTCGCTCTCATCGGGATAGCGAACGAGGAGGACCGGGACGTACACCGTCTTGCTCTCCTCGAGCGGCGTAAGAATCGTGACGTCGTCGCCAAACGTCCACTGGTACGTGGTGATGGCGTCGCCGTCGGGATCGGTAGACACGCTGGCATCCAACTGCACGACCAACGGATCTTCCGGATCGACGTCGTAGGTCACGAGGAAAGCGGCCTCCGGTGGCCGATTCAGGAAGTCGAGGCACCCTGTCAGACTTGCGACAACCATCAGCAACAGGACGATCAACGCAACGCAACGAAACGGCCTACTCCTCATCGTAACCTCCTCTACACGAACAGCGTAGCAGAAAGGGATAACGAAGGCGAATCGGCGCGGACTCAGGCGGCGAACGACGCCAGCGCGCGCACGAGCAGATCTCCAACGACGCGCACGCGGTAGTCGGCGGACGCGCGCACGTCGCTGATCGGATGCACATTCTCGCACGCCAACGCGCGGGCCTGCTCGATGCTCGTCGCATCCAGTGCCGCTCCGGTAAGCGCATCCTCGACGGCACGAAGCCGGAGTGGGGTGGGGGCGACCGATCCCGCGGCCACGCGGAGCTCCGAGATTCGGTTGTCGGCAATATCGGCGAGTACGCCGACGGACGCAATGGCGATGGTGAGCGCATTGCGACGCCCGACCTTGTGGTAGAACGTCCGCAACGAACCGCTGCCGAGGGGCAGACGAACCGTACGAACGAACGCACCGGACGGCAGCGCCGTACGTCCGGGACCGGTGATGAAGTCCTCGACGGGGATCCATCGTTCCGCGCCTTGCTCGACGATTTGCAGCTGCGCGTTGTACAGCAACAAGGGGACGGCGCTGTCCGCCGCCGGAGATGCGTTGACGAGGTTGCCGCCCAACGAACCGCGGTTGCGTATCTGGACGGATCCCAGCGAGCGAAGCGCTGACGTCAGCAACGGCGCGTGCTCTGCAACGATCGAGGATCGAAGGAGTTCGGCCTCCGGCGTGGCCGCGCCGATGTCGAGACCCTCCTCGTGCAACGAGATGCCGTGCATCGAGTCGAGATGGGTAACATCGAGCAACGTCTGCGGCCGGACGGCTCCGGCGCGCATCTTGATCAACAGATCGGTTCCACCGCAGATGATCGCCGTCTCGGAACGAGACAGCGCATCCAGCAGCTCTTGCTCATGAGTTATCCGTTGGAAGCGCACAGACGTTCTCCTTTCCAGGCCGAGAGGTCCTCGGGACGGTCGATGTCGTAGACGGCGCCGCGATCGCTCACGGGGACGAGAACGAGTGCGTCCTCGTGGCGCGCGAGGTACGCGCGCCCGCCGCGATCGCCATGCAACGTGGCGCGAAGCGCGGCGATGTGGTCCCGCGCGATGTACACAGGAAACCCGCGCCTTCCTTCGACGACGGGAGCGGCGAGCGCCGCGCCGTCCTCGGCGGCCTGCACCACCGCGCGAACGGTCGACGCTTGCACGTACGGCATGTCGACGTGCAGGACGAGCACGCCGGAGGCGTGGGGAGATCGGGCGTCCAATGCGTAGCCCAGGGAGTCGCCCATCCCGGATTCGGGGTGCGGGTTGTGGACGACGGTGCACGCGTCGAGTGGGACGGCGGCGCGAACGTCGTCGAGATTGTGTCCCAACACGACGACGGGATTCGACAGATCGGCGTCGGCGAGCGTGCGCAGGATGACGGCGAGCGCCGGCGCCCCGTCGATCGAAATCAACGGCTTCGGCGCGTTCATCCGTCGTCCGAGCCCGGCGGCGAGCACGATCGGCTGGATCATTCCCCGCTCCTCATTCGCGACGCCGCGAGGTTCACGGCCTCGAGGATCTTCGCGTATCCCGTGCAGCGGCACAGGTTGCCTTCGAGCGCGGACAAGATCTCCTCGTCCGTCGGGTCCGGCACCTCGTTGAGCAACGCGAGCGTGGCCATGATGAAGCCCGGCGTGCAGAAGCCGCACTGCACGGCGCCGGTTTCGACGAACGCTTGCTGAATCGGGTGAAGCGTTCGACCATCCGACAGCCCCTCGATCGTGAGGATCTCGGCGCCGTCCGCCTGGGGGGCGAGAACGAGACACGAGTTCACGGCTCGGCCGTCCATCAACACGGTGCATGCGCCGCACTCGCCTTCGCCACACCCCTCCTTGGTGCCGGTGAGGTGAAGTGTCTCACGAAGTACGTCGAGAAGACGCGATTCGGGATCGACGTCGCGCTCGATGCGGCGCCCGTTGACGACACAGTTCAGTTTCATTGCAGATGTTCCTCCAGCGCGGCCAACCTGGGTTCGACGACGGTTGGCGCGGCCAGCACCGCGCGCGGTGAGGCGATGTCCTTGAGCCCGTTTCCGGTGACGAAAACGGCGGCCGATTGCCCTTCGATCTCCCCGGTCGATGCCAGGGCGCGCAGGCCCGCGTAAGCGGCGGCACCCGCCGGCTCGGCGAACACGCCGGTGCGGCGCGCCAGATCGACGATGGCCGACAGAATGGCTTCATCGGAGACGGTGACGTAATCGCCGCCGTTTTCGTACACGAACTTGACGGCCTTGACGATGTCCCGGGGCTTGCCGACGCAGATGCTGTCCGCGACCGTGTGGGCCGCGACATCCTCGAACGACACGTCGCCGCCCGCGTAGGCATGAAACGCCGCCGCGATCGGCGATGCGCCCTCCGCCTGAACGCCGATGACGCGGGGTGCCTTGTCGATCCAGCCCAATTCGAGCAGCTCGGCGAATCCCTTGCAGATGCCGCTGATGACCGAACCGTCCCCGGCGCTGACGAACACGAGATCGGGCGGGTTCCAGCCGAGTTGCTCCGCCAGTTCGAGCGCGCCCGTCTTCTTCCCCTCGACGAGATACGGATTGACAGCCGCGGACCGGTTGTACCAGCCGTACGCTTCCGCCGCCTCGGCGGCGAGATCGTAGGCGACGTCGTACGATCCCTTGACCAGGAACACGCGGGCGCCGTAGACGAGGAGCTGGGCGACCTTGGCTTCGGGCGCGGTTTGCGGCACGAAGATGACCGTCTCGAGCGCCGTGGCCGCTGCAAATCCGCTCAACGAACTGGCTGCGTTTCCGGTGGACGCGCACGTCACGACGGCCTTGCCGTTCTCCTGCGCCTTGATGACGACGACCGAACTCGCCCGGTCCTTGTACGACGCCGTCGGATTGCGCCCGTCGTCCTTGACGTAGAGCTGCGACAGTCCCAGTTCGCGGGCCAGCGCCGGGAATCCGTACACGGGCGTCCAACCGACGCGAAGCGGCTGAATGTGGACGTCCGACTCGATCGGCAGCAGCGGCAGATAACGCCACATCGACGCCTCGCTTCGCGCCGTGAACGCGTCGCGATCGAGTTGCCGAGCAATGGACGCGTAGTCGTAGCGAACCTCGAGCGTGCCGAGCCGCGGGCCGCAACTCGGGCACGTGTACTCGACCGCCTCCGGATCGTACGACGACCCGCACGTCACGCAACGGAGTTCTTGAATCTGTCCCATCAGGAGCCCTCCTCCCCCACCAGGCCGACAGATTGTGGCAGATAGGACGCGTCGGATCGAATCGCCTTCCATAGGACGGCCATCTCGACCGCGGGGCGAAGAGAGACGACGTCGAGGTCCGAGCCGCCGAGGTCGCGATCGCGCAACGCCAGGTCATGGTCGAAGACGAAGCGGGCGCCGCCGATTTCATACGACCCACCGTCGGGGAGCTCCGTCCACCGCGCGGTGCGGCCGCTCACGCGACACGACAGGCCGTCGTGCTCGATCCGGAAAGCGTTGTCCGTCTCTGCGTCAAACGTGGTTCGATCCAGGAACAACCTCGGCTTGTCGCGGAACGGTTTCCCGTCGTGGACGCAAAACGTGGCGCAGTTGCCGCACTCGTTGCACAGATCGTCCACGTGCAGGATCTGCTGGGATTGACGGATCTCGATCGTCTCGAGGACGGCTTCCACCCACTGTCCTTCCCGGCGCTCGAATCGCGGCAGCGAGACCGCAACCGGAGAAACACGCAGCGGGACGTTGGCGCGATTCGGACAGACATCGACGCACTTGTCGCACAGCAATTGGCACTGAAGACACCGCGCGGCCTCCGCCTTCGCTTGGTCGGCGGTGAACGTCTCCTCGACGAGGTCGAACGAGCCACGACGGGCGGGGTCGAGGAACGACGGTTCGTGAACCGCGGTCTGACGCGCTCGACTTGCCTTGAGTTCGCCGCGCTCGACGTCGTCCAGCGTCAACGCCGGACGCGGGGGCGTCCGGAACGGGATCTCGAGGCGGCGGCAGATATCGGCGGCCGCAGTGCGCCCGTCGGCGCATCCCGCGATGATGATCGCGGGGCCGCGGGCGATGTCGCCGCCGGCGTATACACGATCGAGCGCCGTACGGCCCTCGTCGCCGACGTCGATCCCGCCGTCCTTGGCTCGCACCATCAATGTCGACCCCTTCAGGAATCCCGTATCGGGGTGCTGTCCGACGGCCTCGATGACGGCGGTGGCGGGGAGGATGAACGTCGAATCGGGCACCGGGACCGGCCGCCGTCGGCCGTCCTCATCCGGCGGGCCGAGTTCGGCACGCACGCATTCCACCCCGGTGACGCGGCCGTCCTCCGACAGGATGCGTTGCGGGATCGCCAGTTCCTCCAAGCGATTGCCCTCGAGCAGCAAGTCGTGGATCTCCTCGTCCTCAGCGGGCATCTCGGCGCGGGTGCGACGGTACGCGACGGTCGCGGGAACGCCGGTGAGCCGATGTGCGGTACGGGCGGCGTCCATCGCCGTGTTCCCGCCGCCGATCACGACCACGCGGTCGCCCAGATCCGGGACGTCGCCGTGCGCGACACGGTCCAGCACCTCGAGCGCCCCATAGACCCCATCTGCATCGCCGCCGTCCAACGGCAGTCGGGCGTCCCGCGCGAATCCACACGCGACGTAGACGGCCGAATACCCGGAGTTCAGCATTGCTTCAGGGCACTCTTCCACGCGCGCATTGCAGCGGATGTCCACACCCAGTGCGCGGATCCTCTCAAGGTCTCCCTCGACGATGTCGGACGGAAGCCGGAACGTCGGGGCGAGTGCAAGCATGCCGCCGGCGCGGTCCTTGGCTTCGAAAACGGTCACCGCGATGCCGCTCAGCGCGAGATAGAACGCGGCGGCCAGGCCGGACGGTCCGCTTCCGATTACAGCAACGCGCTGTCCTGTCGACGGTGCGGGGACGAGGTTCGCCCTCCCGCCTTCCGCCGCGAATCGTTTCAGTCGGCGGATGGCCACGGGCGTATCGTAGTTGTGACGTGTGCACCGCGTTTGACAGAGATTGGTGCAGACGTAGCCTGTGCACCCCGGCAACGGGTTGCGGTGCAGAATGGCCGCCAGCGCGCGATCGAGGTCTCCCTGGCGAATCCAGTAGGCATACTCGGGAACGTCCTGCGCGACCGCGCATTGCGCGACACACGGCGCTTCGATGCAGTCGAATCGGTCGAGTTCGCTCGGAACCTTCGGCAGGTCGGCGATGTGATACGACCGCTTGTATCGCTCGGATGTCCGCGCGTCCTCGACGAGCGAAGACAGCGCGCGTTGCGGATCCGACGACCATGCCGCCAGCGTCGAAACGCCGGCAGCCGTCATCGCCTCGCGGAGGTTGGTCAGATACTGCGCAAACCGGCCGTACCCGCCCGGCTTCAGCAGGTCGGACGCCACCGTGACCGGGTAGGCCCCGGTGGCGAGAAGACCTGGGAGGTTGATCGCGTCCGCTCCGGCCGAGTACGACACGCGCAGGCCGGGCCCGATGTCCGAACGCAGCCGTTCGAAGAGCTGCGTCGTCAGCGGGAACAGCGCTCGGCCGGACATGTACATCTCCTCGCCCGGCAGAACGCCGCGATGGTTGGCCATCGCCAACGTATTGGACAACTTGACGCTGAAGACAACCCCGCGCTCGTCGGCCGACGCTTGCAGCGCTCGGATCAACGCCACGGCGCGATCGTACGCCAGATCGTGTGCGAACACGTCGTCGGGGATATCGATGTCGGTGTATCCGAGCGTCTCGTGAAGCGTGTCCATGACGACGCGTTTGCCGAGCAGGGTCGGGTTCAGCTTGACGGTCGTGTGCAGGCCGCGCTCCTCGATGAGGTATCGGGCGATGCGTTCGATCTCGTCGGGCGGACAGCCGTGCATCGTGGACAACGTGACGCTGTCGACGATTCGATCGGGAATCTGAAGATCGGCGAACCGCGGCATGCGGCGCAACGCCGCGCGCAACGCGTCCAATGGCTCGGCGGCGTTCTCCAGCACGTCCATGAACGCCTGCATCGGCGGGCTGAGAATGCCTTCGAGGTTGTACCCGACGCTCATGTTGAAGACCGTGCCGAACGGCACGTCCTCGAAGCCGAGCAGTCGGCGCAGCACGTGGACGACAACCCACGCCTTGACGTACTCCTGCACCGATTCGCTCAGCCGCAGTTCCTGGGACCATTCGACGTTGTATCCCTCGTCGGCGGCATCGATGCAGGGGCGCGGAATGTCGAGCGTGTCCATGATCTGAACGGTCTTGAGCTCGATGAAGCGGCCGCCGCTCAGCCACGCGCTGACGATGTTCTGCGCCAGCTGCGTGTGCGGGCCGGCCGCAGGGCCGATCGGCGTTGCGAGGTGATGCCCGAACAGCTCGCCCGAGAACGCATCCTCGGGGCGCGGGCGGTAGAACAGCGTCTCCGGGACAGCGAAGATCGAGCGGTGTGTCTCGTACTCATCGAGGATCCACGTCAACAATGCATCGAATGGAAGCGGCCGCATGGCTTCGCTCATGAGGGGATCACCCCCGAGTCCAGCCGGCGCCACAAGGCGGACGCCTGTTCCCGGGCGTGTGCGTAGACGGCCTCTTCGTCGATGTCGACGAACGCGCCGTCACGAAGGACCGGGCGCCCGGCGACGAACGAATCGGTGACGCGAACGGTATGCACCGCCGCCCCGAATAGGAGATGGCCGAGCACCGTGTTCGCGTCGAGCGTCGTCGGCGGCGTGTAGTCAAGCAGGATGATGTCCGCGGGGCCGCCGACGGCGATGCGTCCGAGATCGACGCCGAGCAGCCGGCGCGCAATCGTCGGATTGTGGGCGAACAACAGCGCATAGAGCTGGTCGAATCCCCCCTTCAGCGGGTCGCCGGCAGCGTGCTTCTGCAGAATTCCGGCGGTGAACAGCTCGGCGAGCATGTTGGCGCCGAGGCCGTCCGTTCCCAATCCGGTGACGATGCCGCGTCCAAGGAAACCGTCGAGATCGAAGCGTCCGACGCCGTTGTTCATGTTCGAACGCGGATTGTGCACGACGATGACGTCGCGCTCGGCGAGCAGCGCCTTTTCCTCATCGTCAATGTGCAGGCAATGGGCGAGGATCGACCGAGGCCGTAACAGGCCGAACCGGTCGAGTCGGTGGGCGATGCGGATACCGTGCGACTGCACGCACTGCACCTCGTCCTCGGGGCCCTCGGCGACGTGGATGTGAATGCCAACGTCGTCGGGGATGGCGTTCGCGACCTGCTCCAGCGTTGCGTCGGACACGGTGAACGACGCGTGCAGGCCGAACAGACCGGCCGAACGGTCCGAGCCGGGTCGGGAGAGAAAGCGGACGTTCTCCGCGATGCCCTCGTCCCGCTTTCCGATTCCGTCGCGATCGGAGAGTTCGTAGCAGAACGCGCCGCGCAGCCCGAGTTCCTCGACCACGGCGTCGTCGACCGCGTCGAGCGATCCCGGGATGGCATTCGGACTGGCGTGATGGTCGATCAATGTCGTTACGCCGCAGCGAGCCGCTTCCATCGCCCCGATCTGGGCGCTGGCGCGAACCGATGCGGGGTCGAGCGCCTTGTCCAGCCGCCACCAGAGCTGCTCGAGGATCTGTGTAAAGGAGGAAGGCTCGAACGGCGAGACTGCCATTCCCCGTGCCAGACTGCTGTACAAGTGGGTATGCGCGTTGACCAAGCCGGGCAGTGCGAGCTTTCCTCGCGCGTCCTGTACGTCCGCTCCCGCCGCGGGGGGCGGAGCCTCGGACGTAGGACCCAACCAACGAACGTGACCGTCCTGCAGGTCGATCGTTGCGTCCTCAATCACCCGATCCGCGCCATCCCACACCATCAGATGAGTCATCCGCAGTGTCATGAAACCTCCATTCCCAACTGGAAAACGCTGCGTCAGAGCGCTGTCGGAAGGATACCAGTTGTCGGACGGTCTGACAACTTATAGAATCGTTAGGACTAATGGACACTGGAGCGGATCGAGGACAATCGTCCCATTGCTACCCGTCCGGCTCTGACATAGCATGAGTCGAGATGGAAGACGGGAGGGGGATGGCTGAAAGAACCAGCACTCCGCTGGCCGTTGAACTTGAGGGAATCGTGAAACGCTTCCCGGGAGTGATCGCCAACGACGGGGTGAATCTGGCCGTGGGCCGTGGGGAGATTCACTGTCTGCTCGGGGAGAATGGCGCCGGCAAGACAACGCTGATGCGCATCCTCTACGGGCTGTATCAGCCTGACGAAGGCCGGATCCTTCTCCATGGCAAGCCCGTTCATCTCAATTCTCCGAAAACGGCGCTGGCGCATCGGATCGGCATGGTTCATCAGCACTTCCATCTTGTCCCTACGCTCACGGTGGAGGAGAACGTCATTCTCGGGCTTTCGGAAGGAACGGGGCCGTTCCTTCGCTGGAAGAGGACGCGGGCCAAGATCGCCCGGTTGGCGGACGAGTACGGGCTGCAGGTCGACCCGACCGCGAAGGTATGGCAGCTCTCCGTCGGGCAGCAGCAGCGCGTCGAGATCCTGAAGGCGCTCTACCGTGACGCCGACATCCTCATCCTGGACGAACCGACCAGCGTGCTGACGCCGCAGGAAGTCACGGGCTTGTTCCGGACGCTTCGAACGCTCGTCCACGATGGACTGACGGTGATCTTCATTACACACAAGCTCGACGAGGTCATGGACGTGAGCCATCGTGTGACCGTGCTGCGCAAAGGGAAGGCGGTCGCAACCGTAGACACCGGATCGACGTCCAAAGCGGAGCTCGCGAAACTGATGGTCGGGCGAGAAGTCGTCTTCCGTGTGGAGAAGAACGAAGCGGACATCGGCGACGAGATCCTCCGCGTGACCGACCTGGAAGCGAACAACGATCGCGGGCTCCCTGCGTTGCGCGGGCTGTCGTTCGGCGTGCGATCGGGGGAGATCCTCGGCGTCGCGGGCGTGTCTGGAAACGGGCAACACGAGTTGTCGGAGGTCCTCAGCGGACTCCGGCGGGCGACGCGCGGACAAGCGATGTTCGAAGCGCACAACCTGACGCAGTCTTCGGCGCGCGCCATCGCCGACCTGGGCGTTGCGCATGTGCCCACGGAGCGTATCCGCATGGGAACCGTGCCCAGCATGACGATTCGCGAGAACTTGATCCTCAAGAGCTACCGGTCTTCCGCGTTCTGCCGATGGTCGATCCTAAACGAGAAAGCGACGGTCGAAAACGCGTGCCGAGCCATGGAGGAGTACACCATTTCCGCGCCGAGCGACCGCACGGCGGCGAAGAACCTCTCCGGCGGCAACATTCAGCGGCTCGTGCTGGCCCGCGAGTTGTCCGGAGAGCCGAAGCTGGTCATCGCCGCACATCCGACCTACGGACTGGATGTGGGGGCGACCGAACAGGTGCGGGAAGTCCTGCTCGCACAGCGCGATCGGGGCGCGGCGATCCTCCTCATCTCGGAGGACCTGGACGAAATCCGCCAACTGTCGGACCGCATCCTCGTGATGTACGAAGGCCGCAGCATGGGGATCGTTGACGCCGAAAACGCGGATCTGCAGTCCCTCGGACTGATGATGGCAGGGTCGCATCGGGAGGTCGAATCGTGAGGTTTCCGTCCTGGCTCCATGTCGAGCGTCGTCCGGCACCGCCGAGTTGGATGGTGTTTGCGGTCTCGCTCGGCGCGATCGTCTTTGCGCTGATCGTTGCCGGGCTGTTCTTCCAGGCGTACGGCGTGTCCGCGTTCCGCGCGTACGGCGATATCCTTCGCGGGGCGTTGGGCAGCCAGCTGGGCCTTACCGAGACCGTGCGGCGAATGATTCCGCTGCTCTTGATCGGCGTCGGACTGACGGTCGCCTTCCGTGCGCTGTTCTGGAACATCGGCGCGGAAGGTCAATTGCTCGTCGGCGCGGTCGCGGGCGCGGGGATTGCGTTGTTCTCGGGTCTCCCGGATGCCCTACTGATCCCGGCGATGTTCTTGGGCGGGTTCTGCGCAGGCGCCGCGTGGGGGATGGTGCCCGCGTATCTGAAGGCGAAGCTCGGAATCAACGACGTGATCACGACGTTGATGCTCAACTACGTGGCCATCTACATCGTCGAATGGCTCATCCACGGGCCGTGGAAGGGGCCGACCATGCGCGGATTTGCGTACACCGACCGACTTCCGGCGGCGGCCATACTTCCGGCCATTGCGGGGACGCGCATTCACTGGCCCACGCTCGCCATCGGACTGGCTGCGGCGGCGATTCTGTTCTTCATCGTTCGGCGAACGCGTGTGGGGTTCGAGATTCGCGTGGTTGGAGAGAACCCCGACGCGGCGCGGTACTCCGGCATCAGTCAGGTCAAGATCACGATGCTGGCGATGATGATCTCCGGCGGGCTTGCCGGGATTGCCGGCGTCGGCGAAGTGGCCGGGATTCACTACATGCTGCTGAGCCCGACCCACATCTCGTTCGGCTACGGATACACCGCCATCATTGTGGCGTGGCTCGCGCGGCGGAACCCGCTGGCCGTCATCCTGACGTCGTTCTTCTTCGGCGTCTTGATGCGGGGTGGCGACGTCATCAAGGTCTCCCTCGGCCTTCCCTTCCAATTGGTCAACGTGTTCAACGGACTGATTCTGTTCTTCCTGATCGGCAGCGAGATCCTGATCCGGTATCGCATCAGAATCGGGACAGCGAAGGAGGCGGCATGAGCTGGGAATCCTGGATCGTTTCGACCCTGAGCCGGACGCTGGCGTACGGAACGCCCTTGTTGCTGGCCACGCTGGGCGAGATCTACGCGGAGCGATCCGGCGTGCTGAACCTGGGCGTCGAGGGGATGATGATCGTGGGCGCGTTGACCGGGTTCGCGGTGACCAGTGGAACGGGGAACCCATGGCTGGGGATTCTGTTGGCCGCCGCGGTTGCCGGGGCGTTCTCGCTGGTCCATGCGTTCGCCAGCATCACGCTGCGCGCGAACCAGGTCGTGTCCGGACTTGCACTGACCATGCTCGGGCTGGGACTGTCCGGCGTTGTCGGACGCGCGTACGAAGGCCGTCCGCTGTTGCATGCACTGGATGAGATCTCGATTCCCTGGCTGGAGAAGATCCCCGTGTTGGGACCCGGCATCTTTCAGGATCAGAGCCCGCTTGTGTACATCGCGATTGCGTTGGCCGTACTCCTGTGGGTGATTCTGTTCAAGACGCGCATCGGCATCAGTATTCGAGCGGTCGGAGAAGACCCTGCGACCGCGGACTCGATGGGCATCAACGTTGCCCGAGTGAGATACCTGTGCGTCATGGTCGGAGGCATGCTGGCGGGAGTGGCCGGAGCGTACCTGTCGGTCGCCTACCGCCCGTCGTGGACCGACGGCATGACGGCGGGGATGGGCTGGATCGTCATCGCACTGACGATCTTCGCGTTCTGGAATCCGCTACTGGGGCTGTTTGGCGCGTATTTCTTCGCGGCGCTGTTTCACCTTTCCTATCGCTTGCAAGCATGGCTGCCGCCCGAGCTGCTCAAGGCGATGCCGTACATCCTGGCCATTGTGGTGTTGATTGTCGTTTCGCGGGGCACGCTTCAGAAACGGATGGGCGCTCCGTCCGCACTGACGTTGCCCTATACCCGTGAAGAGGGATAACGAGGAGGTGATGTGCACACCTCGGAGAACAACGGATCCCGGAGGATGCAGTTAGGAGTCAGGCACTCAAGGAGGAGGTAGGAGTGAAGAGGCGATTGGTAGCAACTGCGGCATTGGTCTTCCTATTGGCGAGCGCTGCGTTCGCAGCCTATGAGCCCGGGTCGGACATGACCGTCGGGTTCATCTTCGTCGGTCCGATCGGCGACTACGGCTGGACGTACGCGCAGAACGAAGGACGCTTGGCGGTCGAGGCACTGCCATGGGCGGAGACGGTCTATGTGGAATCCGTCGCCGAGGGCCAAGAAGGTCCCGTGATCGACGACATGATTGCCACGTACGGCTGCGACGTAATCTTCACGACAAGTTTCGGATTCATGGACGGAACGGTGGATGCGGCGGCTCGCCATCCCGAGGTGATTTTCGGCCATGCGTCCGGCTTCAAACGGCTCCCGAATCTGATGACGTACATGGGCGACTTCTACCAGGTCTACTACCTGAACGGTATCGTTGCCGGCGCGCTGACGGAAACCGACAAAGTCGCTTATGTCGGCGCCTTCCCGATTCCGGAGGTCAAGCGGCATCTGAACGCCTACGCGATGGGTGTCAAGGCGTCGAACCCGGATGCCGAGGTCCACGTCCGGTGGATCTACTCGTGGTTCGATCCAGCGGCGGCCGCGGAAGCGACCGAGGCCCTGGTGGCCGAAGGATGCGACGTGTTCGCATTCACCGAGGATTCGCCGACGGTCGTTCAGATCGCGGCCGAGAGCGAGCTTCTAAGCTTCGGACACTACGGATCTCAGATGTACCAGTTCGCACCCGACTACGTCGTGTCCGGACAGGCCATCGACTGGGGAATCATCTACGTCGACTTCCTGCAGAAGGTCTACGCAGGCGAGTACACGGCGGAGAACATCGAGAACGTCGACTACTGGTGGTTGATGACGCAGGGCGCCGTCTATCCGGAAGCCGCCCCGGGCGTCGTGCTCAACCCGCTGTACATCGACGCGCTGAAGGCCTACATGATTGAAGACCCGGTCTACGGAACGATCTCGGCGTACGATCTGCACAACCTGCGCTACGCCCAGTTCGCGGATCCGGGCGTCACGTTCGATCCGTTCCAGGGGCCGATCTACGATCGCAACGGCAACCTCGTTGTGCCGGAAGGCATGTGGCTGTCGGTCGACTCGCTGATCACACTCGAGTGGGCGTTTGAGAACGTCGTCGGGCCGTGGCCTGGCGAACCCGAGTAATTCAACTTGTCGCGGCCGCTCCCTGAGGGCGGCCGCGGCTCCTCTTGAAAGGTCCCATGGCTCGCCGAATTCCGCAATACCTGATGACCCAAGACCTGGCCGCCGTGGCGTCCGGGCGGCAGCTGGCTGACACCGTGATCGTCAACGGCCGATGGGTCAACGTGTACACCGGCGAGATCCTTCCGAACACGACCGTGGCTATCACGGGATGCCGAATTGCCTATTGCGGCCCGCATCGCCCCGAGCTGATCGGTGAATCGACGCGCGTCGTCGACGCGGACGGCCGCTTTCTCGTCCCGGGGCTGTTGGACGCCCACGTGCACGTCGAATCGTCGATGATGACGGTTCGCGGATTCGCCGCCGCCGTCCTCCCTCGCGGGACGACGTCTGCGTTTATCGATCCCCATGAAATCGCCAACGTCCTGGGCATCCGCGGGGTGCGGTGGATGGCGGACGAAGCGTTGACTACGCCGATGCAGATTTACGTTCAGGTTCCGTCCTGTGTCCCGGCGGCGCCGGGCATGGAGACGGCCGGCGCCGCCATCGGCCCGGAGGACGTTCGTCAGGCGTTGGGGTGGAATGATGTGATCGGACTCGGCGAAGTGATGAACTACCCGGGCGTCGTCGCCGGTGACGCGATGCTGCACGAGGAGATCGCGGAGACACTGCAGGCCCGGCGGATCGTCGGAGGTCACTACGCATCCGAGGATCTCGGACCGGCGTTTCACGCGTATGCCGCGTCCGGACCGTCCGATTGCCACGAAGGAACGCGCGTAGAGGACGCCATCGCCCGCCTGAGACAGGGGATGTACGCGATCCTCCGGCAGGGATCGTCCGAGCACAACGTTGCGGCCCAGGTGAAAGCCCTGACGGAACACGGCCTCGATTCGCGGCACGTGCTCCTCTGCACCGACGATCGACACTCGGATACCCTGGCGCAAGACGGACACGTGGACCACGCCGTGCGATTGGCCATCCAAGAAGGCGTGCCGCCGATGACGGCGATCCAGATGGCGACGTTGAACACGGCGGAGCATTTCGGCGTGGCCAACGACGTCGGCAGCGTGGGGCCGGGGCGCTACGCCGACATCCTCCTTGTGTCCGATCTGGAGGCGCTCGAGATCGACGAGGTCCTGGCGGCCGGCGAACCGGTTGCCGATCACGGGCGACTGACGGCCGCGATGCCGGCATACGCCTATCCGGAGGAAGCGGTTCGCAGCGTTCATCTTCCCGGCGCATTGACCGCGGAGGATTTCGCAATTCCGTGTGATACGGACCGCGCGACGGAGCCGTGTCGTGTGATCGAAATTGTCCCCGGACAGGTGATCACGCGATCGAGGACGGTCGACATCCGCGTGACGGACGGCCGACTCGATCCCGAGCCGTCGGCGGGAATCTGTCATTTGGCCGTCGTGGAGCGGCACAGCGGCGCCGCGGGAATCGGCCGTGGCCTGGTCCGAGGATATGGGATTCGCGCTGCGTTCGCGCTGGCCTCGACGGTGGCGCACGACAGTCACAACCTGCTCGTCATCGGAACCGATCGGACCTTAATGGCGGCCGCGGCGAACCGCGTGAGGGAGTTACAGGGCGGGCTCTGCTTGGTGGATCGAGACGGGATCGTCGCCGATCTTCCCTTGCCGGTTGCCGGATTGATGAGCCAAGAGCCGGTGGAACGCGTCGCAGAACGTGCGGGAGCGCTCCAGCAGGGACTTGCCGATCTTGGGTGTGAGATCGAGGATGCGCTGATGTCGTTTGTTTTCCTGGCGCTTCCGGTAATACCGGAACTGCGGCTGACGGATCGAGGCGTCGTGGACGTGAATGCATTTCAGATTGTGCCCTTGTTCGCGCGATCGGATAATGCACAAGAGTGAGAAGAGGTGATCGTGAGTACCATCGAGACCTATCACCGTCCGTCCACCGTGGACGAAGCATGGGCCCGACTGACGGAAGGTGGCAAACACGCCCGGCTTGTGGGGGGCGGCGTGGATGTGGCGTTGTTCGATCCCCCGGAGATCACGACACTGGTGGACGTCGCCGGGGCGTTGTCCACGACGATTGAACGGACAGAGAATGGGCTGAACATTGGAGCGGGCGCGACGCTCACTGCCGTGCTGGAATCCCCGATTGCGGCGGAGTACCTGGGTGGGATTCTTGTCGACGTGCTGCGCCGTGTGGCCTCGCCGCTGTTGCGGAACGCGGCCACCGTCGGCGGGTCGCTGGCGAGCACGCACCCCTGGTCGGATGTGATCACCCTGTTCCTCGCGCTGGATGCGCACGTAACCCGCTACGGCGGGGCGTACGAATCGGCGCCGTTGGCTGAGCTCATCAAGGATCGCGGGACGATGAATCGACGCATCATCACCGGCGTTCTGCTTCCGTCACCTGCGCCACAGACGGTTGTGAGTTTCGAGAAGTTCGTACGCACGGGTTTCGATGTCGGCATGCTCAACTGCGCCTGCCGTCTGACGCTCGAGGATGGTGCGTGCACGGACGTGCGCGTGGTCTTCGGCGGGACGCCGGACGTCGGCGGGCGACGCGACGCCGTCGAGTCGCGACTGACCGGCGCACGACTCGACGCGGCCACGATCGACGCCGTCGCCGACCTTGCGGCGACGGATGTACCGGCGCGGGACGATGTCCGCGCCAGCGCCGCCTACCGCCGCGTGCTCGCATCCGCAGGGGTGCGACGTTGCCTGCGTCGGATGGCTCAGGAAGCGGGTGAGGCGACATGACCATCACATTGACCATCAACGGACACACGGGGACCTACGAAATCGACCCGGGAGAGAAACTGCTCGATCTGCTGCGTCGAGAGGGCCACATGGGGGTCAAGAAAGGGTGCGGTTCCGGGGACTGTGGCGCGTGCGCGGTACTGCTCGACGGACGTGCCGTCAATTCGTGTCTCATCTTCGCCGCCAAAGTAGACGGCTGCGAGATCGTGACCGCGGAGGGGCTTTCGGACGGCGAGACCCTGCATCCGGTGCAAGAAGCGTTTCTGGATGAGGGCGCGGTGCAGTGCGGCTACTGCACGCCGGGCATGATGATCTCGACCGTGGACCTGCTGACGCGCAACCCCGATCCGACCGAAGAGGAGATTCGCGAAGGACTGTCCGGCAACCTGTGCCGCTGTACGGGCTACGTGAAGCAGATCCGCGCCGTGCAGCGGGCGGCGGAAGCGATGAGGGGCGGTGATCGCAATGACCGAGCGTAAGCCGGAGTTCAGCACCGTCGGAAAGAGCTGCCGCAAGGTGGACGGCCTCGCGCTGGTCACGGGGAAGCCGGAGTTCGTCGCGGACTTGGACCTGCCGGGGACGCTTCACGTGCGCATACTTGGGAGTCCCCACGCCCACGCCCGCATCACTTCCATCGACACCGCCGAAGCAGAAGCAATGGACGGCGTCGCGTGTGTCCTCACGTACGAGAACACGCCGGCCACGCGGCACACGACCGCGGGGCAGGGGTATCCCGAACCGTCGCCGTACGACACGCGCATGTTCGAGGACAAGGTGCGGTTCGTCGGGGACCGCGTGGCCGCGGTGGCGGCCGACACGCCGGAGATTGCCGAAGCGGCACTTGCCGCAATCCGGGTCGCGTACGAACCATTGCCCGCGGTGCTGTCGATCGACGAAGCACGGGTCGACGGCGCGCCGGTCATTCATGACGAGCCGGAATCGACGGGCATCTACGATGCTGCGCGCAACATCGTGGCCGACGTGGACATCGACGTCGGGGACGTGGCGGATGGATTCGACGCGTCGGACGTCGTCGTCGAGACGACGTGCGAAACGCAGTACGCGCAACACACGCCGATCGAGACGCACGTCGTGCTCAGCTACCTCGACAGCGCCGGACGGCTCGTGCTGCGAACGAGCACGCAGGTTCCGTTTCACGTGCGACGCATCGTCGCGCAGACGCTCGGCATTCCCATGCACCGCATCCACGTCATCAAGCCGCGGATCGGCGGTGGATTCGG